>Ga0326726_10002894_pt1 | contig 15716 bp, 7 predicted proteins | sample MHFenrmetagenome_2_FD_207603 | JGI IMG/M metagenome (GOLD analysis project Ga0326726, IMG submission 207603) | Lab enriched peat soil microbial communities from Michigan Hollow, Ithaca, NY, United States - MHF15MN | ecosystem: Environmental > Terrestrial > Soil > Wetlands > Peat | place: USA...
CCCGGCTTATCTTCCGTGTCGACAACATAGAGTTTTTTGAAATCCGGCGAGAAACAGATCCCATTGGGCTTTTCGATGTCCTCATTGGCTACGGTCGCCTGGCCAGTTTGGGGATTAAGCCGATAGGTTCGTGTCGGCAGTTCGAATGGCTCCCGTTCGCCCTCGTACCAAGACATGATGCCGTTCCCGGGGTCGGTGAACCAGATATGCCCGTCCGGATGGACGACAACATCGTTCGGAGAGTTCAAACGCTTGCCCTGGAATCGATCCATCAGGACTTTAATCGTGCCGTCCGGCTCTGTTCTAGTTAACTGTCGTCTTTCGCAAGTGATCAAGCGTCCTTGGGTGTCACGTGTATTGCCGTTGCAGTTATTTGAGGGGTGCCGGAATACGCTTACTTGTTCGGTTTCTTCCGTCCAGCGCAGGATCCTGTTGTTCGGGATGTCGCTCCAAAGCAGAAATCGACCGTCACCGAACCACACCGGCCCTTCACTCCAGCGGGCTCCCGTATAGAGGCGTTCGACCGCCGCATTGAAGCTGACCATCTTGCTGAACCTTGGATCGATCACTTCGATCCAAGGATCGGGATAATGAACGATTCCTCTGCTCTGTTCCGTAAATCCGATGGAAGGCGAGACGGATATGGCCACGGCAGCTGTAGCCCCTGATTTAAGGAAATCGCGTCTATTCATGGCTAGACCTCAAAACGCTCCCATTCGTATTTCACCCGCTCATGAGGAGAGAGCGTCTTTCATATCTATGATTTTTCCTTATCCGTCTTTATTAATCCGACCCTTTTCAGTAATTCAGCGGATTTCTGATCATATGGAATATGGAAAGCATCCTCAGGCCAGATTAGACCGTAAGGAACTAAAATATCATGATCCTTGCAAGCCCTCTCAAGCCACTTAAAGGCCTGGACTAAATCCCCACGGGATTTATTGACGGCAAATAAAAAGAAAGAAGGCCAATGCTCACGTTTTGCCCTTTCTTTTAGGCTCTCGAATAGCTTCTCCGCTCTTATCCTCGCACCCGAACGATAGTAGGCAACTGCGAGAAAGGTTGCGACCATAGGATTATCCCCCCCCGGAAGTTTTAACGCCCGTTCTAGCTCTATGACAGCCCCTTCCATCATATTTTTCCCCTGATAAGACAGCCCAAGAAGCACGTGTGGATAATATTGGCCAGGGTCCATAATGATCGTCTGCTTTATGTCTTCGATGGCCTTATCGAATTGACCCGCAAAGTAGAATTCCTCGCCAACCCCGCTGCTGATTTGGCTCGATAGCGGATCGAGCTCGCGGGCTTGTTCAGCCTCCCTGATGGCTTCTTCAAACTGCCCTGTGACTGTTAAAGATGCACAATGATCATAATGAATAATAGAGGCATTCGGGTTCAATTCCAGAGCCCGCCTAAATTCCTGTTCAGCCTTTGTCCAGTTCCAATCGTACATAGCGATGATGCGACCTAAACTCGCATGGGTTTCAGCCAGGGTTTCGTCCGTATCCAGCGCTTTATTTAAATATTCTTTCGCCTTTGGAATAGCATCATTGGGCAGGCTCAGTCCTAACGCCGAATAATCATAATAGGTATCTGCCAACCCAGAGTAGGCGAGTGCGTAGCCCGGGTCTTTTTGGATCGCCTGCTCGAATGATTCGATGGCCTTTTCCATTCCCTCGGGGGTATATGTCAAATGAAGGTATTTGCCTTTTAAATACAAGATATTCGCCTCAATATTATCTGTGTGTCGCTTGGTAACCTTAGCTTTTTCGTCGCCTAAAAGGGTGAGCTTGAGCTTATCAGCAATGGCCAGCGCGATCTCGTCCTGGATCTGGAACACATCTTTCAACTCACGGTCGAACGTGTCAGACCAGAGATGAAATCCATCAGCAATATTGATGAGTTGAACGGTGACTCGAAGTTGGTTGCCTACTTTTCGAATGCTTCCTTCTAGTACCGTCCGGACATCCAGCTTTTTTCCAATCTCCTTGATATCTGCTTTCCCTTTGAAGAAAAAGGCTGAAGTTCTGGCCGGAACCCTGAGCTCTCTGATATTGCTCAGTCGATTGATCAACTCCTCGGCCATGCCATCGCAGAAGTACGCCTGGTCTTTCTGGGGGCTATAATCATCGAAGGGAAGCACGGCGACGGAATTTTTCCATCTGGAGGCGGGAATCGTTTCAGATTCAGGGCCTTTCAGGTGGAGAAGAAGATCCGTATCCCAGATGATTGTTATCAAGAGCACTAGCGGTATTAGGACGAGCTCCAGCCTAATTTTTCGAGGCTGCTCCCGGCCTGAGAACCACCGCCAGATAAGGGTGCAGATGAGACCGCAAAGGAGAGTGACTATCGTGATGTCGAGCAGCTTTTCTGGCAGGTGATAGTGGGCTACCAGAACCCAGTGGACAATCTCATAGATAAGCCAGCCGGCGCCGACGAAGGCGGCCAGGGTTTCGACGATTCGGCGCTTCCTGAGTTTGGTCAAGAGGGCCCTGAACCCAGTTTGCTCAGTCTGCGAGTGTTTTTCGGGAATCAGTAGAGGTGTTTTCCCCTCGCCTTCTGGCATTCCCGATACCCCTTTTATTCTCAGGACCCTGAGGCTTCAGGCGTTGCCTGAACTATAACGCAATGGCCGCCTTATTTCAACGAATGGGTAACACGCGGTTCAAGCAAGGGTATATAAGCGGGAACTGAACCGGGGCGCCCCTTAAACGATTCGACCTCCGATCCTTAGATCCGGAGGTGCAGCTCAATCCATGGCGTTGTTGATACGCGACCGGCTATTTTGGCGAGGATTTGGTTTTGGTCCACTTATTCTCATAGGACGGCATCCAAGTCTTTCCGTCGACAGATATTTCCCCCTTTTCTACTGAGCTCATAAGATCAGGGGCAAAGACGATGCTCGCTCTGAATATATACTGCTTTTCTCCTCGCAAGGAGGCCCCGGAACATTTTATCATGTTGGCTTCAATCGTATATGTGACCGTGTTGGAGGATCCGTCGCTAGAAAAGTTGTTCCACACGAACTTCTTGTTCAATGAGTCGTATCTATCGATCTCAAACCACTGTGTGGTTCCCGCAGGCCCGGTTTCTTCTCCGTGCCACTCCACGAAGAAACCACCCAAAACAGGCCGCACGGATGCCCTACCAGTATATTTCGATGCAGGTTGGAACGGAGTAGCCATGTTTTCTCCATCATAGGTCCATTCTCCGACCCAGATCTCCAACTTCTTTTGTTCCGGCCCAGGCTTCGGAGCAGCGGTCTGTGCCAGGAGTGCGACCGCAAGGACAACAATTGCGAGGCCGACCGCAAACCCAATGCGTTTCATAGAACCCCTCCTTTTTTGAATATCGAAAAAGGGAAAAAGGCACCAATTGACAGACGATGGCTATATGCCTAATTTCCCCTTCTTGCCTTGTTCCTAAGTATTGGCCGTTATTTGCCGTTTGTCAAGAAGATGGACTTGTTCGCCTCAGTGCCTGTTTGGTATGGCGCTGAAGAAAAGAGACGATCAACTGCCCGATAGCCCGGCCAGCCGCTTCCTGGCATCCTCAACCTCAGGGATTCCGGGGTCGGCGTCCTTCCAGAGGTCGAGGAATTTGCGATAGTTCTCTCGGGCTCGTGGCTTATCCCCTTGCTGCTCGGCGATCTTGCCCAGCATGTAATAGCTTTTCGCGTAAATGTCGCCCCATGCCGTTCTGCCGACTGTGAGGGAGGTTATCGTTTCATATTCTTTGCGGGCCTTATCTAAGGCCCCTGACCTGTAATAGGCCTGGGCCAGGCAATCCAGGTAAAAACCGTCTTCGCTATTCGAGGCATATTGAAAGGGCATCAAAGAAATAGCCCTATTAAAATACTCGGTGGCCTCGCTAAAGTTGTTTTTTTTCAGCTCAACCAATCCAGCCAGAACATCCGACATCCGGATGAGCTTTCTGTTCATCTGTTTTTCAATCATTGACTTTAGCTCTATCGCGGCTTGCTGTGCCCTATCGATTTGATTCATCTCCAGGAATATCACAGCCCTCATAAGTGTACAGCCTCGCTGAACCCACGGAAATTCTTGTTCAGTGGCAATGGCCCAAATCTTATCGCATTCTCTCAGGGCCTCTTCGCAATTTCCTAATCTCAGATCCACATATGCTAAAAACCAACGAAAATTCGCTTCGATGTCCCATGCGCTCAGATTTTTTGCCTCATCAGCTCCGCGTTCAAGATGACTTTTCGACTTCTCAAATCTCCCTTGGAGTAAACAGAGTGCGGCTAAATAAAATCTGCCATTCAAATGATATGTTTTTTCTTCTACCGAAAGTAGGTTCCCGAAGTCTTTTTCCGCCGCAACCAAATCCCCTTTGCAGAGGTAGATATGACCCCTCAGCGTCAATGAATCATTATCATTAGGATTAAGCGTAAGGGCCTTCCCTACCTCAAGGAGGGCAGGGGCGTATTCCCCCTGACAGAGATAGATGAGAGCCAGCTCCCAGCGCATATTGAAATTATCGCCGTAAGTCTTGATATAGAATTCTGGAGCTTCTTTTGCTTTTTCATATAGCCCCTTGGCCATATAGGCATGTGCTATACTCACATAAGAATAAATAGAAGAGTCTTTATACTTGATATCTGCTTCATTCCGTTCAATGGCCTTATCCCAATCTTCTAAAGCACCGTATAGCATAGCGGAGTTTCCGTTTCCAAAACCATCCTCTGGATAAATCTCGAGAAGTTTATTATAGATTTCAATGGCTTTGTCGTATGTTCTTTCTGAGTCCCTATAATAATCGCCTTGGATAATATATCGTTCCCGGTCTGAGACCCGGTCAGACAATTCGAAGGCTTTTTGAAGATTCCTTTTGTACTCAGAATAATATCCTAAGTTGCCATAGGACATGGCTAAGCTTCTGTAGGCCATGGCAAACCCAGGGTCAATAGATATCGCTTTTTCCATCAGCGCAATGCTTTTGCGAGACTCTCCGTTGGTTTGATATTTTCTACCTTCACTATAATACTTATACGCCTCAGGAGAACTAGTCGTGATCTTGCCGACTTCTTTGTCGATATCGGTGGTTATCTGATCAGGCGTGAGATTCATATCGGACTTTATTGTCCTGGCCAGCTCATCTACTTTGGCAAAAATCTCTTCCTCGCCATTACATTCAATATTTAGGGGGCTTATGACCTCGCCTGTACGAGGTTTCTGAAGCGTTAGCGTCATAATGATCGTTTTCCCGGCTTTCATCAGGCTCCCGCTCAGGGTATAAACAGCCCCTCCTTCGTCGGCCACCTTAACCAGGTCTTCCGTGGAATACTTCTTGGCTTCCTGAAGATTCAATCTTTTTAAGATACTGAAAACCCTGTCGCTGCTCATAACATTGATGAACTTCGATTGGGAGAGCTTCGTAATGAGCAACTCTGTAAGCCCGGTCTTCCAGGCATCCAGGCTCTTGTCCCCGGAAATGTTTTCAAAATAGACAATTGCAAGAGAAGGCTTGCCGGGGGGAGGAGGAGCGACCTGACGTTTGGGCAGGAAACGCCAGAGGCCGATACCGATGATGGCGATTGCGAATAATATGGAGAGGGGAATAAAGACCTTCTTACGGCTGATGGTCAGGGTGATCGGCTTGGCCGTAGAGGTCTTCCTCTTTGGGACCGGACGCTCTGCGGTCGGGATGCCCTTTTCGATCTTCTCGAGGTCAGCCCTCAATTCCTCGGCGCTCTGATAACGTCTCTCTTTGTTTTTTTCCAGGCTTTTGAGAATCAGGCGGCTCAGGTCTTGCGGAATCTGGGTATTCAAAGACTTGGGATCTCTCGGGATTTCGCTCTTCTGTTTCACCCCGATCGTGAACGGCGAATCGCCCTCAAACGGCACCTGCCCGGTCAGCATCTCATAGAGGATAATGCCCAACGAGTAGATATCCGAACGCTGGTCGACCTCTTTTCCCTCCACCTGCTCCGGGGACATGTACTCCGGAGTGCCGATCATCACTCCGGCACCTGTGATTCCTTTGACCGATATGGACCGGGCGATCCCAAAATCCATGATCTTGGCGTTGCCCTCTTTGTCGATCATGATATTGCCCGGCTTTAAATCCCGATGAACCACTCCCATCCGGTGAGCTTCCGCAAGCCCTTCACAGACCTGCTTGGCAATGAAAATGGCCGTTCCCGCCACGAGTTGCCTTGACCGCCGGATGAAGCTCTTGAGATCCTCCCCGGATACGTACTCCATGGTGATGAAATAATTGCCGGCTTCCCTGCCCAGGTCATACATCCGGCAAATATTCTTGTGCGAGATGTCCCGGGCAATCTTGAGCTCATTCCGGAAACGATCGATCGTGTTCTTGTCGGCCGAGACCTCGGGCTTTATGAGCTTGAGCGCCATTTTGGCCTGGACTTCCTGGTCAAAGACCTTATAGACCCGACCCATGCCGCCGTGGCCTAGCTCCTCGATCACCTGGTAGCGGCCGGCAAAGGTTGAGCCTGTGGTCAGTTCGTGGACAGGTGTCTGAAGGGTTTCCGTCATAACCGGAGGATGCTCTTGGAGCGGAGGGAGCTGAGTGCCACATTCCCCGCAGAATTTCAAGGTATCAGGGTTGTTGGAATGGCAGGTCGGACACTTGTTGGCCAGCTTTGGCCCCCTTGTTTAACTGGCCTAAGAATAGGCCAGCGATGGGTCGGAAGTCAATCGGTGATAACGCCTATACCCGGTGAGCCCGCTGTGCTCAAATGTGTGCTCAACAGATGCCTAAAACGCAGATTTCTCGAGGAATAAGGAGAGCGCGCCTGGAGGGACTCGAACCCCCGACCCGCTGCTTAGAAGGCAGCTAAGCTGGCTTCTTATTTGACGCAAATTAAATGGGTTATGAGTTCGCTGCCGGCTGATGTGCTCAGAATTGTGCTCACGGACGGCCCTGGCAGGGCCTTCATTCGGCCTTGATCTATGCCTTACCTTTGCAGAAAATCGTTGACAGCACGAATGAACATATCGGGCTGGTCGACAAACGTCATGTGGCCACTCTTGGGCAGAACGACCAGCTTCGAGCCAGGGATCGCCTTATGCATCTCTTCCGAGAGCCAAGGTGCGCACTCGTCATGGTCGCCGACCGTAATCAATGTTGGCACCTTGATAGATGACAATCGGTTCCCATATTCTACGGACTTGAGGTTCCCATCGATCATGAACTCGCCGCGGCGGCCCCACATCTCATAATAGACATCCCAGGCAAAGCCCGACGTCAGCGGGTCATAGCTCGGATCGGGTCGATTCTGATATAGATAGGGAAAATAGCCCTCGCCCCACGCGGCAATCATGTACTCGGGCGTATAACGGCGCTTTTCATACTCTTTCCCATGACCAAAAAGGCCGACCTTTTCCATGCCATCGATCCGTTGCCGCAATTCGAGAGGCATGTTTTCCTTGATGCGATGGAATACCTCATTCATCTTGATCGTGCTGTGGAAGGTGCTGCATAGGATTAGGTGTGTCAAGTTCTGCTGGTATTTGAGCCCATAGGCTTGCGCCAGCACACCTCCGCATGAGTGTCCCAACAGGGCAATCCTGCCCAGCTTCAGAGCCTCCCGTAGTGCCTCGATATCCTCGACCATGTTCTCGACGGTATAGGCCGAAGCATCCTCGAGCTTTTCCGACTTGCCGGACCCCCGTTCGTCGATGAAAATCAGCTGATGCTGGCGGCACAGCGGCAGCAGGTAGGGAAGGAAATAGTCATGTGTAGCGCCCGGCCCACCATGCAGAATGACCAGTGGAGTTCCCCGCCCAATGGTCTTGTAATAGATGAGCGCGCCATTCGCATCAACGAATCCCTCTTGCATAGGATAAGTGCCAGCGGCAGTCTTCTCTTCGATCGGCTTAGCCTTGACCTTTGTTCCCTTTTTAACGGACCAGGGCAACCAGGTATTATCATCCTTGGAGATCTCCGCTTTCTTGATAAAACTCATTCCGTCGGGTGCAACTGTATCTGTGCCCCTGTCCATATACCTTCGCCCACTGCCAATCCCGGTCCCCTCCCAGGTGGCGACGCTCCTTTTGATCGTGTAGGACCCTTGCCATGAACCTCCGTCACTCGAGACACAGATGCAGGGGTAATTCTTCGCCGCCGGATCGTAAGTATCGATTTCTAGGGTCCGAATTTCTCCTGAAGTCCCATTCTCTATGGACATATACTCTCCACCAACACCATCCATGATCGAGCGGCCAGACATCTTGCCGGTGGATCTTCCTCCTGGGCCAAGAAAAGTAGTCTGATATTCGACTTCGTAGGTCCATTCCCCAAACCATAACTGTAGCTTCTGATGTTCGGCACTCGGCGTTGGAGGCTGGCTCGACTGCTGGTCGGAAACCATCCCCGTAAGGGGGATCAATGCGAGCACTGTCACAAGAGCCAAGACGGTGCAGACGTACCACGTTCTTTTCATCTCAAATCCCCTTTCATTTAGCCATGCCAACTCTGGCCTGAGCGTATTAAACTTGACGTGCATTTCGGCTGCCTCTGACTCTTCCGATCAGCTGCCCTTCAGCCTGGCCAGCCGCTTCCTGGCTTCACCGCCCCCGAAAATTTCGGGGCCAGACTCATCAATTCATTCGGTCATCCTTCCAACCCCGTAAAAGAACGTTATTTGGCAACTGTAAATAACGTCCATGACTGGGAATCGATATCCCGCAGGAGGTCCTTTTGCCAGTCGAACTGCGGGTAGAGGCGCAGATGCGGAGCTGCTTTAAAATCAATTCCGCACGGATGTCCTATGGCTGCCAGTAGCGACATCCGCTCAGCCATCGCCGCGTCGGCAACCTTCGCTTGCACGGTCCCGGCTATGCCGTATGGCTCCTGCCAACCCTTCATGCCGCGCGGCGAAAGTTCGACATGGCCGCACAAAGTCCTTTCGCTCGGAGCTTCTTTCTTCTCAAAGGTGTCCCAGTGGTCCGCAAGGAACTTTTGACCCGCGGCGACATCGATCTTGCCTTTGTACTCAGCCATCAGCTCCTCCCAGCGCACGCGCCGCGAGTTGGAGCTTATTCCTAGATCGTGGGGGTCGAAGTCGGTTTCTTCCCGGATCAGTTTCTCGTTGACCGGGAAGTTTGCGCCGCAGAAGTAGCCATCCTTGGACCGGAGTAAGGTGACATTTTTTAACCCCAGTTCGAGACTGGCGATCTCGTTGTTCTTCCGATCGGCGATCAGCCAGTTATTGGCATAGCCGCCGTTATTCCCCGTCCTCATGATCCGGTCAAAATCATCTACCGAGGCTGAGTACTGCATAGCTTTGCGCGCACGAACGAACTCGGGAATTCCGTCTGAAGCCCAGCCGAAAAATCCTGCTATGGTGGTCTCGGTGATTAAAATGCCGGCAGAGTTGATCCCGAAATCATCGGCGCTATGAATGATCCCCGGAAGACCATCCATCAGGATGCGGTACCCTCTTTCTGGAACGATGTCGAAGATAATATTCCAGTGCTGCCCATCCAGGTAGAACGTCCAGTTGTTGTGCGCCATGACGACTTTGCCGTCTTTTGTATAGCTCCCAGTTGCCACAAAAGCGCTGCAGTGTTCTGCCATGAACGTCGGCTTATCGGCACTGGTCGCTTCGTCCCGCTTTTTAAGGGAGTTGACGTAACCGGACATCTCTAGGAATGCGTTCATCGCCACAACGTCCCAGATATCCATTGCGGTGCCCTTAACGTTCAAGCCTTCGACTATGCCCTTCAGTTCCTCTTGATATTCCCGCTCCATATGCGGCCATAATATGTTTTTAGCCGCATCACGAAAGAACGGCCAGTCCTTTTTGTTTTCGTGCGTGAGTTCAAGCTTAATGGCAGCGAATGAAGCTTGGATCTCGGACGAAAGGAGGAAACCGTGCTGGAAACCGATTTGGTGGGGCGGCCCTTGAAGATGGATAAATATCCAGCCGTTCTGGGCCGACCGACGGAAGGCATTCTGCAGGCGCGAATCTTGGCTTTGAATCATCGGTAGGGTCGCGGCTAATACAAACGGTACGGCGGCGATGAGAAAAATGGATTTTTTCATGATGACTCCCGAAGGGTTGATTGAGAGAGAAATAGACCTTCTGGGGAATTTCCCCTCTCGCGTAGGAGGATTTATGTTGGCTTCCCGCCCTCTTTGCCTTCTAAAATATTTTTAGGCCCTATTTATTTTTAACATCTTTGCTTTGAAAGTTTGGCATCCATGTCTGGCCGTCAACAGATAATTCGCGCTTATCGACGAAGCTCATGAAATCAGCGGCAAAGACGCAGGTCCCCCGAATCCCATACTGTTTCTCTCCCAAACGGACGGTGCCGGAATATTCTACCGTGGTGCCGTTAATGGTATAGGTAACGGCGTTGACATTCCCGTCGCTGCCGAAGCCGGTCCAGAAGAACGTCTTGTTCAAGGCATCGTAGCCATCAACCTCCTGCCAGCTGAGGCTTCCCTCTTTTCCCTGGAATTCTACAAAGAAACCGCCCAGGATTGGACGGACCGTCATTTTCCCAACATACTTACCCGCGGGTCCTAACGGAGTCGCCTGGTTCTCGCCTTCGTAGGTCCATTCTCCGACCCAAATCCCCAACTTCTTTTGTTCCGGCCCAGGCTTCGGAGCAGCGGTCTGTGCCAGGAGTGCGACCGCAAGGACAACAATTGCGAGGCCGACCGTAAACCCAATGCGTTTCATAGAACCCCTCCTTTTTTGAATATCGAAAAAGGGAAAAAGACACCAATTGAACAGACAATGGCTATATGCCTAATTTCCCCTTCTTGCCTTGTTCCTAAGTATTGGCCGTTATTTGCCGTTTGTCAAGAAGATGGACTTGTTCGCCCCAGTGCCCGTTTGGTATGGCGCTGAAGAAAAGAGACGATCAATTGCCCGTCAGCCCGGCCAGCCGCTTCCTGGCATCCGCAACCTCGGGCAGGCCTGGGTCGGCGTCCCTCCAGAGGTCGAGGAATTTGCGGTAGTTCTCGGTGGCCCGGGCCTTATCCCCCTGCCACTCGGCGATCTTGCCCAGCATGTAGAATGCCTTGGCATAGATATCGCCGTCCCCAAGCCGGCCGGTTGTGAGAAGCGTAATCTTTTCGAATGCTTTGCGAGCTTTGTCCATGTCTCCCGATTCATAGAGGGCTCGAGCGAGATTGTCAAAGAGGAGAGGCTGTTCAGAATCCTCCTGCACTCCGCATTCGAAATTTAGCCGGCCGCACGCTCTGCTAAAGAGATTCGCGGCCTGCCGATAGTCCTTCTTCCCAAGTTCGATCAGCCCGCGGATGTATTCATACCACCGCAGCTCCTTCGTGTTGATGCCCTTCTCGATCAAGGACTTCAGCTCTTCGGCCGTCTTTCGGGCTTCATCGAAGGATTTCATTTCTGCTAGCAATATTCCTTTGAAGTAGATTTCTTGCTTCTGTTGACTCGGCAAATAGGGCAAGCCGGATTCGCCTGCTGATTTTCGACACTCGGCTGAGAGCTTCAGGTACTGACTAAACGCCTGATCGGCGTCTTTGTAGCGACCCGCCTTATAGAACGCACCCGCCAAACCCCCATAGGTGTCTCTCTCCTTTTCTTTGTCCCCCTTCGCTTTCTCGAGGTTCTGCTGGCTAAGGCCAATCATTTCATTAATTTTTCCCCGAGCTAAGAGAAACGTCGCTTGCCAATCGGGATCAACAAAGATCTTCTCCGCCCCGGCGAGGTCGTCTTTGCAGAAAAGGACGGTGCCCATCCAAGCCTTCAATTTTGGGTCAAGGAGGTAGGCTTTTTCCGCCTCGGCCGCAGCGAGGTCTAACTGCCTCCGGTAAATGTAGCTGCAACCCAATATAAAATGGATATAGCCACTATCCTCGGTATCCTTGAGGAAGGACCGGCAGAGGTCCTCCGTTTTTTGATAAAGCCCTTTGGCCATATACGACGCGGCGAGGTTACTGACCTCGTTTACCGTTTTATCATTTTGGACGACAAACTCCTGGTGTTCGATGGCTTTATCGAAGTTGCCCGCACAGGAATAACTCAAGCCCAGCCAGAGATGTCCCAAAATATGGCCAGGGTAGATCTTCACTAATCCTTCTAAGACCTCAATGGCTTTCGCATAGTTCTCCTCTCCAACTGATAGCCAGATGGCTTCGATGAGCAACCGCTCATTTTCAGGAAGATGGTTGCTCAGGTCAAGAGCCTTCTTAAAGAACTTTCGCCACTCAGCTTCATGACCAAGATTCCTATGTGACATGCTCAAGGATCTATAAGCCATGGCGAATTCGGGGTCTATGGCCACCGCCTTCTCCATGTAGCCGATGGACTTCTCTTCTTCGAATTTCTCTTGGAGTCTCCGGCCCTCGATGTAATATTTGAGGGCTTCCGGAGAGGAGGTCGTGATCTTGCCAGCTTCTTTTTCTATGTCGCTAGCAATCTGAGCCGGAGTAAGGTTGAGGCCTTCCTTGACCTGCCGGGCTAGATCGTCCACTTTGACTATGATGTCCTTATCGCTGCTGGTCTCTAGCCGGAGCGGGGTCGAGCTTTCGCTTGTGCCCGGCTTCTGTAGGCCGGCTGTGATGACGAAACTCTCCCCGGCTTTGATATAGCTGCCCCTGAGAACGTGGGTAGCCCGGACTTGGGCGGCGATCTTTTCGATATCCTCGGAGGAATATTTCCGGGCATCGGCCAAGCCGAGTCTCTTGAGGACCGTATAGAGTTGGTCACTCGAGACAACACGGATATATCTCGACTGGAGAGCTTCATTGAGCAGCTCGGTCAGGCCATCACGCCAGTTATCCAGCTTCGGATCTCCTGATTTGTTCTCGAAGTAGAGCACCACGAGGCTCGGTTGGCCGGAGGTTGCAGGAGACAGGGAGGGCTTTCTTGACAGGACGACCCGCCAGAGGACGAAGCCGGCGAGGACAAGAAATATGAAGACCGAAGCGGGAACCAGGACCTTCGTGAGACGGAACTTGACAGTAATTTCCTTCGAGGTCAGGGCTTTTCTCTTGCGGACGATCCGGTCCGTCGTAGGAAGGCCCTGTTCTACTCGTCCGAGCTCTGTCCCGAGCTCCGCCGCACTCTGATACCTTTTTTCTCTATCCTTGGCAAGGCATTTGAGGATGACTCGGGCCAGGTCATCGGGAAGTTGCGTATTGAACTTCTTCGGGTCCTCGGGAGCCTCATATTTATGCTTATGGGCCACACTGAGCGGGGTATCGCCGGCAAAAGGCAGGCGTCCCGTGACCATCTCGTAGAGAATGACCCCCAGCGAATAGAGATCCGACCTCTGATCAATGTCCTTCCCCTCGACCTGCTCCGGACTCATGTACTCGGGTGTCCCTATCATCACCCCGGCACCCGTGATGCCTTTCCCCCAGAGCGACCGGGCAATCCCGAAGTCCATGATCTTGGCGTCCCCGTCCTTATCGATCATGACGTTGCCGGGCTTCAGATCACGGTGAACAACCCCCAGCCTGTGGGCCTCCGCCAACCCCTCGCACACTTGTTTGGCAATGGACACGGCGGTTCCAATGCTGAGCTGTTTTGACCTATGGAGGAAGCTCTTTAGGTCCTCGCCAGGCACGAACTCCATGGTGATGAAGGTCGTGCCCTCGGCCCTGCCCAGGTCGAACATGCGGCAGATATTCCTATGGCTGATCTTCCGGGCAAGTCTCAATTCGCTCGAGAATCGCTCGACCGCTTCCTTATCCAGGGTGATCTCGGGACGAAGGAGCTTGAGGGCGACCTTCTCCTTGATGTCCGTGTCCTGAACCTTGTAGACCCGACCCATGCCGCCGTGACCGAGCTCCTCGATGACTTGGTACCGACCGGCGAAAGCGGAGCCCGGTGTTAGCTCTCGTACGGGTGTTTGCAGGGTCTCCGTCATGACCGGAGGATGGTCCTTGGGAGGAGGCAGTTGGGTACCGCAATCGGCGCAGAACTGCTTGGTCTCAGGGTTTTCGGAGTGACACTTCGGACACTTATTGGCCAAGCGAGTTCCCCTTCTCTAGCTTGGCTTCAGATTAACAGAGGGGTGGGCGGGAAGTCAACCAAGGATGGCCTATATGCTCGGTAAGTATCAACCACACGAGCGTTGGAATTCAGCAAGGTGAGGACTGCCGGAATGTCACCAAAAAAATCATCCAGAAATGTTCGGCGGATAGGTTGGCTGTCCCTCGCCCGTTCTCCTCACGAAAAACGTTATCACGGTAGGTTGACAACCCCCTGTGACCAGACGGTGATGCGGTCGCCTATCGCCCCTTCCGGCGCTATTCTCTAGCCCTTCAGCCTGGCGCACCCACCATGCAAATGTGTGCTCAAATGTGTGCTCAACAGATGCCTAAAACGGTATAAAGGTGTACAAAATTGCAACAACTTTGAGACCCCGAGATGAGGCTAGAAATGGCAGATTTCTCGGGGAACAGGAGAGCGCGCCTGGAGGGACTCGAACCCCCGACCCGCTGCTTAGAAGGCAGCTGCTCTATCCACCTGAGCTACAGGCGCGTCGAGGCGGGCGGAAGATCGGGGAGAGCGGATTTGAACCGCCGACCTCCTGCTCCCAAGGCAGGCGCGCTAGCCAGGCTGCGCCACTCCCCGTTCCATTCAGCCGTAGAATATTAGCACAAGACGGGGTCAGACCTAAACTTTTTCACTTTTCCGGGACGGCGAGCCAAACAAGGGCACGAAAAACTGAAAAAGTTTACGTCAGACCCCGCTTAGGTTTGACCCTGTCTTCCCAATCCCTTGTCGATCACGGATTTCTCGACACGCACGACGACGGGGCGGCCGTGGGGACAGAGGGCGGGTTGAGAGGTCTTGAACAGCTCCTCGACGAGATAGCCCATCTTCTCCCGTGTCAGGGGCTCCCCTGCCTTGATGGCGGACTTGCAGGCCATCGTCGCGAGCATTCGTTCGCGCCGGTCCTCGGCCCCAGCCCCTCCCGCCTCCTCGAGCATACTAAGAAGGACGTCCTCAGCCTCCTCCGCCTTGAAAACGTCCGGGTACTCCTTGAGAGCGTAGGAGCGCCCGCCCATGGCCTCGATGCGGAAGCCCAGGTCCTCGAGAAGGGATGCATTCTCTTCGAGACTGACCGCCGCCGACGGCGGGAGCTCGATAAGCGGCGGGATGAGGAGCGTCTTTCGCGGCCACAGCTTCAACCGGTCGATCTCCCGGTACTTATCGAAGAGGACGCGCTCATGGGCGTTGTGCTGATCGATGACGAGAAGTCCGTCCTCCCCGGCCGCGACGATGTACATGTTCTCGAACTGGCCGAGAACCACCGGGCTCTTACCCCCGGACCCCACATTCGGCCGATCTTTCGTACCCGCCGCTCTTGATACCGGGCCGGACACGAGGACGTCCGCCGCGGCCGGGCTGAAGGGGAGAGCCGGAGCCGGATAGGCCGATCCGGTCTCTGCGACCCGCGAGGCCAGCCCCTGCGTTCCTTCTCCCGGGACGACCTCTTTAATGATGTGCCCACGCGCCGCCTCCTCACTGACGGCCCTGAGGACGAGCCGGAAGACGACCTGGGTGTCTTTGAACCGGACTTCCGCCTTAGCGGGATGGACGTTGACGTCGACGTCGGCGAAAGGCAGCCGCAGGAAGAGGAAGGCCTCCGGCGACCGGCCCCGTTCGAGGATGCCCGTATAGGCCTGGTTCAGCGCGGCCATGAGGATCCGGTCCTTGACGGGGCGGCCGTTGACGAAGAAGTACTGGACCGACTTGTCAGCGCGCCCGGCGAGCGGCAAGGAGGCCA
>Ga0326726_10002895_pt1 | contig 15715 bp, 8 predicted proteins | sample MHFenrmetagenome_2_FD_207603 | JGI IMG/M metagenome (GOLD analysis project Ga0326726, IMG submission 207603) | Lab enriched peat soil microbial communities from Michigan Hollow, Ithaca, NY, United States - MHF15MN | ecosystem: Environmental > Terrestrial > Soil > Wetlands > Peat | place: USA...
TCCGTCATCGGACGGATAACCTGGTGCGCGAGCTCGGGGTATACGTACGAATCGCCGGTCTCGAGCCGCGGCGTATGGCACGTGGCACACCCCGTCGACGCGAACAGGTGTTCGCCTCGCTCGGCGATCGGGTCGTCGAGATCGCGGCGCGCAGGCACCGCCAGCAGCGACGCGAAGGCAACCGCGTCCTCGAAGTACGTGTCGGGCAGCTCGGGATCTCCGCCGTCGATCGCCGAAGCGCACTCCGTCTCGACGCTCGTGCAGTTCCGCAGCGGATGGATCGTGGTGCTGACGCCGATGTCTTCGTAGAACGCCGCCGCGGTCTGGTCCCGTACCGTCGGTTGGCCGGCCTTCCATCCGAAGCGTCCAACGGTCGACCGGCCGTCCGACGTCGTGACGTAGCGGAGCCGCCCCGAGATGCCGTCGCCATCGGCGTCATCGGCATCGGCGAGTGCCGCGAGCGTGGCTTCCGGCACGAGCTCCAGGAGGCCCATGCCCACCATTTGCGGGGCCACCCGCGGCGAGATCATCGTTCCGGGAACCATCGGTCCATAGCCGAGTTGATCGAACGAGTACGTGGGGACGGACAGCGCGTAGGGCGTGCCGTCGGCATGATGACCGGGTTGCTCCTCGACGGTGATGACCGGGAGGGCTTCGCGAGGAATGCCAGGATTGCCGTAAGGCTGCAGCTGACCGCCATACGTTGGCTCCGGCATGTCCCCCGCAACACTCAACCGAAACAGCAGCCCGGAGATCGCCTCGCCATCGCGCGGCGGGCGGCCTCGGCCGTTGCCGACGTGACAGCCCACACAGGCCCGCGCATTGAACAGCGGCCCGAGCCCGTCGCGGCCCGACGTGGAGGACGGTGGGATCACCCAGCTGTCGTGACAGAACGACCGCCCGTCGCCGAAGCTCTGCTTGTGCGGCGCGCTCGCGTTGCGAGCCACGTGGTCGAACGCGTGCAGGGTCGAATCGAACACGGTGGTGTCGCCACCCAGATACGCGGCGCCGGGTTCCTGCAGGACCTCGTTGTCACCACATCCGACGAGCGCCAGCGCGAGCGCGACACCGAGGTAAGGTCGGGGTGACACGACTGGCAGATCAGTCGGTCACGATGAGTGGGATCTGGAACGCGTCGGCGATCTTCTGGATGGTCAGCCCCTGCGCGTTGATGTTGTCGATCGCCGCTTTGATCGCGACGCGTCCGGGATCCGCGTCGGTGCCGAGAATCGCCTGATCGAACGGTGCCGGGATCGCCTGGATCTTGGCCTTGGCGGCGGCGATGTTTGTTTGCATCTCGTCGTCCAGCGCCGGATCCACCGAATGTACGAGGTCGTTCAGACCGGGACCGTCGTCCGCGCCGAACTTGCCGAAGTAGACGTTCTCGATGCCGAGCTCGTCGTTCATGTGGTCGATCGGCACGGTCGTGTCACTGAAGCAGGAGTGTTCGTCCTCCTGGTCCTGCGAGTCGTACGGGACCTTGATGCGTTCGCGTGGTAGCTCGGTGTTGCTCATCCAGCCGATGCCGAGCAGCATCAACCCGATCGCCTCCTTCGGGGTCTTGTCGACGAGAAACGTCGTGTTGCGGTAGTCCGCCATGTCGTCTGGCGACCACGCGTCTCGCACGGTCGTGATGTCCTTGACCAGCAGGTGGCCGAGCAGCTTCAGGTACGTGCCGCGTCGATCTTGATTCGCCGCGGTTCCTCCGGTGATGTAGTCCGTGAACGGTCGTGCTCCAGGACCGGTCGGCGACAGATCCTGGCCCCACAACAGAAATTCGATCGCGTGGAAGCCGGTCGAGACATTGGTGGTGGCGCCAACCTCGTCGGCGGCCTTGATCGTTGCCTCGGTGATCGTCGGATAGTTCGTCAGGTCGTTGATGATCCCCGCCGTGGGGTCGAGGGCGGTGTAGTCGACGTAGTTCTCGTCCATGGGCCACGAGTTGATCTCCGGCTCGAGACCATTCTCGTTGTCGATGGGACCGCTGTAGAACCGATACACCTCGGTCTGGAGATAGTTCGGCCGAGCTGCTTTCCAGGCGTCCTTGGCCGCGTTCAAGGTCAGATCGGATGGCGCGGCGACGAACGCGTCGAGTGCATCCGCCAACCTGGTGACGTCCACGACCGCGGCGCCATAGCTCGCGTAGACGATCGCCGCGTACTGCGCGACGACCGGTTTGGCGGTCTCGTCAAACGTGTTCGTCACGGGGCCGTCATCGCCTCCACACGCGAGACACAGCGTTGCAGTCAGCACTCCCAACAACAAGTTGTTCATCGTGACCTCACGGTGTGCACACGTTCACCACGTGTGGAACGAAGGTTGATTCGCCAACTGTCCCGATGCCGAGCTGACCGTTGTCATTGTTGCCCCAGCACCACAAGCTGCCGTCCTTGGTCACGGCGCACGAGTGAGCCGTACCGACCGCGATCCTGTCGGTCGCGCCGGTGATCAGCGCTCGCGTCGGCGCGCGGACGATGCCGTCCACGCTGTTCGGAACCCCGACTTGACCGCTCTGATCGGCGCCCCAACACCACAGCTCACCACCGTTGCTCTTGACCAGCGCGCAGGTGTGGAACCCCGACGAGCCGGTGATCACCGCCGAACCCTTGGAGACCTCGACCGGATCGAAGATGTAGTCGTTCTCGGTGCCCGTGCCAACGCTCCCCGAGATGTTGTAGCCCCAGCACCACACGCTCTGATCGGCGCGGATGACGCACGTGTGCTGCTGCCCGGCGGTGACGTCCTTCGCGCTGGTGACGTTCGTGATCTGGACGGGGGTGAGGCTCTCGAGGACCGTCCTGCCCAACCCGATCTGACCGAGCTGGTTACTACCGAGACAGAACAGCCGGCCGTCCTGGGTGATCATGCACGTGTGCTGGTTGCCCGGCACGGTCTCCTTGACCTGCGACAAGCCCACGACCTCGGCGGGGATCGGCCTCGAAATCTTGGTGCCATCACCGAGTTGCCCGTAGCCGTTGGCTCCCCAGCAGTGGGCATCACCATCCTCGGTCGTGGCGCAGGTGTGGGACGCGCCGGTGGCGAGCTGAACGGTGACGTCGAGTGGATTGTCGAAAACGACATGCCTCGGGATGTTGCTGTTCGGGATCGGGACCAGGGGCATGGCCGTCGGATTCTCGACGACGCCGAGCTGTCCCGAGCCGTTCGAGCCCCAGCAATAGACCTGTCCCCGGGTCGTTCGTGCACAGGTGTGCTCGGCACCGGCTCTCACCTCCACGATGTGGTCTCCCGTTGCGAGCGGTGGAACGAATGACGCGCGCGACACTTCGACGGGCAACGCGGAGTCGGTGAAGGTGCCGTTGCCGAGTTGCCCGGAGCTGTTCGATCCCCAGCACCAGATCGAGTCTTCCTTGGCATCTTGATGCTTGACGATGCAGGTGTGCTGACCGCCGTTGCTGATCTGCGCGACGCAGTCGCCGCCCGGGTTGGCCGGCACGCACTGGCCGCTCAGGTCACGCTCCGCCGTCGAATCGTAGCGACGATACGACGCGGTGCATGTCGTGTCGGGGAAGCTGCAGTATCCCGAGGGCTCGCACGTTCCCTGGAGGTCATCGCGAACGCACGCGCCGTTGTCGGCGCAGGCGTATGGAGCCGCAGACGTGCACGCACCGAGCGCGACGATCACCAGCGCGAGCGAGCAATGAGGTAGTGCCATACGTGTGAGCGTCAGCCACCCGTGGAGACGCTCATTTCCAGCATGCCGAAGATCGTCGTGGCCAACCATCGGGCGTTACCCGGATTGTGGGTAAGGGTTCTCCCTGATCGATCGCGCACGAGCACTGTGACAATGTGGAAAGCGGATGGCTGACGAACACCCACCCAACAGTCGCCGCTACCAACTGCGATATCACGGCGAGGACATCGACGTGGTCGAGCCCTTCGTGATCGGGCGCGAGTCCGATTGCCAGCTCGTGCTCAAACAAGATCTGGTGTCTCGCCATCACGCGCGGCTCCGCGAGACCGACGACGGTCTGGTCGTCGAAGACCTGAACAGCATGAACGGTGTCCTCGTCAACGAGCGACGTATCAAGGCACCGACGCTGCTCGCGCATGGTGACGTCGTCGCCGTCGGCGTCGAGCTGTTCGAGATTGTCGACACCCAGGTCGTGCCTCGGGCCAAGACAACACGTCGCCAGCAACCGCGATGGCAACGGGACAGCGACGGTCCCGAGCCGGCCACCGTGGTGGTGCGACTCGACGTGCTGAGCGCTCGAGAACGCGAAGTGTTCGAGCTGATCGTCCTCGGTCACACACAACGAGAGATCGCCGAGAAGCTGTTCATCAGCGTCAAGACGATCGAGACGCACCGCGCGCACATCGCAGACAAGCTGAACTGTCGCAGTCGCGCCGAGCTCGTCGCGTACGCGATCTCTGCTGGCCTGCTGCGCAAGCCTCCGATGTGATCCACGGTCGCACCCCCATCGGATCGAGAATCCGGGGAAATCCCGGATGGTGCATCGTTGCAGTCCTGACGATCCTGGTGGTCTATGGAAGTCTCGCCCGAACTGCGAGCCAACATCGCCGCTCCGATCGTCTTGGGACGTTACGAGATCCTCGACAAGCTCGGTACGGGTGGCATGGCGACGGTGTATCTCGCTCGCAATGTTGGCGAGGCTGGGTTTCAACGACTCTGCGCGATCAAGGTCCTGCATCCACATCTCGCTGAAGAGGTCGGGTTTGTCGAAATGCTCCTCGACGAGGCACGGATCGCCGCGCGCCTCCATCACCCGAACGTCGTGCCGATCGTCGACCTCGGCACGCACCAGACCATCCTGTACGTCGCGATGGAGTACGTCGAAGGTTGCTCGCCGTCCGCGTTGTTGAGGCGCTATCCGGACGACCGGCCGGCCCGATTGCTCGTCCCGATCATGCTCGACGTGCTCGCGGGTCTCGATGCGGCGCACTCGTCGCGCGATGACGACGGCACCCTTCTGAACATCGTGCATCGCGACGTGTCGCCACAGAACGTCCTGCTCGGTATCGACGGCGCGGCACGGCTCACGGATTTCGGGATCGCGCGTGCCGGGTCGCGGCTCACGAGCACGCGACCCGGTCAGCTCAAGGGCAAGATCATGTACATGTCCCCCGAACAGATCCGGGGGGAGCCGATCGATTGTCGGTCCGACGTGTTCTCGGCCGGCGTGATGTTGTGGACGATGCTGACGGGACTGAAGCTCTTCGTCGGCGACAACGACGCCGCGACCCTGAACAACATCCTCGCCGACGTCGCGATCCCCGCGCCGAGCACCGTCGGGTTCAAGCCACCGGCCGCACTCGACGCGGTGTGTCTGCGCGCGCTCGAGCGCGATGCCGACAAGCGGTTCGCGAGCGCGCAGGAGATGGAAGAGGCGCTACGCCAGGCCGCGAGCCACCACGATCTGATCGCTTCACGACGAGAAGTTGGTGAGTGGGTCGTTCGAGGCTTTCGGGACGAGCTCGCCGCGCGTCGCAAGGGGATCCGGATGGCCCGCGGCTCCGGGCGCAACGTCGCGCAAAGTTTCGGCGAGGATCCGTTCACACCGTCGTCGGGCTCGCTGTCGTCACCCCTCGCTTCGGGGCGTGCGGGAAGCATCGTCGAACCTGCCACCATGCCTGTGGCGCCGCTTCCCGAGGAGCCGAGCATCTCGATCACGACCGGACCGTCTCCGAAGTGGCGGTGGGCGATCGGAGGACTTGCGGTCGTTTGCGCTGGAATCTTGGTGCTCGGGCTCGCGCTCCGGTCGTCATCCGATGCACCGGCACCGGCACCGCCACCATCCGCCGAACCGGTACGGGCATTGCCACCATCCGCCGAACCGTCCACGACCGGATCGACTGCGATGCTGCCGTCCGAACCACCTGCCGGATCCAAGCCGACCGTGCCCGGACCGGCGGTCGCGGTACCGATCGTGTCTCCGGAACCGCCGCCGAGCACGACGCCGACGCCGGTCGCGCACGTGCCGAATGACAAGAAGCTGCGCGTCTCACGACCTCCAAAGCCAGTGATTCACAAGCCACCCGTCTCGCAGCCGGTGTCGAAGCCCTCGGATCTCGAGACGCCGCCACCAGTGACACCGCCACCAGTGACGCCACCCAAGCCAGTCCCCAAGCCACAACCCCAATGGGATCCTGATTCCCCGGCGGCACCACCATGAAGCTGAACGTCGTCGTTTTCGTGATCGCTGCGGTGATCGCTCCGCGCGTGTATGCCGACGACGTGGAGGACCACGTCACGAAGGGCACGCGGTACTACAACATCGGTGACTGGGAAAACGCGCTCAAGGAGTACAAGGAGGCGTACACCATCGATCCGAAGCCCGAGCTTCTCTGGGCGATCGCACAGACCCAACGTCAGTCGGGCGACTGTCGCAGCGCGATCCTGACCTACAAGGCGTACCTGCGTGGTGCGACCGCGACGGGTGCGACCACAGCGACGGAGTGGATCAAGAAGTGCCAGGACGATCTGGACGCGCAGCGTCGCGCGATCGACGCCGCGGCCACCACGCCGAATCCGCAACCTGTCCCGGTGGCGCCTCCAGCGCCTCCGCGATCACGCGCCCTCGATCCGCTCGGCGACGCGTTGCTCGTGGTGGGCGTCGGTGGGCTTGCGAGTGGAGCGGTGTTCCTGCTTCTCGGCAACTCGGCGATGAACAAGGCAACGAGCGAACCGACCTCGATGCAGTACCAGGCGACGGTCGACAGCGCGCGAACCAAGCAACAGATCGGTGTCGGAAGCGCGATCGGCGGTGCCGTGTTCGCGGCGCTCGCGATCTGGCGCTTCGCATCGATCGGTGGGCACGAGAACGAACATGCTCAGGCGTTCGTGCCGGTGGTCGTCCCAGGTGGTGCCGTATTGACGTACGACACCCGGTTCTGAGCAGTGACTCGCGGTCGAGCTGAAGCTTGCCTCGCATCGCGGCCGAGCTTGGCCCGGGGCTGGGTCAGCTCGGCAACTTCGCGAGCCACGCGTCGAGCCCGGGGCGACGACGGGCCGCGAGCTCGCCACGCGCCTGGATCGCGAGCGAGCGCGCCCTCGCTGCGTCGTGCGACGCGGCCCACACCGCGCGCGCATACGCGAACCGCCAGGCGCCGACCTGCGCCGGGTCGGCGCCGTCCGTTGCCGCCTTCACGGCGTCGAGGACGGCGAGCGCCTGGGTCGCTTGCCCGAGCCCGAGCAACGCTTCTCCGACGCACGTTTCGGGGGCGAGCTTGGCGTGCGCGGTGTCGGTCGCAGCTTCCGCTTGCCGGCAGTGCGCCAGGCCCTCCTGATACGAGCCGAGCTCGACGTCGACCGTGCCGAGCAGGCGCGCCGCGTCCACGCCGGGCGGCCACCGATCGTGCCACGCATCCGCCGCGACATGCTCGACGGCGATCGCCAGCACGTCGCGGGCGCGTTCGAGCTCGCCGCCGTCGATCAGCGCGCGGCCGAACGCGACGCGCGCGGCGAGCACCCGCGGGTCGCCCGCCGCGATCACGCGTTCCGCGTCCACCAGCACGGGCGTGAAGCACGCGCTGGCGCCCGCGAGCTTCCCGCTCGCGACGAGCACGCGACACCGCTCGAGCTGGCCGACGATCGTCGTCGGGTGGAGCCCACCGAGCGCACGCGTCGCGCTCGCGATCAGTACGTCATACGCAGCGATCGCCTTGGCGTGACGCTGGCTGGCGCCGAGGGCGGCCGCGAGCACGGCCTGGACATGCATCGCCCGCGGATCGTCGTCGCCGAGCTCGCGACGCGCCCGCGCCGCAGCGTCGTCGAGCAGCGACAACGCTGGATCCGGGCGAGCCTGCGCGAGCATGATCTGCGCCTCCTCGACGAGGAGCTCGACCGGGATCGCCGGATCGTGGGTGTCGTCCTGGATCGCCTTCGCGATCCGCAGCACGCCGGCCGCTTCTCGCGTCTTCGCGGTGCCGTCGTTGGCCAGCGCCGCAACGAGGTCGATCGCGACCGCCGCGAAGAGATCGGCATCGCGGGCGTCGCGCGCTCGGCCGAGCGCATCGCCGAGCGTCGCCTCGGCGCGCCCGAGCTCGCCGACCTCGATCTCGAGCTCGCCTTCGAGGTCGAGCGCCGCCCCGGTCAGCCCGGCGTCCCCGTGCCTCCGCGCGTCGACGACCAGCGCGCGTGCGGGAACGATCAACGCCTTGTCCGCACCGAGGCGGCGCTGCGCGATCAACGGATCGAGCCGCGCCTGCAGGGCGCTGCGCTCGCCGCGGGCGCCGTCGGTCTCGGGGGCGAGTAACAGCGCGGCGGTGTCCGCACACGCGGCCAGCGGCGTCAGCGAGCTCGCCGCCGTGACCGCGTGCTCGACCGCGCGCGTGTCGAGCGTGCTCGCGAGCGCCGATGCCAGGGCGTCCAGCTCGGCGAGCCGGCGATCCAGGCAGCGGTTCCGCAGATCGAGGACGTGCTCCGATTGTTCGCCGCGAATCCTGGTCGCGCGACACGCGTCGCTCCGCATCGCGATCCAGCTCGTGCGATACGCGTCGAACGCGGACGCGACGCGCCTCGCGGACGCCGCGGCGAACGGAGACGCCGTCGCGAGCAAGCTGCGCTCGACCGCGACGCGCCGCGCGTCATCCCAGATCCCGGCGAGCGGCGCGGCCGCGTGTTCGCACGGGTCGGCGTGAGCGGGACGCAGTCCCCAGCCGAGCAGCCCAGCGGTTGCCGCGAGCGCGGTCACGCCGATCGCGCCGATCACGATCCGCCGGCGACGACGACTCGGATCTCGCGCCAGCACGTCGATCAACTCGGTCATCGAGGCGAACCGCTTCGCGGGATCCGCGGACATGCCGCGCATCACCGCCGCGGTCACGCGGCTCGGCACGTCCGAGTCCGGATCCGGCACTTCGATGCGACCCGCAGCGATGGCGTCGGCGAGCTCGGATCCGCGACCCGCGAAAGGGTGCTTGCGGAACAACGCCTCGTAGAGGGCAACACAGAACGAGAACTGGTCGCTGCGCGCATCGACCACGTCCCCGCGATGCTGTTCGGGTGACATGTACGCCGACGTGCCGAACCGCGCGCCGTGGTCGCCCAGCACCGGCGAGCCCCCGCTCGGCGCGGCGTCCGCGTCGTCCCACTCCGCGGGACCGCTGACGAGCGCGATGCCGAAGTCGGTCACCCGCACGTGACCGTGGCGATCGACCAGGACGTTGGTCGACTTGAAGTCGCGATGGATGACGCCCGCGATGTGGGCGGCGGCGAGGCCGCGCGCCGCCTCCACGAACTTGTCGACGATCGGTCCCCATCGCTCGTCGTGCTCGTCGAGCCAGTGCGCGAGGTCTCCGCCTGCGATGTACTCCATCGCGATGAACACGGTCTCGTCGGCGATCCCGACCTCGTAGACCGACACGACGTTGGGATGCGACAGCTTCGCCATCACCTGGGCCTCGCGCACCAGCTGCTGCTTGAGCAGGAAGTCGCCCGCATGCGACCCCTGGAGCACCTTGATCGCGACCTTGCGATCGAGGTGCAGATCGTAGGCGGAGTAGACCATCCCCATGCCGCCATGGCCCAGCCGCTCCAGGATCTGGAAGTGGCCGAGGCGCAAGGGGCTGGGCGCTTCGACGCGCGCGGCGTGCCGCTCGCGCCCACGCGGCGTGTCTTCGCGGGTGACGGCCTCAGCCTTCCCGCTCTCGACGTCGGTGTCCGGTCCTTTGATAGTTCAAGTGTACGCCGGCCTCGCCCGATCCGGGCGGCTCTTGGAGCGTGGGCTCGGACCCGATCGAGGTGGTCTACAATGGAGCAAGCGCGATGACAGACGACAACTCGATCACGCAGGCGGATACGCCGAAGCGTCGCGCGCGCAAGGCCGCCGAAGACGCCGTACGCGGCCGGGTCGGTCACTTCCAGCTCCTCGAGATGCTGGGTGATGGCGGCATGGGGATGGTCTACTCCGCCTACGATCTGCACCTCGATCGCAAGGTCGCGATCAAGATCCTTCACGAGGGCTCGACCGACGACGAACAGCTGCGCAACCAGCGCCTGCTGCGCGAAGCCCAGGCGATGGCGAAGCTGTCGCATCCCAACGTCGTGCCGATCTACGAGGTCGGCATCGACGGCCACACGGTGTTCCTCGCGATGGAGTACGTCGCCGGCCAGACGCTCGCGCAGTGGCTCGACACGAAGCCGCCGCTGTCGGCCATCATCGACGTGTTCCGGCAAGCCGGGCGCGGCCTCGCCGTGGCGCACGAGGCGGGCATCGTCCATCGTGACTTCAAGCCGGCGAACGTGCTGGTCGACGGCCACGGCCACGCGCGCGTGACCGACTTCGGCATCGCGCGGGTCATCAGCGTCAACGAGCCCGAAGAGATCACGACCGGGCGCGTCGTGCGCGTCGACGTGGGGGTCGCGAACGGCGACATCACGCCGCCGAGCCTGTCGACGCCGCTCACCGAACGCGGCGCGGTGATCGGCACGCCGGCGTACATGTCGCCCGAACAGCATCGCGGCGCGACCGTCGATGCCCGCAGCGATCAGTTCTCGTTCTGCGTGACGCTCTACGAAGCGTTGTTCGGCAAGCGACCGTTCGAAGGCTCGGGCAAGGAGCTCACGAACAACGTCCTCGACGCGCCGCTCGAGCTCCCCGACTCCAGCGCACCGAGCTGGATCACGACGATCGTGCGGCGAGGCCTCGAGCGCGATCCCGACAGGCGATTCTCGTCGATGACCGAGCTCGTCGCGGCGCTGGGTCGCGCTCCCGTTCAGCGGCGCCGCCGGATCGCGGCCGGTGCGCTCGCGGCGGTGGCAATCGCGAGTGCCGCCGCCGTCGCCGGCTGGGGGTTGCGCGCAGACGGCGAGGCGCCGTGCATCGGAGCCGAGGCGCATCTCGCCGGTGTGTGGGACGACGGCGTGCGCGCGGCGATCGAGCGCAGCTTCATGGCGTCGAAGGTCGCGTACGCGGGAGCGTCCGCGCATGGCGTCACGACCGTGCTCGACGCGTATCGTGGGCGATGGATCGCGATGCACGCCGAGGCATGTCGCGCGACCCGCGTGACCGGCGCGCAATCGACCCGCGTGCTCGACCTGCGAATGGCGTGTCTCGACGACCGGCTCGGCGAGCTTCGCGCGCTGACGAGCTTGCTGGCGACCGCGGCCGATGCCAAGACGGTCGAGACCGCGCTCGAGGCCGCGAGCTCGCTGACCCCGGTCGACCGCTGCGCGGACACCGCGGCCATGCAAACCAACGCCGAGCCCGCCACTCCGGTACTGCAGGTCCAGCGTGCGGCGTTTTATGAACGCCTCGATCGTCTTGTCGCGCTCGAACGCGTTGGTCACTACAAGGAGGCGCTCGCGCCCGCGCGCGCGCTGGCTGCCGAGATGCGCACGAACGTCGAGCCCACCGCGCTCGCCATCGCGCTGCGCCTGCAGGGTGCGCTCGAGGTCGACGTCGGTGATCTCAAGACGGCGGAGACCACCCTCGCGAATGCGCTGCGCCAGGCGCGCCGCACCAGCGATCCCGATCTGTTCGTCACGACGGCGATCGAGCTCGTCGAGGCACTGTCGCACGCCGGGATCGCGAAGAGCCGGGAGGCCCTCGGCGTCGTTCGCGTCGCGCAGGCGATGGTCGATCGCACGAGCGATCCCGCGGTGCCGATCCGGCTCCTCGTCGTCCAGGCGAACGATCTGCTGATGCTGGCGCACCCCGCCGACGCGCTGCCGTTGCTCGATGACGCACGCAAGCGTTGCCACCGCACACTCGGCGACGACCACATCCTGTGCCTCCACGTGCTCTCGGTGCGCGCGATCGCGCTCAAGCTCGCCAAGAACCACGTCGAGGCCCGCGCGGCGTACGAGGGCGTGGTCGCGGAGCTCACGCGCGTGGCCGGCCCGCTGCACCCGGCGACGCTGATGGCCCGCCTCGACACGTGTCGGGCGATGACGGCGAGCGGCGATCACGCGCACGCCCCGGCGTGCTACGAGGCCGCGTTCGCCGACGCCGACTCCGTGCTCGGCCCCGGTCACCGCGCCGTGCTGATGGCGCGCGAGTACGAGGGCCAGAGCCTGGCCGCGATCGTCCAGCTCGACCGTGCACGCCAGGTGCTGACGGCCGCGTTCGACCACGTCTCCGACGACCTGTGGCAGGAGCACTGGTACGTCGCCGCCGACATCGCGCGAACCCTCGGCGAGGTCGAGCTCGAGCTCGGCGCTCCGGCGGCCGCCCTCGAACACTGTCAGCTGGCCGAGTCGGCAATCGAGGCGCCGTACCGCGGGATCTCCGGCGCGACGTGCCTCGGCGAGGCGCACCTCGCGCTCGGCGATCCAGCGCGCGCGCTCGCGACGCTCGAGCCGCTGCACGCGCAGATCGACGGCGCCGATCCGAGTCAGGTCGCGCGCTGGCAGTTCGCGTATGCGCGCGCGCTGTGGACCGGTCGTCATCAGGCTGCGGCCGCGCGCGAGCTCGCGACACGGGCGCGGGCGCTCGTGTCGGCGCCGCACCAGGTTCAGATCGACGCGTGGTTGGCGACGGTGCCGCGCTGACGTCCAAAAGGTCGGCCTGACTTAGAAGTGCGAGCCGGGACTCGAAACCGCCGAGACGAGCTACGCGCTGCCCTGATCGCTACTCCGCGATGAGGTTCAGGATCCGTCCCGCCTTGTAGATGATCTTGACGATCGTCTTGCCGGCGAGTTGCCGCTGCACCGAGGGCAACTCTTTAGCGAGCGCGACCGCGGTCGCTTCGTCGGCGTCCTTCGCGAGCTCGATCGATCCGTAGGTCTTGCCGCCGACCTGCACGCCCATCGAGATCGTCTCGTCGGTGGCGAGTGCATCGTCGTGGCGCGGCCAGGTTACGTAGGAGATGCCGTCCTGCTTGCCCAAGCTGCGCGCCCAGACTTCCTCGGCGAAGTGCGGCGCGAACGGCGCGAACAGCTGCGCCAGCGGCTCGAGGATCTCGCGCGCCCGTGTGTCCTGCTCGAGCAGGTCGCGCGTGGCGATGTGCAGTGCCGAGATCGCCGTGTTGAGATCGAGCGACTCGATATCGTGCGTGACCTTCTTGATCGCCTTGTGGAGGATTCGCTTCTGCTCCAGCGTGGCGGCGCTGTTCTCGACGCGCGTGCGATCGTCGCCGTCGAAGAACAGGCGCCAGGCGCGCTTCAGGAAGTTGAACTGACCCTCGAGGCCGTTGGTCTGCCACGGCTTGTCGGCGTCGAGCGGGCCCATGAAGCAGATGTATACGCGCAGCGCGTCGGCGCCGTACTCGCTCACGACATCGTCGGGGTTGACGACGTTGCCGTAGCGCTTGGACATCTTGTCCATGCGCTGCGTGAGCCGCTCGTTCGTGCTGCGGCGGTAGAACGCGCCGTCCCGCTCCTCGACGTCGTTGACGTGGATCTTCTGCTTGTTCCCGTCGACGTAGGAGTAGCCGAGGATCATCCCCTGATGCCTCAGCTTCTGGAACGGTTCGGGATCGCGAACGAGGCCGAGCTCGTGGAGGAAGTGCTGCCACATCCGCGCGTACATGAGGTGGCCGACCGAGTGCTCGCGTCCGCCGACGTAGAGATCGACCGGCATCCAGTAGTCGGTGCGCTCGCGCGCGGCAAACGCCGCGGCGTTGTGCGGATCGCAGTAACGCAGGAAGTACCACGACGATCCCGCGGAGCCCGGCATCGTGTCGGTCTCGCGATCGAACCCATCCACGTGCACGAACGATGGCACCGTCGACAGTGGCGACGCGCCGGTGCCCGTCGGGCGATAGTCTGCCACCGGCGGAAGCTCGAGCGGCAGCTCGCTCAGGTCGAGCGCACGCACCGGCACCCCGTCCTTCTTGAGGATCGGGATGGGCTCGCCCCAGTAGCGCTGCCGCGCGAAGGTCCAGTCGCGCAGCTTGTACGTGATCGTGCGCTGGCCGAGCTTCTGGTCCTCGAGCCAGGCGATCACCTTCGCGACCGCCTCGCCGTTCGCGGTGCGCGTGCCATCGAACGGCCCCGACTGGATCATCGCGCCGTCGCCGGTGTACGCGGCCTCGGAGGCGTTGCCGCCGTCGATGACCGCCCTCACCGGCAGACCCATGGTGCGCGCGAATTCCCAGTCGCGCTCGTCGTGCGCCGGCACCGCCATGATCGCGCCCGTGCCGTAGCCGACGATCACGTAGTCGGAGATCCAGACAGGAATCGCCTCGCCGCTGACCGGGTTGATCGCGCGCGCGCCGGTGTCGACGCCCGTCTTCTGCTTCGCCGTCTGACGCTCGACTTCGCTGCGTGCCGCCGTCGCCTTCTGGTACGCGACAACAGCCTCGCGCTGCGCGGACGTGGTGATCGTCGCGACGAGCGGATGCTCGGGTGCGAGCACCATGTAGGTCGCACCCCAGAGCGTATCGGGACGTGTCGTGAAGACCACGATCGTCTCGGTGCGACCCTCGATCGAAAAGCCGACGTGCGCGCCTTCGCTCCTACCGATCCATTCGCGCTGTCGCTTCTTGGTGTCGTCCGGCCAGTCGATGCCGTCCAGGCCGGCGAGCAGCTTGTCGGCGTACGCGGTGATGCGCAGCATCCACTGCGTCATCCGCTTGCGCTCGACGGGATGCCCGCCGCGCTCGCTCTTGCCGTCGATGACCTCGTCGTTCGCGAGCACGGTGCCGAGCGCCGGGCACCAGTTGACGAACGAGTCGGCCTGGTAGGCGAGGCCCTTCTCGTAGAGCTTCGTGAAGATCCACTGCGTCCACTTGTAGTAGGCGGGATCGCAGGTCGAGATCTCGCGCGACCAGTCGTAGGAGAAGCCGAGCGTCTTCAGCTGGCGACGGAAGTTCTCGATCGCCTCGGCGGTCGACTGCTGCGGCGACACGCCCTCGTCGATGGCCTTCTGCTCGGCGGGCAGGCCGAACGCGTCGTAGCCCATCGGGTGCAGCACGTTGTCGCCGAGCGCGCGGCGGTAGCGGCTGACGACGTCCGACGCGGTGTAGCCCGCCGGGTGACCGACGTGCAGGCCCTTGCCGCTCGGATAGGGGAACATGTCGAGGGCGTAGAACTTCGTGCGCCCGGCAAGCTCGCGCGCCTCGAACGTGCGGTGCTCGTCCCAGTAGCGCTGCCAGCGGGGCTCGAGCTCTTGCGGCTTGTAAGGCATCTCCGAGTCGGAGAATGGCAGACAGGCCGATCGCCGTGTGAACCCTGGCCTTCTTGTAGCCATCCCGGCGGGAGTACCCGATCTTCTCGATCGCCTAGGCGGTACTTCTTGCTCTTCACCGTCAGCACGCGGCGCTCGACCTTCAGCCGCGGAGCGATCGCGGTCAGCACGTTTACCAGATCGACACGCGCGACGATCCGGCCGTCGCCGAAGTCCTGCGCGAGCGGGTGGCTCGCGACCTCCTTCGACAGCACGCGCGCTGGTCGCCGGTGACCGCGTCGTAGAGCGACGGGATGACCAGGTAGAACACCGGATGCGCCGCCATCTTCCGGCGGAAGCTCGAGACCGTAGTAGCGCTGGTACGCCAGGCGCGCCTTCTTCAGATCCGCTTCCGCACGTCGCCAGTCGTCGCGCTCGAGGTCGAACGCGAAGGACCAGAGCTCGCGCCGGTGCCCCACGTACCTGGTCTCGAACGCCTTGGCTCCGGGATACGGCTTGAAGGTGTCGAGGTTGGTGAGCTCCACGGAGTAGATGACCAGCTTCTTCCGAAACACCATGTAGCCGCTGTCCCCGTGCATGGGGACCGCGATCGTCATGCGTTCAACGATCCCGACTAGTCGGTGTGGATCTGGATGAAGTAATCGAGAGCCATCTTGAGCCCGATG
>Ga0326726_10002896_pt1 | contig 15715 bp, 12 predicted proteins | sample MHFenrmetagenome_2_FD_207603 | JGI IMG/M metagenome (GOLD analysis project Ga0326726, IMG submission 207603) | Lab enriched peat soil microbial communities from Michigan Hollow, Ithaca, NY, United States - MHF15MN | ecosystem: Environmental > Terrestrial > Soil > Wetlands > Peat | place: USA...
ACCTACACCATCCGCTTCTGAAGGAGCGGAGCATGGAAAACCCCCTGCTCGAGTTCACGGCGAACGGGCTGCCGCGCTTCGACGCCGTGCGGCCGGAGCACGTCGAGCCGGGCATGCGCGTGCTGCTCGCCAAGCTCGGCCAAGAGGTCGAGGAGCTCGAGCGAGACGTCGCTCCGACCTGGAACGGCGTGGTCGACCCGCTGGAGCGGATCGGCGATCTGCTGGCGACACGTTGGAGTGTCGTCGGCCACGAGCTGGGCGTGAAGAATACGCCCGAGCTGCGCGCCGCGCACGAGGCCGTGCAGCCCGACGTGGTCCTGTTCGGCCTCCGGCTCGCGCAGAGCCGTCCGATCTTCGGAGCGCTCGTCGCCCTCGAGAGGAGCCCGCAGTTCGCGCGCCTCGACGCGGCCCAGCGGCGCATCGTGTCACTTCTGATCCGCGACGCGCGGCTCGCGGGCGTCGGATTGGAAGGCGAGGCGCGCACGCGCTTCCAGGCGATCTCCACCGAGCTGGCCGAGCACCAGACCGCCTTCTCGAATCACGTGCTCGACGCGACCAAGGCGTTCGCGCTCGTGCTGCGCGAACGCGGCGAGGTCGAGGGCCTGCCGGCGAGCGCTCTCGATCAGGCCGCCCAGTCGGCGCGCGCGGCGGGCGAGGCGAACGCCGACGCCGAGCGCGGACCGTGGCGACTCACGCTCGAGCTGCCGATGCTCGTGCCCGCGCTGCAGCACCTGCGGCGCCGCGATCTCCGCGAGCGGCTGTACCGCGCGAATCTGGTGCGCGCGAGCTCGGGCGAGAGCGACAACACGGCGCTGATCGGCAAGATCCTCCGGCTGCGCCGCGAGCACGCGAAGCTGCTCGGCTTCGCGACCTTCGCGCAGGAGTCACTCGCCTCGAAGATGGCGCCCGACGTCGCCGCCGCGCGGCGTCTCATGGAGGAGCTGCTGCGAGTGTCTCGCGCGGCGGCGGAGCGCGAGATGGACGAGCTGCGCGCGTTCGCGCGCGCGCAGGGCGAGACGAACGAGCTCATGCACTGGGACATCCCGTTCTGGGCCGAGCGCCAGCGCGAGGCGCTCTTCGCCTACTCCGAGGAGGACCTGCGCCCCTACTTCCCGCTGCCCGCCGTGCTGCGCGGACTGTTCGCGCTGGCGGAGCGACTCTTCGGCGTGTCGATCCGCGCCGCGGACGGCGATGCGCCCGTGTGGCACCCCGACGTGCGTTTCTTTCGAGTGACCGACGAGTCCGGCGCGCCCCTCGCCGCCTTCTATCTCGATCCGTACTCGCGCCCGGCGGAGAAGCGCGGGGGCGCCTGGATGGACGAGTGTGTCGGGCGCAGCCGACTGTTCGCGGACCACAGCGGGCACGCGCGCCTGCCCGTCGCCCATCTGGTCTGCAACCAGACGCCGCCCGTCGGCGACAAGCCCTCGCTGATGAGCTTCGACGAGGTGCAGACCCTCTTCCACGAGTTCGGCCACGGCCTGCAGCACATGCTGACGCGCGTCGACTACGGGCTCGCGTCGGGCATCCGCAACATCGAGTGGGATGCCGTCGAGCTGCCGAGCCAGTTCATGGAGAACTGGTGCTACCACCGCGAGACCCTGCTCGGCTTCGCGCGCCACCACGAGACGGGCGCGCCACTGCCCGACGAGCTGTTCGCGAAGCTCTGCGCCGCGCGCACCTACCGCGCGGGCTCGGACATGCTGCGCCAGCTGTTCTTCTCGCTGCTCGACCTCGAGCTGCACGACGGCTTCGACCCCGACGGGCCAGTGACACCGTTCGCTGTGCAGCAGGAGGTCGCGAAGCGCTCGACCGTGCTGGCCCCGCTTCCCGAGGACCGCTTCCTCTGCAGCTTCGGCCACATCTTCGCGGGCGGCTACGCCGCGGGCTACTACTCGTACAAGTGGGCGGAGGTGCTGTCCGCGGACGCGTTCGCCGCGTTCGAGGAAGGCGGCCTCGAGAACGCGGACGCGCTGCGCGGGATCGGCCGCCGCTATCGAGACACGGTGCTCGGTCTGGGCGGGAGCGCGCCGGCGATGGAAGTGTTCAAGTCGTTCCGCGGCCGCGAGCCGAAGACCGACGCACTTCTGCGTCACTACGGTCTGCAGGCGGCCTGAGCGCGAAACCGACGACCTGCGCAGCGTTACTCTCGCCGACGGTGGTTCCCTGAGGCGAAAGCTCGTCGGTGTGAGGCGGCCCCGCGAGCTCGACGAGCGAGTTTGCACGCGTCCCGGAGATTCGCATCAAGCGAAACGGAAACGGCATGCTCGCTCCTCCTCGGTGCCCGGGGATGCGAGCGACGTGCCAGGCGCCGGCGCGCGAGAGCGCGCGGCGGAGGCCTCGCGACGGGAGGATCTACAAAAGTCGGAGGGCGTCGGGATGGGTCGCGGGCAGTGAGCAGACGCGGCCGCGACACACGTACGCGGTCGGCGCGCCGCCCACGAGCTCCCGGCCCTCGAGCCAGTCACGCGCGAGCCAAATCGGAGGCGCGGCGGGATCGACGACGACGACGGCTTCCTCGGGGCCGAGCAGGGTGCGCGCGCGTGCGGCGAGCGCCCGAGTGCGCTCGTCTTCCGGCGGCCCGAGAATGACCGCGACGCCGAGCTGGGCGTCGCGCAGAGCGGCGGCGCGCGTGAGCGTCGGCAGGTAGAGCGGGGCGCGCGAGGCGACCGGACCCTCGCGCTCGATCACCGCGTCGACGACCTCGGCGAATTCCGCGTGACCCGTCAGCTCGGCGATGCGCAGCAGCGCGAGCACCGCGAGGCCCGACGCCGCCGGAGTCGCGCCGTCCGAGTCACTCGAGGGGCGCAGCACCAGGCTCGAGTCACCGCCCGGCGTGAAGAAGAGCTCGCGCGAGCGCGGATCGAAGAAGCGCTCGCGCAGCTCCTCGGCCACGACCAGCGCGGCCTCGAGATAGCGATCGCCCGCGCCCGCCCGGTGCAAGTCGAGCAGCGCGCGGAGCAGCGCGGCGTAGTCGTCGAGAAACGCGGGGATCTTCGCTTCCCCGGCTTCGTAGATGCGCAGCAGCCCGCGCCCGCCCTGGGACAGACGGGCGAGCGCGAAGTCCGCCGCGCGCGCGCCCGCGCTCACCCAGTCGGCGCGCCCGAAGCTCGAGCCCGCCAGCGCGAGGCCCGAGATCGCGTAACCGATCCAGGAGCAGACGTTCTTCTGATCGGTCGCGGGCGCGACGCGCGCCGCGCGCGCGGCGAACAACCGGGCGCGCGCCTCGGCAAATCTCGGCCGGTCGCCCGCGAGCCCGTGCGCGAGCACGCTCTTCCCCGAGTGCTCGAAGTTGCCGGCCGGCTCGACGCCGTACGCCGAGCAGAACTCGTCGCCGAGCTCCGGGCCGAGCACCGCGCGGATCTCGTCCGGGCTCCAGACGAAGAAGCGCCCCTCCTCGCCCTCGCTGTCCGCGTCCTGACTGGCGAAGAAGCCGCCGGCCGGGTCGCGCATCTCGCGCTCGAGCCAGGCGACCGTCTCCTCGACCGGCCAGCGCAGCTTCTCGTCGCCCGTCTGCCGGAACGCCTCGGCATACACGCGCAGGAGCTGCCCGTTGTCGTACAGCATCTTCTCGAAGTGCGGCACGAGCCATTCCTCGTCGGTCGAGTAGCGGTGGAAGCCGCCGCCGAGCTGATCGAAGATCCCCCCGCGCGCCATCTTCTCGAGCGAGAAGACCAGGTGGTCGAGCGCGTCCCCGCGCGCGACCCCGAGCTGTGCCGCGGCCAGCACCGCCTCGAGGTTCGTCGCGGTCGGGAACTTCGGCGCGGCGCCGAACCCGCCGTAGCGCCGGTCCGCGCGCGCCATCATCTGGCGCACGAGCAGGGAGAGGGACTCCTTGCCCAGCGGATCCGGGTGAGTCACCTCGGGTCGCGCGCCGAGCGACGCGAGCACCTCCGCCGCCGCCTTGTCCACCTCCGCGCGCTGCTCGCGCCAGGCGCGCGCGACCGCGAGCACGACCTCCGGGAAGCTCGGGCGGTTGTGCATGCGCCGCGGCGGGAAGTAGGTGCCCCCCATGAACGGCCGTCCGTCCGGCGTGCAGAACATGTTGAGCGGCCAGCCGCCGGAGCCGGTCATGCGCTGCACCGCCTCCATGTAGATCTGATCGACGTCGGGGCGCTCCTCGCGATCGACCTTGATCGCGACGATCGACTCGTTCATCAGCCGCGCGACGTTCGGGTCCTCGAACGACTCGCGCTCCATCACGTGACACCAGTGACACGACGAGTAGCCGATCGAGACCAGCACCGGCTTGTTCTCGCGGCGCGCGCGCTGCCACGCCTCGTCGCCCCACGGGTACCAATCGACCGGGTTGTGCGCGTGCTGGCGCAGGTAGGCGCTGGTCTCGTTCGCGAGCCTGTTACTCATCTCGATGAGCGCATGGGCACCCGACCCATGCTCAGACGAACTCGGGCGGTCGCGCGGCCCGGATCCATTCCTTGTAGCCGCGGTACGCCACGCGCTCCTGGCGCGCGCGCACGCGCTTCAGCAGCGCCTCGCGCTTCTCGGGCGCGAGCGGCGGCTGCGCGCGCACGTCGCCCGCGAGCTTCAGATACTCGTCGCGCACGTGGTGCCCCACCGAGCGCGCGTGCTTGCGCGAGTCGACGATGTTGCCCTTCCCGGTGACTACGTTGCCCGCGGAGAACAAGGTCGGGAAGTCGGGGAGCCGGCCGAGATCCCAATCGCTGTACGCGTACAGCTCGCCCTTCTGCGGCACGCCTTCGAGCGGCTCGGGAATGCTGCCGATCGAGCTGATCACCTGCGAGCCGCGCACCTCTTCGGTGTCGGCGGTCGTGACGAGCTTGCCGCCCTCCATCTTGGTGATCGCGAAGCGCATGCCGACCACGCGCTCGTTCTCGACCAGGAGCGCGAGCGGCGCGCGCAGCGGGCGCACGTGGAAGAGATACTTCGACACCGCCTTCTCGAGCATGTGGGCGCGCGTCTTCTCGATCTTCGCGCGCACCTTCTCGTTGGCGTCGTCGGGCATCGAGACGAGCGGCATGTCCTCGACCCGGCGGCGGTAGAACAGGGTCGCGCCCTTGAAGCCGAGTCCCTCCCACGAGAGTCCGTGCGCGGCGAGCGCCTTGCGGATGCCCTGCACCTCGAGCTCTTCGAGATCCTCGTCTGCGCCCTTCGCGCGCAGTGCCCCGGAGGCGAGCTCGAGATTGATCGCCTTCACGACGTCGATCGACGCGAGCCCGCCGCCGACCACGATCGTGTCGTCGAGCGCCTCGAACACCGGGCCGCGATAACCCGCCTCGTGGCGGTGGTTGAACCACTGAATGAACGGGTTCTGGTACACGAGGCCCTTGCCGACGTACTTCTCCGCGTCGGGCACGGCGAGCGGCCGATCGCGCCAGGCGCCGTTCGCCAGCACCACCGAGTGGAAGCCCCAGACGTCGCACAGCTCGCGCAGCGAGACGTCGCGACCGACTTTGGTGTTGGGCACGAAGTGCACGTGCGGCTGCCCGAGCTTGGTGTCGATTGTCTCGTACTCCTTCGCCCGCAGGCCGACGTGCCAGCGCGGCAGCCCGTCCTCGACCTTCCCGTACGGCCGGGGGTTCTGCTCGAAGACGACCGTCAGGATTCCCTGCTTGGCGAAGATGTCGGCGGCTTCTGCCCCAGCAGTGGCGCCGCCGATGACCGCGATCGCGAACGACTCATCCGACATCGCCGCGATTCTATCGAACCAGAACGGGCGCGCGGCTTTGACATCGCGGCGCGACGGGATACTGTTCGCCGCCCGTGAATGGCGCCTCGCGCTCTTCCCCCCGAGTAGCCGCCGTGTTCTTCGACTTCGGCGGAACGCTCTTCAGCTACCGCCGCGTCGGCGGCGGCAGCGGCCGACTCATCGTCGACGCGGTGGCACGTCTCGGTGTCGCCCCCGATCCCGCGAGGATCGGCCCGGCTTACCGCGACGCGACCCGCGGCGCGTACCAGGCTGTGCAGGCGCAGCCCTACTACCTGCACCGCGACCTGTTCGCGGACAACTGGCGCCGCTTCGCGCTCGGCCTCGGCGTCGAGCCGTCCGCCGAGTGGATCGACTGGCTGATCGACACGCAGCGCGATCTGGTCACCGAGTCGTTCGAGCTGCGCGAGGACTGCGTCGCCACGCTCGGCAAGCTGCGCGCCTCGGGCCTGCACGTCGCGATCGTCTCCAACATCGACGACGACTACCTCGAGCCGATGATCGCGCGCGCCGACCTCGCCGACCTGCTGGACGACTGGACCAGCTCCGAAGAAGCGGCCTCCTGCAAGCCGCACTCGGCGATCTACCACTTCGCCTGCGCCAAGGCGGGCTGCGCGCCCGAGGACGTCCTGTTCGTCGGCGACTCACCCGAGCAGGACATCGCGGGCGCGCGCGCGGTGGGAATGACCACCGCGCTGCTGCGCGAGCCGGACGCGGCGCCGCCCGGCAGCGGGGTGGGAGCGGCCGGTGAGCCGCACCACGAGATCGCCACACTCGGCGAAGTGCTCCGACTGGCGCTCGAGTGACGCAAGTTTTTCCGCGTTCCGCTCGACCTGTAGGTGCAGTGGATATAACATGCGCGCCGACTCGCGCCTGACCGCGCGTTCGCCGCAGCTCTTTCACGGGAGTGATCGATCGATGCGTGCCTGGACCGTCCGCGAAGCCGCCGAGCTCTACGGCATTCCGTACTGGGGCGGCGACTACTTCTCCGTCAGTACCGAAGGCGACATGCTCGTGCATCCGAATGGGCCGGGAAGCTCGACGGTGAATCTGCGCGCCGTCGTCGAGGAGCTGCGCGGACGCGGTCTGCGCACGCCGCTCGTGATCCGCTTCTCGGACATCCTGAACAGCCGCGTGCGACACATCTCCGACGCGTTCGCGCGCGCGATCCGCGACTACGAGTACAAGGGCCGCTACCGCGGCGTGTACCCGATCAAGGTGAATCAGCAGCGGCAGGTGGTGGAGGAGCTCGTGAACTACGGGCGGCCCTATCACCTGGGCCTGGAAGTCGGCTCGAAGCCGGAGCTGCTCGTCGGGCTCGCGCTCTTGAACACGCCCGAAGCGCTGATCATCTGCAACGGCTACAAGGACCGCGCGTACATGGAGCTCGCGCTGCTCGCGCAGCGCCTCGGCCGCTACGTCGTGATCGTCATCGACCGGCCGAACGAGCTCGAGACGCTGATCAAGGCGAGCCGCGAGCTCGGCATCCGCCCGCACATCGGCGTGCGCGCCCGGCTCGCGTCGCGCGGCGCCGGCAAGTGGGCGGAGTCCTCGGGCGACCGCTCGAAGTTCGGTCTCTCCGCCGAGGAGCTCGTGTCGGTCGTGAACCGGCTGCGCGCCGACGACATGCTCGACTGCCTCGAGATGCTCCACTTCCACAACGGCTCGCAGATCACGGCGATCCGCGCGCACAAGGACGCGTTCCGCGAGGCGAGCCACATCTACACCGAGCTGCACGCGCTGGGCGCGCCGATGCGGCTGATGGACGTCGGCGGCGGGCTGGGCATCGACTACGATGGCTCGCAGACGAACTTCCACTCCTCGATGAACTACACCACGCAGGAGTACGCCTACGACGTCGTGTCCGCGGTGCGCGACATCTGCGACGAGAAGGGCGTGCCGCATCCCGACATCGTCACAGAGGCGGGGCGCGCGCTGGTGTCACACGCGTCGGTGTTGATCTTCGACGTGCTGAACGTGGACGGCGTGCGCGGAACGACCCAGCCGCAGGCGCCCGGCCCCGACGACCCGAAGGTCATCCAGCAGCTGCACGAGGTGCTCTCCTCGATCTCCACGCGCAACGTGCTCGAGTCCTACAACGACGCGCTGCAGCTGAAGGAGGAGGCGACCACCGCGTTCTCGCTCGGCTACCTCGACCTGCAGACGCGCGCGCGCATGGAGGAGCTCTTCTGGGCCTGCTGCGAGAAGATCATGCGCATCGTGCGCGACCTCGAGTACGTGCCCGAGGACCTGCAGCGCCTCGAGCGGCAGCTCGCCGACACGTACTACGGGAACTTCTCCGTGTTCCAGTCACTGCCCGACTCGTGGGCCATGAAGCAGCTCTTCCCGGTGGCGCCGATCCACCGCTTGGACGAGTCGCCCTCGCGGCGCGGCACCTTCGCCGACCTGACCTGTGACTCGGACGGCAAGGTGGCCCAGTTCATCGACCTGCGCGACGTGAAGAGCGTGCTCGAGCTGCACGCGCCGAACGGCCGGCCGTACTACATCGGCGTGTTCCTCGTCGGCGCCTATCAAGAGACGCTCGGCGAGATGCACAACCTGTTCGGCGACACCGACGCGGTTCACGTGAAGATCTACGAGGACGGAGGCTACACCGTCGAGCAGGTCGTCGAAGGCGACTCGGTCGAGCAAGTCGTGCAGTACCTGGGCTACGACCGCCGCCAGCTCTCCGAGGCCGTGCGGCTCGCCGCCGAGGCCGCGATGCGCGAGGGACGACTCACGATCGAGGAGTCTGCGCTCCTGCGCCGCCGCTTCGAGCAGGGCATCAGCGGCTACACGTACCTCGAACAGGAGGGCTAGGCGATGGACATCCAGGGTGCGGGCGCCGTCGTCACCGGCGGAGCGTCCGGCCTGGGCGGCGCCACCGCGCGCGAGCTGCTCGCCGCCGGCGCGCGCGTCGCGATCCTCGATCTGCCGCGCTCGAACGGAGAGGAGACCGCGCGCGTGCTCGGCCGCGGCGCGATCTTCTGCGCCTGCGACGTGACCAAAGCCGACCAGATCGAGGCGGCGATCGACCGCGCGGTGAAAGAGTTCGGCGGCATCCGTATCGCGGTGAACTGCGCGGGCATCGGCTGGGCGCAGCGCACCGTGACCAAGGATGGGCCGCACGCGCTCGAGCCGTTCCAGAAGGTCCTGGAGGTGAACGTGGTCGGCACGTTCAACGCGCTCCGCTTCGAAGCCGACCGCATGAGCAAGAATCCGCCCGACGCCGACGGCGAACGCGGCGTCATCGTGAACACCGCCTCCGTCGCCGCTTACGACGGCCAGATCGGCCAGGTGGCCTACGCCGCCTCGAAGGGCGCGGTGGTCGCGATGACTCTCCCCGTCGCGCGCGATCTCGCCTCGCTCGGCATCCGCGTGGTCACGATCGCGCCGGGCCTCTTCGACACACCGCTGCTCGCCGGCCTGCCCGAGCCCGCGCGCCAGGCGCTCGCCGCGAACATCCCGTTCCCCAAGCGCCTCGGCCGCCCGACCGAGTACGCCCACCTCGCGCGCTCGATCGTCGAGAACGGCATGCTGAACGGCGAAGTGATTCGCCTCGACGGCGCGATCCGGATGCCGCCGAAGGGCTGAGAGAAGCCGGGCGCAGCGCATGCATGGCCCTCCGAATCGCGCCGCCGGACGGCGCGTGAGGAGGACCATGAAGGCTCGAATCGACTCCCAAGAGACCCTCATGAAGCGGCTGAAGCCGATGCTGGCGTTCCAGGCCCAGGTCGACTCGTCGGGGCTCGATGCCTGGCGAGAGACTCCGTACTCCGACGCGCGCGAGCGGGCGGCGCTCGCCTGGACCGAGGCGCTGACTCGCGTCGCCGTCACGCGCCCGATGCCGTGTTCGAGGAGGCGCGCAAGCAGTTCAGTGAAGAGGACCTCGTCGACCTGACGCTCGCGGTGGTCGCGATCAACGCGTGGAACCGCATCATGATCGGCTTCCGCGCGCCCGCCGGGACGTACCAGCCGCAGGCGAAGCTGGCCTCGGCCGCGAGGAGCTAGGGCGCGGTCAATGCCTCGGCGCGCGGCGCGGAGCCGCTCGCGGCCGACGGGAAGAGTGGCTCGAAGATCGGGGCGAGCCACTCGGCTCCGGCGCGCGACACGTGGTCGTCGTCGCTGTAGAGCGCGGTGCCGTCTCGCTCGACCGCGCAGATCGTCGCGCTGCACAGACGCGGGTGAGGGTAGAGCACGTGCACGTCCGGCTGCGCGGCCAGGCGGTCGAGTGTCTCGAGCACGGCTCGCTGTCGGGCGAAGAAGTCACTCGCGCGCGGATCGATGTCGACGCTCCAGCCATGCAGCGACGCGCGCGCGAGCACGGAGGGGACGTCCCAGCCGACCTCGGGAACCGGTCCGACGATCCAGACGCGCTTCTTCGCGCTCACGAGCTGCGCGACGGTCCGGTCGAGCGCTCTCGCGAGCAGCTGGGCACGGTCCGCGCTGCCGTGCTCGTCGCGAAAGCTGGCCGGCCACGGGGCGGGCACCTGCTCGCGACCGTAGCCGGCTCCTTCGAAGTAGTACGCCCAGCGGGCGATGAGCACGACGTCGGTGAGCTTCGCGTCCGCACTCACCGCCGCGAGCACGCGCTCGCCGGCCGCCTCGCAGCCGTCGCGCAGGTTCGCCTCCGGGCCCAGGAGCATCGGCGGACAGCCTCCGCCCCAGGCGAAGTAGCCCCGCCTTCCGTCGCGCTTGGCGAGCGCGCCGATCTCCTCGGAGAACATGCAGGCGTGCGAGTCACCCCAGACGACGAAGCTCGGCTCGGCGGCGTGCGCGTCCCCGAGCTCCCTCTCGAACGGCTCGTGAGTCGGCGCGGACTTGTCGCGACTGCACCTCGCGGTCAGTGAGTCCCGTTCCGCACGCGTCTCGACGTAGCGGGAGACCCTCTCGTCGATGCGCCGCGGCAGCCCGCCGCTCGCCGCGATGCCGACGCCGAGCGCGACCGTCACGGCCGACACCGCGGCCGCGGCGGCGAACAGCGGCCGCGTTCGGATCGGGCTCCGCGAGCCGCGGAACGGGCGCTCGACGTAGCGCCACGAGACCGTCGCGAGTGCGGCGGAGACCACGAGCACCGCGCTCGCCTCCCACGGCGTCAGCGGCCGGAGCGTGTAGTACGTGGCGTAGACGAGCAGCGGCCAGTGCCACAGATACAGCGAGTAGGAGATCAGCCCGACGAAGACCGCGGGCGGCGTCGACAGCGCACGGCCGACCGCGCTCGAGCCACCGATCCCCGCCCACACGATCAGCGCCGCGCCGACGACCGGGGGCAGCGTGGTGAAGCCGGGGAAGTGAGTGCGCTCGCTGTAGTGGAAGACGGCGTAGGCGATCCCGGCGAGCCCCAGGAGCGCCGCCGCCTCGCGCGCGGCGCCGCGCAGAGGCACGCGCTCGGCGCCGACCGCGATCAGGCACCCGAGCCCGAGCTCCCAGGCGCGCATGGGCGCGAGATAGAAGGCGGCGTCGCGATAGTTCTGCGTGCCCACCGCGCACAGGACGAACGACACGATCACCGTCGCGAGCGTCGGCGCGAGATACCGGCCCCCGAGCCGCCGGCGCGCCAGCAACAGCAGCGCGGGAAACACGATGTAGAACTGCTCTTCGACCGCGAGTGACCACGTGTGCAGGAGCGGCTTGCTCCACGAGGTGTCGTCGAAGTATCCCGTCTGCGCGAAGTAGAAGAAGTTCGCCGAGAAGAAGGTCGTCGCGACGGCGCTGCGGGCCAGCTCGGCGAGATCGTGCGGCAAGAGCAGCCAGCAGCCGATCGCGAGCGTCGCGAGCAGCACGGCGAACAGCGCGGGGAAGATGCGGCGGATGCGCCGCTCGTAGAAGCCGAGCACCGAGAACGAGCCGCGCTCGAGCTCGCGCGTGAGGATCTGCGTGATCAGATAGCCGGAGATCACGAAGAACACGTCGACGCCGACGAAGCCGCCGCTGAAGCCGGGAATGCGCGCGTGCTCGAACGCGACCGCGAGCACCGCGATCGCGCGCAGCCCGTCGATGTCTCGACGATACGTGAGCTCCACGCTCACCAGACCCAGGGAATCAGGCGGCTGCGCACCGTGGCGCGGTAGGCCTCGTAGCCGGCGAGGTTGCGCGCGAGGTAGCGCTCCTCGTCGACGAGTCGCGCGGCGATCACCGCGATCATCGGCGGCACGAGCGCGAGCCCCCACCACGAGGCCAGCGCGAGCGGCGTGGCGGCGAGCAGCAGCAGCGCGCCCGCGTACAGCGGATGGCGGACGACGCCGTACACGCCCGTCGAGATCACGCGCTGATTCGCCGCCACCTCGATGGTGCTCGAGGCGAAGCTGTTCTCGCGCAGAGACAGGAACGCCACGGCGCAGCCCGCCACCACCAGGACGTCGCCGGCGAGGACGAGCGCGACCGGGACGGCCGACACATGAAAGCGTCGGTCGAGCGCGGGCACCACGAACAGGGCGACGAAGAAGAGCGTCGCCAGACCCTGGATGATCTTCTGATTCGTCTGGCGCTCGGCGACCGGGCCGACCTTCATGCGACTCTCGACGAGTCCCGGATCGTGGCGCAGCAGGTAGAGGGTCACCGTCAGGACGAACGCCGTGAACAGCGCCAGGTACACCCAGGCCTCCCAGAACCGGATCGTGCCGGCGGGCAGGAAGAGCAGCAGCGAGAGAATCACCAGCAGCTGAGCGAGGCCCGCGAACGCCCTGCGCCGAAGGTCAGCCATCGCGGGGGATGCTACTCCGGGGCGAGAAATCTCGTCAGGTCGCTACGATACGCGCGATGCCGGGGCCGCCGCCCACTTCGAGTGCGATGAACTTCGCGCGCAACGCGTCGTCGACCGCGCTGACCCAGATGGCGCGCACCGTCCTCGGGCTCGGCCTCGCGGTGCTGCTGGCGCGCTGGCTGTCGGAGCCGGACCGCGGCATCTACGCGGTCGTCGCCACACTCGCGCTCTTCGGCGACCAGCTGAGTCAGCTCGGCATGCGCTTCGCCGTCATCTACCGGATGTCGCAGCGCCCCGAGTCTAGGGCGCGCGCGGTCGGCGCCGCGCTCGAGATCACGCTCGGGGCGTTCGCCCTGCTCGCGCTGCTCGCGGCGCTGTTCGTCGATCCGCTGCGAGACCGCTTCCTGATGGGCGCGGATCGCACCTTCGTGGCGCTCGCGCTCGTGCTCGCCGCGGCGGACCTCTTCTCGGGTCTCTGGGACGCGATCGCGCGCGGCATCGACCGCTTCGACCTGCGCAACGCCGACCAGATCGCGATTGCGCTCGTGACTCTGGCGGCGACCTGGATTTCCCTCGTGCTGTTTCAGAGCGGGCTCGTCGGCGTGCTCGTCGCGACCGCGGGCGCGCGCGTCGCGGCGCTCGCCGTGTTCGGCGCGCTGACCTTGCGCCGCAGCGGAGTCGACCTCGCGCTCGATCCGCTCGAGCTCGCGGAGTCGCTGCGCTTCGGCGTGAAGGGCCACCTGCAGACGCTCCTCGCGCGGCTGCACGAGCGCGTGGACGTGATGCTCATGGCGGCGCTGCGCGTCGACCCGGCGCAGATCGCGGTCTACGCGGTCGCCGTCAGCGTGATCGACCGGCTGCGCGTGGTGCCCGACTCGATCAGCGCCGCGCTGCTGCCGAAGCTCGCGACGGTGACTCCGGCGCAGATGGGTGCGTACACGGCGCGAGTCACTCGCCATCTGATCTTCTGGGTCGTCCTGTCGGGGCTCGCGTTGGCGGCGGCGGCGCCCTTCGCCGTCCCCCTGCTTTTCGGCCGGCCGTACGCGGCGTCGGTGTTGCCCCTGTTCGTGCTGCTGCCCGCGACCGCGATGCTCACCGTGCGCACGATCGTGTCGAACTACTTCGTTGCGGTCGGCAAGCCGGGCTTCAACGCGAAGGTGCAGGCGCTGGCGGTCGCGGTGAACGTGGCCGCGAACCTGTGGGCGATCCCGCGCTGGGGGATCGTCGGCGCCGCGTTCGCGAGCCTGTTGTCCTACGGCGTCGAAGTGATCGCGACCGTGATCGCGTTTCGCCGCGAGACACACTGTGGCGTCGCCGAGACACTCGTCGTCTCGCGCAAGGACCTCGAGCCGTACCTCGGGCGCATGCGGCGGCTGCGCGCGCGGCTCGGAGGCGCTTGAGACATGGCCGAGGCTCGCGAGCTCGCGCTGGAGGTGCCGATCGTGGTGCTCGCGAGCGCCGTCTGGGACACCCCGAACCCCGTCAACTGTCACCAGATCGCGACGCGGCTGGCGGCCGCGGGACACCGCGTCCTGTTCGTCGACTCGAGCGGGCTGCGCGCGCCGGCGCTCGTCGGCTCCGCGCACGACCGGCGCCGCGTGCTGGCGCGTCTCTCGCGCGGCTTCGGCGGCGTGCGCCGGATCGCGCCGAACCTCGAAGTCCTCTCGCCGCTGACTCTGCCCGCAGGCTGGCCCGAGCCCCTGCGCTCGCTCTCGCAGTGGCTTTTCGCGCGCTCCGTCCGCAGCGCGGCCCACGCGCGCGGCATCGAGCGGCCCATCGTGTGGGCGATGCTGCCGACACAGCTCGGCGCGGCGCGCGCCCTAGAGCCTCGACTGCTCGTGTATCACGCGGTCGACGACTACGCGGCCAATCCCGGCGTCGACGCGGCCTGGGTGCGCGCGCGTGAGTCGGAGCTTCTGCGCGTCGCGAACCTGGTCTTCGCAGCGAGCCCGACCCTGGCCGAGCGGCTGCGCGGCGAGCGGCGCGACGTCGAGCTGCTCGCGAACGTGGCCGACGTCGAGCTGTTCTCGCGCGCGCTGACGGAGGCGCAGGCCGAGCCGGCGCTCCTCTCCGGCCTGCGGCGACCGCGCGCGGTGTACGTCGGCAATCTCGCCGCGTATCGCTTCGACTTCGAGCTGCTGCGCGCGGCGGCGCGCGCGCTCCCCGAGGTCGAGTTCGCGCTCGTGGGTCCCGTCGGGCTCGGCGATCCGAAGACCCCCGGGGGGCCGGCCGCGGCGCTCGCCGCCGAGCGGAACGTCCACTTTCTGGGCGCCCTGCCGCAGACCGCGCTGCCCGCGCTCTTGGCGCACTGCGACGTCGCCCTGCTGCCGCTGCTCGAGAACCCTCACACTCTCTCGTGTATGCCGCTGAAGCTCTGGGAGTATCTCGCGGCGGGGCTTCCCGTCGTCGCCCGCGACCTCCCCAACCTGCGCGGCCTCGCGGACGAGCGCGCCATCCGCCTCTACGCGGACCCGCGCGCGTTCGTTCCGGCCCTCGCGAAGGCGCTCGACGACGCGCGCGTCGGCCGCGAGCAGCGACTCGAGCTCGCGCGCTCTCACGGCTGGCCGGCGCGCATCGCGGAGATCCGGCGCCGGCTCGGCGCGGCGATTTGTTGATATCCTGAGCCCGATCGTGGGAGAGCCGATGCGTTTCGCGTTTCTCGTCTATCTCGGGCGCTCCGGCTCCACCTTTCTCGCGCGCAGCCTCGACGCGGTCTCGCGCGACCTCCTGGTCACTCCCGAGCTGAACTTCATCGTGACTGCGGCCCTGGCGGGCGACGCGGCGATCCGGGCGCTGTCCGCCGACGAGCTCGTCCGCTTCGTGCGTCGCGATCTGCAGATCGCCAATCTCGATCTGCCCGACGCCGAGCTCGACGCTCGCGCGCGTGCCTGCGCCGGCCAGGGCGTTCGGGCGCTGGCCGAGACGCTCGTCGGCGCGCACGCCGAGAAGCGCGGCCGCGCGCCGCGCGTCGTGGTCGTCAAGAAGTCCGTCGCGCACCTCGCCGCCGAGCGGCTGCTCGAGGCCTTCCCCGAGACGCTCTTCATCCACATCCGGCGCGACGGGCGCGCGGTCGTGAACTCGCTGATCCACACCGAGAGCGTGTACGACCCCGGTCACATGCTCGGCCGCGGCGACCCGGTGCACGCGGCGCGCCTCTGGGTGAGGCAGCAGCGCAGCGTCGAGCAGGTCGCGCAGCGGCATCCGCGGCGCGTGCTCGAGGTGGCGTACGAGTCGTTGCTGCAAGCGCCCGAGGCCGAGCTCGAGTCACTGCGCGCGGCGCTCGCGAGCCGCATGGACGTCGAGCTGCGCGGGCCGGGCGGCGACTCCGG
>Ga0326726_10002897_pt1 | contig 15711 bp, 9 predicted proteins | sample MHFenrmetagenome_2_FD_207603 | JGI IMG/M metagenome (GOLD analysis project Ga0326726, IMG submission 207603) | Lab enriched peat soil microbial communities from Michigan Hollow, Ithaca, NY, United States - MHF15MN | ecosystem: Environmental > Terrestrial > Soil > Wetlands > Peat | place: USA...
GGATCAGTACAATTCACAATGAAATAATTGATATTCCTTAATGATGTCCAGACCCAGTTTGCATCACCACCTAAAGATACCCTTGTATAAGCTGATTCATTTGTATTGTCAGTTGCGGTAGGTGTATACGAACCTGCAACAAGGAAAGCCGGAGCATCCCTTCTGGCAGTATAGTCAGTTATGCAGTCTGAACGAAGGATGCTATTTGCATCGGGGAGCATATTATAAAAGGAATTGGCATATAATTCCAGGCCCTTTTCGCTTCCAAATACCGCCTCTTTTGATGCTGTAGCCTCAGGGAGTTGTTCGAGTTCACAGCCGGCCAGGAGAGCAGTTATAAGGAAGAATAACCAATATTGTTTTTTCATAATAAGAAATTTTTAAGAATAAGTTAGAATGTTACAGATAAACCAAATGTCACATTTTTCATCATTGGATAATTATATCCGTCACCTGCACTGCCACCGAATACCTGATCAGAAGGTCCTGTATTTTCAACATCGAGATCTCTTGTTCTTTTATAAAGAGGAGACGTTGTCCATAGATTTTCGCCTGAAAAATAGACTTTCACATTAGTTGCTCCGATCTTTGAAATCAGACTGGTTGGCAGATTATATCCTATCTGAATATTTTTTAACCTCAGATAAGCAATATTCTGAAGGTACCTTGTCTGTGGTGCTTCAACAAGCATTGAACCTGCTCTGTTGGCTAGGCGTGATACATACCTGGGAAGATAAGCATTTGTGTTTTCTGGCGTCCAGAATTGACCCAGCTGCCACTTTGGAACGGCATTATAAGGTCTGTTATATTGACCCCAGAAAAGAGAGGCTTCAGAACTTGGCCACCACTGCTGCTTTCCGACACCCTGTAAAAATGCGGATATAAAGAAGTTATTCCAGTCAGCATTCAGATTTATTGTATAGGTATAATGAGCAGCACTGTTTCCAATAATTTGCTTATCACCGGTATTCCCTATTCTGTTGGTTCCATAATCAATTTTACCGCTGCTGTCAGAATCTAATAATTTAAGATCACCCGGGTAGTTTGCCCCTGATGAAGTATTCTTAAATAAGCTCTGATTTGCATGGCCAGCAATATCAGCAGCATCAACAAAAAAGCCTTCAGTAATATAACCCCAGATTTCGCCAATTTCCTGTCCCTCATAATAGTCAGTCAGTACTTTCTCAGGATTGTTGTACTTCATAATGACAGATTTGTTATTCGCCAATGTCACCCGCAGTTCATAGTTAAATGGCCTGGTCATTGCATTGAACTTGTCCCTCCATGATAAGCTAGCCTCCCACCCTGTTGTTTTTAAATCAGCATAGTTACCTTTTGGAGGAGTTGCACCAAAAACGGCAGGAAGGGTCATACCAATTGTAAACATATCAGTAGTATTTCTGATGTAAGCATCTCCCACAAACCTCAACCTGTCGGACATTGCTGTCAGGTCTATACCTATATTCTCTGTTGTAGCTGTTTCCCAGGTAAGACCTTCGGGCAGGACACTTGGATTCCGCGTATACTGAGGCTTAACCCCATTAAGTATCCTTCCTGACTGAGTAATTGAAAGTTGCTCCTGATAAGCATATGATGATATGTTACCATTACCCAGTGATCCATACGAGGCACGCAGCTTCAGGTCAGAAATTATCTTTGGTGAAACATTCCAGAATGATTCTTTAGAAATTCTCCATCCTGCAGAATAAGAAGGGAAGAAGGCGAATCTTTGATTTGAAGGGAATTTTGATGAACCATCATATCTTCCGTTTATTTCGACTAGATACCTGTCTTTATATGAATAGTTTATTCTGCCAAACCCTCCGAGTATGTTCCATCTGTCCCAACCTCCATTAGTTGAAATTGATTGCCCCAAAGCAAGACTTATATCTTCAGCATCCTCAAAAATTAAGCCGTTTCTCTGAGTCGTAAGGTTTTTATAAGTTGATTGTTCATAGTTGTAACCGGCAAGTACTTTCACATAATGGGCTTCGCCAAACATATTCTCATATTCTGCATACAGGTTCGTTGCCAGGTACTGGGTCGTATTATAAATTTCACGCAAGTCATTGGTTGTTGTACCAACATATGCTATTACACCCGGGTGATTACTGTAAGGAACGGGTACCTGTCTGCGCTTTTCATTGTAGTCAGAATTACGTAAAGTAAAATCACCCTTAACCCTGAATTTATTATTAAAAAACTGAGTTGTAAATCCTGTTGTGTTTTTAAATAATCTTCTCTTGGATGTGATCCCGTTCTTTCCATACCAGAAATCACCGGTGTTATAAGCAGAAGACATTGTGAGAGTACCATCAGGATTGAACATAGGAGCAAGCACATGACCCTCATCACCAATATTTCTCCATATACCGCTTCCTTCACCGACATTCAATGGGTTGTAATAATTCATATCTGAGTACTCAGTGTTATTATCAAATCTCAGCCAGGGAAATACCTGCACTGATCCCTTGCCTCTTATATTATGCATAGTGTAATTGTCTGTGTTGAACCGGAATATTCCGGGGTCATCGAGGAGCCTTCCGGTTAAAAGGAAACTGGCACTTTCAGTGCTTCCCGAGATTGCAAGATTTTGTTCCATCCCGGTAGTATAATCCTTGTAGAGCTCTTTGTATTTATTATCGCTTGCATAATAAACATAGTCTCCGGTAACAGGATCTATTTCAACCTCCTTATCTGTAGGCAAAGGATTCGTGGATCTTCTTGCCAATTCATCGAGGTATGCCTGAGAGAATTTTAACGTCTTATTCACAGCTGTTGGAAATGTACCTTCCCAGTTGTAAAAAGATTCAGAGAACATTTTTGCAAAGGTATATCCATCGGACACCAGATCGGGAACTGCAATCGGTTTCCTTATCGAATAATTCGACGAATAAGTTATGCTGGCCTTTCCCTTCGATGGATTTTTCGTTGTAATCAATACTACACCGAAAGCGCCTCTTGCACCATATATCGAAGCTGATGCAGCATCTTTAAGAACAGAAATATTGGCAATATCATTCGGATTGATCATGCTTGGATCACCTTCCACACCATCAATAAGGATTAGTGCACTCCCCCCTTGACCTATAGAAGTCAAGCCCCTGATATTGTAACTCGGTGACTGATTTGGTTTACCATCAAGGATCCTTATATTAAGGTTAGGTACCATTCCTTTCAGTCCCTGTGTAAGATTTGACATGGGACGATTCTCAAGAGCGTCGCTGGTCACCTGGTCAACTGCTCCGGTGAGGTTTGCCTTTTTCTGAGTTGAATAACCTACAACAACTACTTCTTCCAGACCCTGAACATCTTCTCTGAGAGAGACATTTATTACGGTCTGGTTAAGTACCTGGACTTCCTTTGTTACATAACCCACAAAGGAGAACACAATAGTTGAATTTGGCCCTGGAACTTCAATGGAATACTTGCCATTTAAATCGGCAAGACCTCCTGTTGTTGTACCTTTGAGCTGAACAGTAGAACCAGGAAGAGGAGCTCCCTTTTCATCGGAGACTGTTCCTGTAATCGTTACCCTCTGGGCATAAACCAATGTCGATGCCAGGAATAACAGCATAATTAGAATTTTTTTCATAAATAGGGAGATTAGTTGATAATATATTAAAAAGCTTAGGTTTTATAAAGATACTATCTTAAGTCAAGGATACTGGAAATGAAATGCTAAAAAAGGTTAAAAGCTATTTCTATTCTGTCCCTTTGACAAGAACAAACCTGTCTATCAATGTATTATCCTGATCAAAGACACGGTAAGTTATCGATTCGTTACTGACATCCATAATGGCAAAATTGTACATGCTTTTGTCTGGAGTAAAAGCCATATCAGCTAAATTTTTCCCTCCGAAGCCTGTAGGATTACCACCTGCAGTTCCATTGGTAATGTAAATTGTACCATCACCGGCCGACAACAGCGATGAAGATTCATTTTTAGCAGCTAATCCGCCTTTCATCTGAAAATGACGCTCATAAACATGCCTGTGTCCCGCAAGGCAAAGGTCAATTCTGTGCTTTTCAAGAAGAGGCAGGATATTTTCTTTCCATCCGGCAATATTGCTCCAACCGAATGAACTTACAGGGTAATGCATCCAGACTATAATCCAATTAATATTCCTGTCTTTTTCTGCATTTGCCAGTTCTTTATCAAGCCAGACATATTCCGGGGATCCTGGCTTGTATTTAACCTGATCAATTTCTTCCGCAGCCTGCGCACATCCTGAAAAAATCCCGACAAAACGGACGTTCCTGTAAGTGAAAGAATAATTTACCTCATCACCGGGAAGGTTAAAAAGCGAATGATAATCCTGAAACGGTTTTTGAAAATCATCTCCTTTAATGTTTTGAATATCATGATTGCCCAAAACAGGCATTAATGGAGAAATTGCATTCAGGTCCTGTGTAACAGAAAGAAAACTCATCCAGCTTTCAGACTGGGAGCCGTTATCCACTATATCGCCCATATGCAGTGTTAGGAAGGGAGAATATTCTTTTACAAGAGCCGTTATTATTCTGGTCTTCTTAAAGTCTTCGTTATTTGTGTTATTCTGAGTGTCTCCTATTATGCCAACCCTGAATTCTCCTGTATCAGGCTCTGAATAAAATGAATAAGTTTCACTCCAGCCTGTTTCATCTGATCCGCACCTGTAGAAATATTTTGTTCCTGACTTCAGCTTTTTAAGGTCAGCATGAAACAGAGCCTTTCCGACAAATTCACTTTTAACTGTTTTCATCTTTTTACTCCGCTCAGGTGTCAACCCATATCTGACAAACTGCTTTCCGCCTGTATTATCAGAACACCAGGTCACTGTAACAGGAGAGGTTGCGTCAGGTCTGATTTTCGATTGAAGGCTAAGATGTATAAGCGATGGTTGTGCCTTTAGCAGGGATGCTGCCAGAAAAGTAAAAGCCATCAGGAAGAGGGAGGTTCGGTTTGATTTCATTTATTGTATCGTTTTTATGGATATTAAAAAGATGAAAACATGTTATGTTGTGAGCCATAAAACGTCAAAATCCAATAACCGCAAAGGTCGCCAAGCGTTTAGGCAAAGTTCGCAAAGAGATAGGTATTAATGATGAAGCTTTGCGTGCTTTGCGATAACTCTGCGTGCTTTGCGGTTAAAAAGAATTACTTAAGCAGTTGCTTATAGGCAAATTTAAATGAATTATGATGTTTTTTACAGCGACTTGCTATTTTTATATCTTTGAATGAATAAACAGATTTAATACTCTGAAAATGGAAAACGAAAATAAACCAAAGTCAAAACGACTTTATTCTCTTGATGCCCTGAGAGGTTTTGACATGTTCTGGATAATGGGCGGTGAAGCAATATTCGCAGGGCTTGCGACCCTCACAGGATGGCCGGTCCTTGAATGGTGGGCTAAACAGCTTGAACATGTGCCATGGCATGGTTTTCATTTTTATGACATGATTTTCCCCCTGTTTCTTTTTATTGCCGGTATCTCATTCCCGTTTTCAATGGCAAAACGAGCAGCCAATAACGAAAGCAGGAAATCTATTTATAAGCATGTGATCTTCAGAGGATTGATCCTGGTTTTTCTTGGAATTATTTATAATAATGGTGTCAGATTCAACCTTGGGGGTTTACGTTATGGCAGTGTTCTTGGCCGGATAGGTCTTGCATGGATGTTCGCCGCAATAATCTTTATGAATACAAAACTTTCCTGGCGGATAGTTTGGTTTTGGGCTTTGCTTTTAGGGTACTGGCTTCTTCTGCTTTTGTTCCCTGCGCATGACCTTGGTTCATCAGATCCCTTCTCCCAGACAGGAAATCTGACCAGCTATATTGACCGGCTTATTATGCCCGGAAGGCTTTATCGTGGTAACCACGACCCTGAAGGCATTTTCAGCACTATACCTGCTATTTCGACAGCTCTGATGGGGATGTTCACTGGTGAATTTATGTTGTCAGATTACCTTAACGACAAAAAGCTTAAAAAGGTACTGTATCTGGTTCTTGCAGCTATAACGTTTATGATAATCGGTAAGGTATGGAACCTTGCATTCCCTATTAATAAAAATCTTTGGAGCAGTTCATTTGTCTGCTGGGTTGGTGGCCTGAGTCTCCTGCTGTTTTCAGTTTTCTATCTTATAATTGATGTCTGGAATCTGAGAAAATGGGCATTTTTCTTTGTAGTGATAGGAATGAACCCCATTACTATTTACCTGGCAGGAAGGATAATTAATTTCGATCATGCATCTAAGTTCTTCTTCACCGGATTTATTGAGCTCTTTCCTGAAACATGGGCACCTTTCCTGAATGGAATGGCTATAACTGCGATTGGATGGATCTTTTTGTATTTTTTGTATAAGAAAAAGATATTTCTTAAGGTATAACTCCCAAACCCCCCAAGGAGGGGGGATTAAAACTCATAAATTTTATAAATAGTCAGAAATGAAAAAAGTACTATTGCTTCCCGTTATTTTCTTTTTTCTTGGTTTGCTTCCAATTTTATCTCAGACAACACCCCAGAAAGTTACCGATTCAAACACTCCCCTGCACACACTTCAACCAGATTATCAGGTTCCCTATGGCCCGGCAAAAGCAGAGGATATTACAGCAGTCTTGAACCGCATCTTTGAATATCTTGATGCCTCAACACCGGTTAAGGTAATTGATAGCAAAACTAAAGCAGAAATCAATGATCTCACAAAGCTGACAGTAGACGCTGTATTTGAGCCTGGTGTTTTCAGGCTTATTAGCTATGAGTGGGGAGTGACATACGGTGCAATGCTCCTTGCAGGGGATGCAACAGATGATAAGAAATTCAGCGATTATACAATGAAAAGAATAGGGCTGATTGCAGATGTTGCTAAATACTTCAAAGCAATTAATTCAACATCCCTGAGCGGAAACAATCCCGTAAGATCAATGCTCGATCCGCGTTCACTGGATGATGCAGGATCAATGTGCGCTGCAATGATTAAGGCTTATAGTATAAGTAATAATCAGGCATTGCGCCCATATATTGATAATTACATTGGCTATATTTCAAAAAAACAATTAAGACTTAAGGATGGTACGCTTGCCCGGAACCGGCCACTGCCAAATACCCTGTGGCTTGATGATTTATATATGAGCGTTCCGGCCCTTGCCCAAATGGGGAAGCTTACAGGCAACAATGATTACTTTGAGGATGCCTGCAAACAGATAGTTCAGTTTTCACAGCGAATGTTCAATAAAGACAAGGGAGTTTACATGCATGGATGGGTTCAGGATATGGAACCCCATCCCGAATTTTACTGGGCTCGCTGCAACGGATGGGCTCTTATGGCAATAACTGAACTGCTGGATGCAATGCCTTCGGGATATCCCCTTAAGAAAGATATCCTGGAACAGTTTCGTTCCCATGTAAAAGGACTTGTTTCATTTCAGTCCGGATCAGGATTCTGGCATCAGCTAATGGATAGAAATGACTCATACCTTGAAACATCAGCAACTGCAATATTCACATATTGCATAGCACATGGTGTAAGCATGGGATGGATCGATGCACAGGTATATGGACCAGCAGCTGTGCTTGGTTGGAATGCAATACAGACCAAAGTAAATGAGCAGGGGCAGGTTGAAGGGACCTGTGTCGGAACAGGGATGGCTTTTGATCCGGCATTTTATTATCACAGGCCGGTAAATGTAGCCGCAGCACACGGGTATGGACCAGTCATCATGGCTGGAGCTGAAATGCTTAACCTATTAAAAAAGTACCAGATCGTAATTAACGATTCAGCAGTGATGTTTTATAAACTGGGGATTGACTGGAGGAATTACAGATAAAATAACATGTACTCACCCCCCAGCCCCCTCTCTTCTACGAAAAGAGGGGGGAGTTTAAAATCTTATTTATCAACGCTTTCCCCCTCTTTGCAAAGCAGGGAGGGGGAATTAAAGGGGGTGAGTACATGGTGTTATTAGAAATCCAAATAGTTCTATTCAACCATTATTACTATGAACCACCTAAAATCTCTTATAACATTTACTCTGATTTTTTTCTCTTTAAACACCTCGGCTCAGCAGAAAACTGACTATAAATTTAGCTTCGGCCCAAAAGAAGTTCCGGGGTACATAAAAGTTGAACCTTCAAGAGCATATTCTGCAGAAAATCAATTTGGTTTTGATTTTGGGACAAGCCCCGAAGCTGTAGACAGACAGGGCAAAAAACGTCTTACCAGCGGGTTCTGCACAAGTGATAAACCATTCTTCTTCTCGATAGCACTCACCGAAGGAAATTATAACATTAAAATAATCACAGGCGATCTTAAAAACCAATCAGAAACAACAGTAAGAGCTGAATCACGCAGGTTAATATTTGAAAAAGCAGTTACTAAACCCGGCAGGTACCTGACACTGGAAGCTACTATAAACATCAGGATACCTGAAATCGCCGGGACCAATGAAAAGGTGATAAAAAAACCAGGGGAACTTAATAAGCTTGACTGGGATGAGAAGCTGACATTTGAGTTTACCGGTTCGCGGCCATGTATCTGTGCTCTCGAGATCTCAAAAGCTGAAAACGCAGTTACGGTTTTTCTTGCGGGTAATTCAACTGTCGTTGACCAGGATGATGACCCGTGGGCATCATGGGGGCAGATGTTCCCGCGTTTCCTCAAGAAGGGAATCGCCGTTGCAAATCATGCAGAATCAGGGTTGTCGCTGGGGAGTTTTCTTTCATCAAACCGGCTCAAAAAAGTTTTAAGTCTTGCCAAACCCGGTGATTACCTTTTTATTGAATTCGGTCATAACGACCAGAAAGAAAAAGATCCGGAGGACGGTGCTTATAAATCCTATTCCGAAAGAATGCGGAATTTTATAAACGAATTCAGGAAAAAGGGAGGTATTCCGGTCATTGTTTCTCCGGCAAACCGCCGTTCTTTTGGCGATGACGGGAAGATCACAAACTCACTTGGTGATTACCCTGATGCCGGAAGAAAAGTTGCAGATGAGCTGATGGTTCCTTTTATCGATCTGAATGGCATGACAAAAACTCTTTATGAATCACTGGGAGTTGAGAATTCGAAGAAGCTGTTTGTGATATATCCCGAAAATTCATTCCCATGGGAACCGAAGGCACTGAATGACAATACCCATTTTAATTCATATGGAGCTTACCAGCTTGCAAAATGCGTTATCGAAGGAATAAGATCAAACAATCTGGGAATAAAAAAATATCTGAGGAAAAATTTATCAACCTATAATCCGTCAAAACCGGATCCATTTAAAGAATTCAGCCTGCCAATAAGCCCACACTCACCAGTAATCGTACCCCCTTCACCCTAAAGTGGGCTTTAGAAAAAGAATAGTTAACCACCCCGTCATGACCCTTCGGGCATGACAGGGGGTGTAGAAAAAGTCAAAATCCATTAACCGCAAAGGTCGCTAAGATTTTACGCTAAGTTCGCAAAGGGCTAATTATTATTGTTTTAGCTTTGCGTTCTTTGCGATAACTCTGTGTGCTTTGCGGTTAAAAAAGACTTTTTCAACAGCCCCTACCCCTGACGTTTACAGTCAGGGGGGAGGTGGTTGACTTTTCAGAAAGCTCCGATGGTGGTCCTACTTATTCCCAGGTTTAATCCAAAGCCAACAAACTGCTCCTGTAACCGCCAGCCCCGCTGCAACATGCAGCGCATTTTCCCAGCCGATCCAGCTGGCTATAACAGGTGTAAGTGCCGGGGATATCAATCCTCCGATGTTGCTTCCCATATTCATTATACCCCCGGCAGTTCCGCTTTTATTTCCGGCTATCCTCATCATCATCGCCCAGAAAGGACCCTCCACACACAGGATCAGGGCAGTAGCAAAAGCCAGACTTATTGCAGCCATTACAGCGCTTCCGGTATGAGCTCCGATTGATATAAAAATCCCTGACAAAGCCATACCAGCCAGTGGCACGATCCTCCGGCCCCAGACCGGACCTGACCTGCCTGCAGCCAGGCGATCAGAAATCATTCCTCCAAGGGGAATTGAAACTATAGACAGGATCCATGGCAAACTGCTCATCCAGGCTCCGCTTAATAATCCGAAATGCCGTTCCTGGACAAGATAGAGGTAAAACCATGATACAAAAATATATCCCACATATCCCTGTAGCGTGTAGCTCAATGTCAGCAGATAAAAACTTCCCGATTTTACTTTGCCCCTGTCCACAGATGCTTCAGATGATTTCGGTTCTTCTTTTTCAGATGCTGAATAATTATTATGCGGAGGCTCTTTGATCTTCAACCAGATCAAAGCGATTATCAGCGCAGGAACAGCTGAGGCAATCAAGGCAGGTCGCCAGCCAAATTTTACCATAATGTTCGAGACCAATGGAGGAGCGAGAGCAGATCCAAGCCCAATAGAAGCAATAACAATTCCGTTAGCCCGACCCTGATGCTGAGGCAGGACCCATTTTGAGACTCCCTGTGCTGATCCCGGATAAGTGGGTGAAGCTGTTATTCCGGTAAAAAAGCGGAAAATCATAAATCCCGCAAGTGCCGCAGCTGCGGTCGATTGAAATGGCCCCCACCCGACAAAGGTCTGTAAAACAGTAATAATAAACCAGAGCCATGCTATTAAGGATAAGATCCGGCGTGCTCCAAAACGGTCGGCCATAACACCTGAGGGAACCTGAAACAGGGCATAGCCAAGCAGAAAAGCGCTGAAGATCCGACCCATCTCTATCTGTGACAATCCAAATTCTTTCATTAGAAGGGGAGCTGCTGTCGATACATTGACACGGCACATATAACCCGCTGTGGCGGTTGCACACAACATGACCACAATTGACCATGGCCTGCCATTGGAAGGTCTCATAATCCCTTATGCATTAGAATTTCTGACGCACCTTCAATAATGTAGTCTTTTAATTCACCAATTGCCTGGTATCCGCTTTTCTCGTACAGTTCCCGTGCCCTGTGATTAAATGATGACACACAAATGAAAAGATGTCTTGATTTGTCCCTGAAAAGATTCTCAGCGAATGAAAGAAGCTTTGTGCCTATTCCCTGTCCCCGGAATTCGGGATAAACTGCTATTGATTTAATATAAGGAGATCCGGCCACACCTCGAGGATCAAGGAGAATGATACCTGCAGGCTTTTCATTCTTATACGCAATAAACAAGTGAAATTCAGGATCGTGACAATTCTTTTTGCACTGTTCCTCACTTATTTGGAGAGTTATCCAGGGTTCCGAGCTGGCAAGAAGATGAGCGGCAAGATCCTTTTCCTGGTCAGCAGCCAAATGAATATCAATTCCCTCCATAAAATATCCATTAAAATGTGAAGTCAAGTTAGAGAAAAAGCAAACGTCTTATGTCATCACTGTCGAAGATATTTATTCTGCGCTATAAATAAAAAACAAAAATTAAATTTTATTAAATCAACCCTATCTTTTAGGATGAACTGTAAAAGTGTTATATATTTAGATAGATTTATTATCGTCTTCTGTAACTGATTTTTAATTAGACAATCTGCGAAAATCTGCATGATCTGAGGGAGAAAAAAGAATTTCCCGCAGATTTCGCAGATTCGCGCAGATAATAAAACCAGACTATGATCAAGAAACTGTTCCTTATAGTTTTACTAATCTCGCCAGCGTTTATCAGCCAGCAGACCATTTCACAATTGTCCTGGCCGGAGATAACCAGAGAAACAAAACCCTGGACACGATGGTGGTGGCCGGGGAGCATAGTGACACCTGCCGACCTTACAGCCGCTATGGAAAAGTACAGGAATGCTGGTCTGGGAGGTATGGAAATTGCAGTCATCTATGGTGTTAAAGGCGAGGAGGATAAGTTCATAAATTACCTTTCGCCCAAATGGATGGAAATGTTCACCCATACACTGAAAGAGGCTGACCGCCTCAATCTGGGTATTGAGCTTGCCAATGCTTCCGGATGGCCCTTTGGCGGGCCCTGGGTCGAACCGGCCGATGCCTGCAAGAATATTAATTATAAAACCTGGTCCCTGAAAACCGGGGAGTCACTTAATGAAAAAATTGAATTTATCCAGCAACCTCTTGTCAGACCTGTTGGTGAACGACCCGATATTACTAAGCTTAAAGATCCGATCAGCAAAAATGATAACCTCCAGCTCTACGCTCTTGATCAGATACGTTTTGAAAAGCCGCTGCCTCTTAAAACCCTTATGGCTTATTCTGACAGCGGGCAGGTTGCTGATCTGACAGGAAAAATAAATACTGAAGGAAAGCTGGAATGGATTGCACCCCCTGGAAACTGGACAATATATGCTCTCTTTGAAGGCTGGCATGGAAAGATGTCTGAGCGTGCCGGGCCGGGCGGTGAGGGAGATGTAATTGATCATTTCTCAGGCAGGGCAATAGATAACTATCTGAAACATTTTGATACAATCTTCAAAGATTATGATATAAAATCCCTCAGGGGATATTTCAATGATTCATACGAGGTTGATGATGCATCAGGTCAGGCGAACTGGACAAATGATCTTTTCTATGAATTTAACCTGAGAAGAGGATATGAATTGAGAAATAATCTTTCGGCTCTTTTCCAGAAAGATGATCCGGATAAAAACTCAAGGGTGCTTTCAGATTACAGGCAGACAATATCTGACCTGATACTTGAAAAATTCACTTCCATGTGGACCGAATGGGCTCATAAACAGGGCAAGACAACCCGCAATCAGGCACATGGGTCTCCTGGAAACATTCTCGATCTTTACGCGGCTACTGATATACCCGAAACCGAGGGAAATGAGATTACACGGTTTAAATTTGCATCTTCAGCAGCAAATGTGACAGGGAAAAAATATGCATCATGCGAAGCGGCCACCTGGCTTAATGAACATTTCATATCATCCCTTTCTGATGTCAAAAAAGCCGTCGATCAGTTTTTTATAGCAGGGATAAATCATGTCTTCTTTCATGGAACGTGCTTTTCTCCTCAGAATGAACCATGGCCGGGATTCCTGTTTTATGCAGCAGTGGAGTTCACTCCGGTCAATCCTTTCTGGAACGATTTCAAAGGTCTGAACAACTACATTACAAGGGTTCAGTCATTCCTCCAGCAGGGAATGGCAGACAATGACATACTGCTCTATTTCCCGATTTTTGACAGGTATTCAGATTACGGAAGAGGAATGCTGGAACACTTCGACGGAATAAGTCCGGCATTCAACGGTACCCCTTTTATGACAGCAGCGGAAACAATGATTGAAAAGGGATTCAGTTACGATTATGTTTCGGACCTTCAGCTTAAAAACACAATCTGTTCTGAAAGCTTATTACAGACAGAAGGCAATGTTTACAGAACAATTATCCTGCCCGGATGCAAATATATCCCGGTTGAAACCTTTACCCAGATACTAAGGCTTGCCAATGATGGGGCTAAAATAATATTCTACGGAAATCCTCCTGAAAATATTTCAGGATGGGCCGATAAGGAAGAAAAAACCTTGTTTTTTGACAAGTTAAAAGCAGGTATCAGTTTTACTCCGACAAATAATCCCGAGGTATTAAAAGCAGTCTATGGAAAAGGGATGATCCTCAACGGAAATGATCTTGAACAACTCCTGGCATTTGCTGGCATTGAAAGGGAAACAATGACAGATCATAAACTGGCATATGCACGGCGTCAAACCAGGACAGGAACTGTCTATTTTATAACCAACCGGGGAGAAAAAGAATTTGACGGATGGATTCCGTTGGTGGCAACAGCTTCATCGGCAGCCATTTTTAACCCCATGGATGATAAATATGGTCTGGTAAAAAGCAGACCGACATCAGCAGGAGGATTGGAGGTATATTCAAGGTTACAACCGTTTGAATCGTTGATTATTAATACTTATGATAACAATCTCAAAGGCAAACCGTACTTCTTTTTTGACCCGCTGCCCTCTCCTGTTGAGATACAGGGCACCTGGAAGGTTGATTTTACAGAAGGTGGCCCGTCACTTCCTTCTACAAAACAGTTTTCAAAGCTTATTTCATGGACTGATCTGGGTGGTGAAGATCTTAAAAATTTCTCCGGAACAGCAAGATATACAATCAGTTTTAACAAACCTTCCGGGAAAGGCGATGCCTGGTTACTTGATCTGGGGAAAGTATGTCATAGCGCAAATGTTGCACTTAACGGAAAAGAACTGGCTATACTGATCGGGCCAGACTTTCATATTGTTATCGATAAGAAGCTTTTAAAATCCGTCAATACCCTTGAGATAAAAGTGTCAAATCTTATGGCCAACCGTATAGCATATCTGGACAGGAATAACATCACATGGAAGAAGTTTTACAATGTAAACATGGCCGCAAGATTAAAACAGAACAGCAAAAATGGTCTGTTCGATGCATCGGCATGGGAGCCAATGGAGTCGGGACTTATAGGTCCGGTGACACTGACCCCTGTGAAGAAGGCCAATTAGCATGGGGCTGTGAGCAGAGAGCAAAAACGGAATTCCCCCTTTGAAGGAGGCAGGGGGATGTAAAAAGATTGCTTCCCTTCGCTCGCAATGACCGTACATATTTTTAATATTTGTAATTTTTTATAACAATGAAACCTATTAAAATGAATCGCCGCTTATTCTTAAAGAGTACCTCAATCGCTGCTGCCGCAGTGACATTGACAGGAGCCTGTGTTATTCCAGAAATTCCGGTAGCTAAAGAGAACAAGCTTCCCCGCTGGAAAGGCTTTAACCTTCTGGATATGTTTTCTCCTGCTCCTCCCCGCAACCCAGGTTCAAATAATACAACTGAGGATGACCTGAAATGGATGTCCGACTGGGGATTTGATTTTGTAAGGATCCCGATGGCTTATCCACGGTACCTCTCATTCGACCGCAGCAGGGACATTACAAAAGATGAAATGCTCAACTTTGATCCGAAAGTATTGGAAGAGATTGACAAGCTGATTTTTATGGCTCACAAGTACAATCTTCATGTGAGCCTTAATCTTCACCGCGGACCAGGGTATTGTATAAATGCAGGATTTCACGAACCATTTAACCTGTGGAAAGACAAAGATGCCCAGGATGCCTTCTTTGCCCATTGGTCGATGTGGGCAGAGCGATATAAAAATATTTCATCCGCAAAACTCAGCTTCGATCTTCTCAATGAACCTGCATATATCGAGGATATGAATGATCAGTTTGCTCAAAAAGGACCTGTTCCCGGGGAAATTTACCGCAAAGTTGCTGAAGGAGCATCAAAAGTAATATGGAAGTCGAATAAAGATCGGTTGATAGTAGCTGATGGGAACAGTGGCGGCAGCAATGTAATTCCGGAACTGACAGACCTTAATATTGCTCAAAGCTGCAGAGCCTATTATCCTCATTATGTTTCACATTACCAGGCATCCTGGGTGTGGAAAGACCCTTCACAGGCCCCTATGCCGGTTTGGCCCGGAACCATTGACGGCAAACAGTTTGGCCGTGCACAACTTGAAGAATTTTACAAACCGTGGATAGAACTGGTCGAAAAGGGAACAGGCGTTCACTGCGGCGAAGGCGGATGTTATAATAAAACACCTCACCCCGTTTTCCTGGCCTGGTTTGGTGACATTCTTGATATACTGACTCAGCATAAAATAGGATATGCACTTTGGAACTTCAGGGGCGATTTCGGTATCCTCGATTCACGCCGAACAGATATTGAATATACCGATTGGTACGGGCATAAGCTCGACAGCAAGCTTCTCGAATTGCTGAAGAAATATTAAGGGGTACGAGGTA
>Ga0326726_10002898_pt1 | contig 15706 bp, 16 predicted proteins | sample MHFenrmetagenome_2_FD_207603 | JGI IMG/M metagenome (GOLD analysis project Ga0326726, IMG submission 207603) | Lab enriched peat soil microbial communities from Michigan Hollow, Ithaca, NY, United States - MHF15MN | ecosystem: Environmental > Terrestrial > Soil > Wetlands > Peat | place: USA...
TGGTCTACGACGCCCCGCACGGGTTCTTCAACCTGCCCGTCCCGGCCGCGGACTCCGGGGCGCGCGAGCTCATCGACCACATCAACGGCGCAAGAATGTAGCGACCTGCAAGAACGCCACGGCCCCGCATGGTCGCCGGTAACGTTCTCGGTAGCTTGCGGGTGGCGCGGTGCTTGCGTGTAGCTCCATTCCTCTCGATGGCAGAAGAACGTGATGGTGGTGTGGACGCAGCTCTCCAGGGCGCGATCTTCAATAGCGCAAACTTTTCCTGCATCGCCACCGATGCCGAAGGCGTGATCCAGATCTTCAACGTCGGTGCCGAGCGGATGCTCGGCTATGCGGCCGCCGAGGTGCTGAACAAGGTCACGCCGGCCCAGATCTCCGATCCGCAAGAGGTGATCGCGCGCGCCGCGCTGTTGAGCATCGAATTCGCGATGCCGATCGCGCCGGGCTTCGAAGCCCTGGTGTTCAAGGCCTCGCGCGGGATCGAGGACATCTACGAGCTGACCTACTTCCGCAAGGACGGCAGCCGGTTCCCGGCGGTGGTGTCGGTCACGGCGCTGCGCGACCCGCACGACGCGATCATCGGCTATCTGCTCATCGGCACCGACAACACCGCGCGCAAGCAGGTCGAGGCCGAGCGCACCAAGCTCGACCAGCGGCTGCGCGACCAGCACTTCTACACGCGCTCGCTCATCGAATCCAACATCGACGCGCTGATGGCCACGGATCCACGCGGCATCATCACCGACGTCAACAAGCAGACCGAGGCGCTGACCGGGTGCACGCGTGACGAGCTCATCGGCGCGCCGTTCAAGAACTACTTCACCGATCCGGACCGCGCCGAGGCGGCGATCAATCGCGTCCTGACCGAGGGCAAGGTCACCAACTACGAGCTCACCGCGCGCGCGCGGGACGGCACGCTCACCGTGGTGTCGTACAACGCCACCACCTTCCACGACCGCGACCGAGTCTTGCAGGGTGTATTCGCCGCCGCGCGCGACGTGACGGAGCTGAGACGCTTCGATCAGGCGCTTCGCCAGAAGAACGACGAGCTCGAGAACGCGAGCCGGATGAAGTCCGAGTTCCTCGCCAACATGTCCCACGAGCTGAGGACTCCGCTCAACGCCATCATCGGCTTCTCGGAAGTACTCCGGGACGGCCTGATGGGCGAGCTGACCGACAAGCAGCGCACGTTCATCGGCAACATCTTCGACAGCGGCCAGCACCTGCTGTCCCTGATCAACGACATCCTGGATCTGTCCAAGGTCGAAGCCGGGAAGATGACGCTCGACCTCGAGACGGTGCCGGTGGCGTCGTCGTTCATGAACAGCATGTCGATCATCCGCGAGAAGGCCGCGACCCGTCACATCCGCCTCGTCATGGATGCCGTCGAGGACCTCGGTACGATCCAGGCCGACGCGCGCAAGCTCAAACAGATCGTCTACAACCTCCTTTCCAATGCGGTGAAGTTCACGCACGGCGGCCAGGTGACCCTGCATGCATCCCGCGTGTCGCGCGAAGACGTCGGCGTGCTCTCGGGTCCGTGGCCGGGACGCAGCCTCCCGCTGGCCGACAACGAATTTGCGGAGTTCCTGAAGATCAGCGTCACCGACAGCGGCATCGGCATCTCCGACCAAGGGATGGAGCAACTGTTCCGGCCGTTCAGTCAGATCGACAGCGGGCTGGCGCGAAAGTTCGAGGGCACGGGACTGGGGCTCGCCATGGTCAAGCTCCTCGCCGAGCTGCACGGTGGCACGGTCGCCGTCGAGAGTGCCGTCGGCGAGGGCTCCCGCTTCACGGCCTGGCTGCCGGTCCGAGGGCTGGAAGATGGACGTGCCGCGGCCCGGTCGCCGACCACGGCTGCGATCGTGAGACGACCCGGCGCGAACAACGCATTGATGGTCGAAGACGACCCGCGATCCGCGGTGCTGCTACGCCTCCAGCTCGAGGCGGAGGGCTTCAACGTGCTGCACGCCGTCTCGGCCGAGGCGGCCCTCGCGCTCGCGATGCAGCAGCCGCTCTCGCTCATCACCCTGGACATCATGCTTCCCGACATGGACGGATGGGAATTCCTCGCTCGTCTCAAACAGGTGCCGGCGCTCGCTCGCATCCCCGTCGTGATCATCTCGATCGTCGCGGATCAGAGCAAAGGTTACGCACTCGGTGCCGCGGCGGTGCTGCAGAAGCCGTTCTCCCGCAAGGAGCTCTACGACGCGCTGATCGACATCGGATTGTTTCCGATCACGGAAGGCGCGGCGCTCAAGGTGCTCGTCGTCGATGATGATCCCAAGGCGGTGGAGCTGATCGCCATTCGCCTCGAAGGCCTGGCCAGCACGGTGCTACGCGCGTACAGCGGCCGAGAGGCGATCGAGCTCGCGCGACGCGAGCTTCCGGACCTGATCGTGCTCGATCTGATGATGCCGGACGTCAACGGCTTCGAGGTCGTGGAGGTGCTCCACCAACAGCTGGATACCGCGCGCATTCCCATGCTCGTGATCACCGCGAAGCAGATCACCGCGGCGGATCTCGCCGAGCTCAACGGGTTCGTGTCTGCGATCATGGACAAGGTCGAATTCGACCCACTTCGCTTCATCGCCGAGGTCCGGCGCGCGGTCTCCGGCCGCCACGTGGTGGCCTGACGTGGCGATCATCCTGGTCGTCGAAGACAACCGGTCGAACATGGAGCTCGCGACGTTGCTCCTGGAATCGGCCGGCCATACGGTGCTCGGCGCGGCCAGTGCAGAAGCCGGCGTGACCTTGGCGCGAGACGAGCGACCGGATCTGATCCTGATGGATATCCAGCTTCCCGGTATGGACGGCCTTCAAGCCACCATGCAGCTCAGGCAGCACGAGGCCACGAGCACGATCCCGGTCATCGCCCTCACCGCGCTGGCCATGAAGGGTGACAAGGAACGCATCCTGGCAGCGGGGTGCGATGGCTACATCGCCAAACCGCTGCGCTACAAGGAGTTCCTCGCGACCATCGCGGAACGGCTGACGCGATGACGAAGCCCGCTCGCATCCTGATCGTCGACGACGAGCGTCACAATCGAGCGTTGCTCGAGGTCATCCTGGAGCCGGAGGCGTTTGCCCTCGTGATGGCTGCCAGCGGCGAGGAAGCGCTCGCCCTGGTGGCGCAAGAGCCACCCGATCTCATCCTGCTCGACGTCTTGATGCCCGGGATGGGCGGCTACGAGGTGGCCGGCAAGCTCAAAGGCAACGCCGCGACGAAACACATTCCCATCATCATGGTCACCGCGCTCGACGACCGCGACGCCAGGTTGTTCGGCCTCCGCGCCGGAGCGGAGGACTTCCTCACGAGGCCGCTCGATCGAGCGGAGCTGTGCGTACGCGTGAGGAACCTGTTGCGCCTCAAGGCCAGCTCCGATGGCGCGCTCGCGGAGCGCGACAGCTCGATGGGCATGGTCAGCCACGACTTGCGGAACTTGCTGAACGGCATCGTGCTGCAAGTGATGGTGCTGTCGCGGGAGGCGAACGAGTCCGACGAGGGCCGGCGCGCCGTCGCCGGGTTGAATCGCATCCTGGGCTACACCACGCGCATGACCCGTCTCGTCGAAGATCTGGTCGATGTCGTCAGCATCGAGGCCGGCAAGCTCGCGCTCGAGCCGGCGCGCAACGACGTGCTCGAGCTGTTTCGCGAGACCGTCGACGCGAGCGCGCACGCCGCAACCACGCAGGGGATCGTGATCCGGTCCGACGGCGGCGACCCGACCCTCGTGGCCAGCTTCGATCGCGAACGGATGCTTCAGGTGCTCGGGAATCTGGTGACGAACGCGCTCAAGTTCACGCCTCGCGGCGGCGAGGTGACCCTCCACGGCGAGCGCATCGCGGACGAGCTCCGGCTCTCCGTCCGCGACACCGGCACGGGCATCCCCAGCCACATGCTCGACGCCGTGTTCGAGCGCTTCACGCAGGTGGGGAAGCACGATCACCGGGGCGTTGGCCTCGGGCTCTACATCTCGAAGTGCATCGTCGAATCCCACGGCGGACGGATGTGGGTCGAGAGCACGCTCGGCGAGGGCAGCACGTTCTACTTCACGATTCCGGACGTGGTGCTGTCGCCGCGAACGTCCGTCGTCAGAGTCCTGATCGTCGACGATGATCCGTCGATGGGCGAGACTCTCGCGCTGTGGCTGAATCGGAGGGGATTCGAGGCGACGTCGCGGCTGGACGCCCGCGATGCCCTGACGCTGCTCGAATCGACCGATTTCGACGTGATCGTCACCGATCTGAACATGCACGAGATGAACGGGCTCGCGCTCTGCGAACGCGTCGTGGCGATGCGGCCCGGGTTGCCCGTCATCGTCACGACCGGGTTCGGAGGGTCCGAGTCCAGGACTGCGGCCTTTGCGGCCGGCGCGTTTGACTTCTTGACCAAGCCGATCGATCTGACGTCGTTGTGGCTCTGCCTCGACCGTGCCGTGCAGGGTCAGGGTGCCGCGAACGCGCCGGGAACCGCCGTGAAGTGAAAGCCGACCGACAGCGCCATCTGGCTGTCGATCACCAGGTCGGGCGCGAACAGCGCCTGGATCAGCGCGTTGTTCTGGATCTCGGTCACCGAGATCGTGCAGTCCTTCGGCGACGTATCGAACAAGCCGAGCGCGGTCTTGCCGTCGGACCCGTCGAGACAGCCACAGCTCGGCGGCGTGCAGGTCGCCCCCCCGGGGCTCGTGGCGAGCCCACAGCAGTCGCGCTGCGCGAGTGCTGTCATCGACATCTGCATCGCGGGATAGACCTTGCCGTCGAGGTCGGTCTGGGTGATGGCGCCGGCGATCACGCCGTCGGTGATCTGCGTCGCCGTGGTGCCGATCAGCTTCGTGCGCGCGCCGACCAGCGTGACCTTGATCGTCGGTGCGCCGAGCGGCGCGAGCTGGACCTCGAGCTGGCCCGGCCCGGCATCGAGCTGACCGGCGACCGTGGTTCCGGCGAGCACGGGATTCATCGTGGAGGCGACCGTGAACATCGCATTGCCGCCGAGGTGGTGGCGGCACGCGGTATCCGCCGAACCGTTGCACGGCGCCGGAAACGCGTTCGCGCCGTCGTAGGTCGTGATCGTGTTCGTCGTGGAGGTCGTGAAGTCGGTGGCGTAGAGATCGACGAGCGTCAGGATCGCTCCGGTGTCGACGGCGCGCTGGGTGTCGGCCTGCACCTGGAAGCCCATGCCCGACAGCGTGCCGAGCACCATGCCGAGCTGGTTGTCGACGATGCCGTCGTTGTCGAGATCGAGCCCCCACGTCCGCGCCTGGTTGTTGTTGGTCGGGACGTCGACGTGATCGATCACGTAGTGGTAATGCCCGGCTGGCGGCGGCGGCGTGTCGATCGGGGTATCGACGGGCGCGTCGATCGCGGCATCGATCGCCGCATGGTTGTTCCCGCACGCGGCCACGGCGACGACCACCAACAAGCCACGGACCATCACCACGATCACGAGCCTATCACGCGCTATCGTGGGGCATGGCTCCAGATGAACCGACCGGTCGGCCATATGCGACGACCCAGCCCGGCGGCACCGCGACCGTGAACCAGGACACGATCGTGCCGCGGCGCGACAGTCATCCGGTCGTGCTGCCCGACGCCGGCTACACGTTCGGCGACGTCATCGGCCGCGGCGGCATGGGCGAGGTCGTCAGCGCGCGCGATCTGCGGATCGGGCGGGACGTCGCGATCAAGCGCATGCGCGGCGACACGCCGTCGGACGCGGCCGTGACCCGGTTCCTGCGCGAGGCCCGGATCCAGGCGCGCCTCGATCATCCGGCGATCGTCCCGGTGCACGAGCTCGGCGTCGACGCGGATGGCCGGCCGTACTTCACGATGAAGCGGCTCGCCGGCGTCACGCTCGCCCAGCGCATGACCGAGCAGATGAGCCTGAAGCCGCTGCTGCGCGCGTTCGTCGACGTCTGTCTCGCGATCGAGTTCGCGCACACGCGCAAGGTCGTGCACCGCGATCTCAAGCCGGCGAACATCATGCTCGGCGACTACGGCGAGGTGTACGTGCTGGACTGGGGCATCGCACGCGTGCTCGACGGGCCACGACCGCCGAGCGAGGGCGGCGGCATCGACACGCTCGACGAAGCGACGCAGGCCGGCGACCTCCTCGGCACGCCCGGCTACATGGCGCCGGAGCAAGTACGCGGCGCCGACGTCGGCCCGGCCGCGGATGTCTACGCGCTCGGCGCGATCCTGTTCGAGATCCTCGCCGGCGAGCCCCTGCATCCTCGCGGCACGGCCGCGCTGGCGATGACGCTCGCGACCCCGCAGGCCTCGCCCGCGGAACGCGCGCCGGCCCGCGACATCGCGCCCGAGCTCGACGCCGCGTGCGTGACCGCGCTCGCCGACGACGGCACCCGCCCGACCGCCCGCGAGCTCGGCGAGCTCGTGCAGCGCTACCTCGATGGCGATCGCGATCACGAGCGCCGCCGTGCGCTCGCGCTCGACCAGCTCGCGGTCGCGCGCGCCGCGTACGAGTCGAAGGACCCCGAGCAGCGCCCGACCGCGATCCGCAGCGCCGGGCGCGCGCTCGCGCTCGATCAGGAATCCGTGGAGGCGGCGCAGCTCGTCACCGCCATGCTCGTCGAGCCGCCGCGCGAGCTGCCGGCCGCGCTCGTGAGCGATCTCGCCGAGGAAGATCGGCGCCACAGCCTCGCGCGGCTGAGGCTCGCGATCATGACGGTGCTCGGGTTCATGTCCATCCTCGCGCTCGTGCCGTGGATGGAGGTCTCCAACTGGACGACGTTCGGCGTCTCGGTCGGTGTGATCGCCGCCTCGCTCGTGAGCCTGTTGATCACGGCACTGCGGAAGCGCCCGAGCGCGATCGTGAACCTCGCGACCGGGTTCGCGATCACGCTCGCGTTCACCCGGATCCTCGGGCCGTTCGTCCTGACGCCCGCGGTCATCGCCGGGAGCGTGCTCGCGGCCAGCGCGAACCCGCGGCTGCTCAAGCGGCCGATCCTCGTCGGCGGCTGGGCGCTCACCGCGATGTTGTTACCGATCGGGCTCGAGTCGATCGGCGTCTTTCACCGGACCTGGGCGATGGTCCCCGGCGGCGTGTGCTCGACCTCCGCGATGTTCGATGGGACCTCGAGCGTCGACGGCGTGATGCTGGTGATCGCGAACTCGATCTTGCTCGTCGCGATGACGATCTACGCGATCAAGGTCAACCGCACCAGCGCCGCGGCGCGCCACGATCTCCACGTCCAGGCGTGGCAGCTCAAGCAGCTGATCAGCGGGTGAGGTTTCCGGGGCGATACCAGTCGAAGTCGTTCGGGCGGCGGAACGCGAGCAACGACAGGCTGATGCTGACATCGAGCGACGTCACGCGATGCCACCAGCCGGCCGGGATGAACAGCGCGTCGCCGGGTCCGACGATCGCGGTCTTCACGACCATCTGCTGGAGTGCCGGCGAGCTCGACGCGTCGATGTGCTCGAGGCTCACCTCGCTGTAGAACCCGTAGTGCGGCTCGGCGAAGAGCACGGTCTCCTGCGGCGAGATCAGCTCGACGCGCTTGCGGCCGTGGATCTGGCAGAACAGGATGTTCGTGGTGTCGTGGTGCAGCGGGGTGACGGTGCCGGCCGGGCCGATCCACAACGACGTCGCGTCGGGCGTGATCGGCTCGAACAGATGCTCCGGCGGGCGGAGATCGTCGAGCAGCGCGCGAAACGTCGGGCGCTTCATCGTGTGGTTGTTCGACACCATGTAGATGTCGTTCGTCGCACCCGCGGCGAGCACGCGATCGATGAACTGACTCATCCGCATGCGTCGCGAGTGGGTCTTGAAGTTCGCGTCGTAGTACGGGTCGGATTCCCGATCGACGGTGACGCTGATCAGCTCGGTGCCGAATCGTTTCTTGAAGTACGCCGGGGTCCAGGTGCGGAGCGCCGGCCAGCCCTTCGTCGCGTCGGTGAGGATCACCGGGCGATGCGCGGCCCAGTAGTGGCGAAAGAACTCGTCGGCGCTCGGCGTCGGGCGGCGCTCGACGGCGTGACGATCGGGTTCCTGGCTGGCATGCCGTCGACCGAGCGCGGCAACGAGCTCGAGCTGGCGCGCGCGTGCGGCGAGCCGATCACACACCGCGAGCAGCGGCGACGTTGCCACCGCACGGACCTCGCGACGTGCACGCGCGATCGGCATGTGGCTCGCGAGGCGCTTGGCGATCGTCGCTTCGGCGACGCCGGCGAGCAGATTCTCGACGATCCACGATCGATGATCGAGCGACAGCTCGCGCACGGGCGATCACTTCTTCCGGTCGAACGGACTCGTCAGCGGCGGCGGCGCGCTCGGGAACTCGGCTTCCTGCGGCGGCGGCGCCTTGTTGATCTGCGGCGCGTTGTTGATCTGCGGCGCCTTGTGAACTTGTGGAGGTGGCCGGACGGGCGCCTTCTTCACCTGGGGCGGGTCCACGTCTCGTCGGTGGGGCAACACCGGTGGGGGCGCGACCTGTGGTGGCCGGCGAACGACCTGCGGCGCCACCTGCGGCGGAGGTGCCGGTTGTGGCGGTGGCGCGACCTGCGGCGGATCCGGTGGTGGCAGCTGCGGTGGCGGCGGCTGCGCGAAGCGCTCCTGCGGCGGCACTTGCGGCGGCGGCGGTTGCGTCTCGACCTGCGGTGGCTGCATCTCCATCGCATCGACCATCGGGGGCGGTGGCGGTGGCAGCACCGGAGGCTGACCGGTGGCCTTCTTGCCACCACAGCCAAACACGCCGAGCGTGAGCGCGGCACCCATCCGGGTGACCAGCGCGGGGCCCGACGGCATCGGCGTCGGACGTGGACCGGTCGACCGCTTCCCCCGCTTCTTCACGGATCGAGCGTACTACGATCAGTGCGTCGGCGGCGCGTCGCCGCCGTGCGACTCGCTCTCGGGACCACTCGAAAGCATGAGCGCGAGCACGAGCAGGGCCGTGCGGCGCAGGCCGGGCGTCGACGCGCCTTCGACGCGCATCGGCTTCGGCATCGGGTTGCCGCCCTGGAGCACGCCCTTGTCGTCGAGCGTGATCTTCTTGTTGTCGGCGACCAGCGTGTCGCCGTCGAGCTTGAACGGGAGCGTCTTGCCGTCCGCGGTGACGAACGAGCCGTCCGACTTGAACGTGCCGTGCACCTTGCCGTCGTGGGTCAACGTGCCGTCGGCGCCGATCGAGCCGACGTCTTGCCAGCTCTCGGTCGGCGGCTTGCCGCCGCCCGACTGCATCCCCTTCACCTCGAGATGACCGTCGGGATGAAGCTTCATGCCGAGGTCATCGCCCTCGAAGAACTTGAGCTCGGCCAGCTCGACAACGGCCGCCGCCTTGGAATCGGTGTGGGCCGCCTCGGTGGTGGTGGTGGTCGGCTGCGGAGTCTTGCCGCCACACGCCGCGAACGCGAGCATTGCGAACAACGCGAGTTTCTTCATGGGCGAGGGATATCACGCCGACGAGGCGACGATGAAGTCCGCCACATCTCCAACGCGCAGCGCGAGGACCTGGGGGAGCTCCTTGGCCGTCAGCCACGCGACGAAATCGAGGTCGTCGTAGCGCTCCTGGATCGACGCGGCGAGCGCGATGAACTGGATGCTCTGGAACGCGAGGTCATCTTTGAAGCTCGTGGTGGCCCCGATCTCGTAGAGGTTGTCTCCGAGGACCTCGTCGATCATGCCGACGAGGATCGTCATCACGTCGGTCTTGTCGTGCCTCATGCGTGCTCCGCGACTGGCGGCGCGGCGGGAACGTCGGCGTGCGGGCGCGGTGGCGCCGCTTGCACATCCCACGCGAGGCCTAGCCGCGCGAGCCCGCGAATGACCAGCCACGACGTGTCGAGCTCGCCGTCGAGCCCGTGGTGCGCGCACCGCGGATACTTGTGATGCGCGTTGTGGCTGGACTCGCCGTGCGTGAGCAGCGCCAGCCACCGCACGTTCCGCGACCGATCGCGCGTCTCGTACGGACGCGCGCCGACGCCCGGCCAGTGACACGCCGAGTTCACGATCCACGTCGCGTTGTTGAGGACGAGGTGCGCGAACCACAACCACGCCAGGCCCCACGCACCGCCGATCAGCCACGCGGCCGCGACCTGGATCGCGAAGCACGCGGTCATGACCAGCGGGATGTCGAGGATGCGCATCAGGCGCTCCTTCTCGAGATCGCGCGTCATCGCTCGCCACACGGGCGGATACGAGCCGAGCATCCGCCGCACGTCGTAGACGAAGAATCGAACGTGCAGCCCGAAGCCCGACAGCGCGAACAGGAAGCACGCGATCGGATGCTTGGCTCCGATGAGCCACCCCGAGTGCGCGTACCAGAAGCCCTTCGTGGGCGTGTGCGGATCCGCCGCCGTATCGGAGACCGTGTGATGGACGCGGTGCGCGCCGACCCACGCCATCGGCGACCCGCTGTACTGCGCGCACAGCACGGTGATCACGCCGCGCAGCCACTTCGAGGTGTGAAACGAGCGATGCGTGAGCAGGCGATGGTAGCCGACGGTGTTCGTGAGTCCGAGGACCACGATCACCGCATAGAGAGCGGCCAGCGCGATCCAGCCATTCGTGCTCACGCGCCGGACCGTAGCGTAGATGATCGACTGCCGTCCATCACAGCTTCGTTGCACAGTTCGCGCAACTCGCCGCGTCAGTACCAGCGGTGCGCCTTCCAGAACCGCTCGGCGCCGTTCCAGCCGCCGTAGCGATCGTTCACGTAGTGCGTCGCCGCGGCGTACTGCTTCGAGAAGTCCGTCGATTGATAGTCCGCGCCCATGTAGTGCTTGCGCGTGGCCTGGATCATCTGGAACGCGCCGAACGCCGACGACTGGTTGCCGCGCGTGCCATCACCGCGGCCGACGGAGTGGAGGTGACCGGCGGTGGTGCTGCCGCCGGACTCGTGCTGCATGATGAACTGGGCGGCGGCCGGGATGCCTCCGTTTGCGGAGTGAAGCTGATCGGTGGTGAGCGTCTCGAAGTGGGTCTTCATGGTGCTCGACGAGACTGCAGCGTCGATGCCAGCGACCGTTCGATATCCACGGGTTGCGGGTCGCAACCCGCGGTCGCCGATCTTGCACATCGCGTGAACGCGGATGGTGATCGGTCTCGCCGAGCATGCACGTCACGCCCGACGCCAGTTGCCGGCGGTGGCTGATCGATCAGCCGCGGCGGATGAGGCGCGGTGAGGCAACCGGCGCCGGCTTGGCATCGGGCTCGAGCTCGGGCGCTTCCAGCTCGTCGACCGTCTGCGTTCGGGTGACTTCCGCGAGCAGGCTGGTGGTGAGTGGATCGTACGCGGTCGTGGTTCGCGATCGCAGCGGCAACTCCGACGCCGGAGGCGTCGTTCCGGCCGCGATCCGGACCGTCGGCGGGTCCAGCTCGTCCATGAGGTCCGTGAACTCGACCTCGTCGTCGGCGGGTTGTTTCCTGGTCAGCGCGGCGAGCTCGCTGCTGTCGAACTCGCTCGTCGGTCGAGCCTCGCGGTCGCGTCGCTTTACCCCACCCATACCCCAACGGTATCAAGCTTAGCCCCGGAATTTAAAGCAAAAAAACCGTAAGCTGACCCACGGGAGTCTCGACAAGTCCTGATTTTCTCGTCGGCGAGATCTCGACCTATAACGGCGCGATGAACAAGGTGTCGTCGGGCTCGGAGACCGCGATGTCGGCGATCGCAGTGGTCTCACCCGCGTAGCCGAGGTTTGTGCGCGAGGCGGCGAACTTGAGCCCGTTGACCGTGGTCCAGTCCTTGAGGATGTAGCCGGTCTTCTCCGTGGTCCCGGCCTTGAACATCTCGACACGCGCGATCAGGTGCGTCTCGCGATCGATGATCGCGTGGAACTCGATCGGCGACCGCAGCGGATCGGCGAACGTGATCTTGAGGTCGTCGAAGGCGTCCTTGCCGGTGTCGTCGTGCACGGGGCCGACGTACGCGAGCTTGGCGCCCGGCTCGAACATCAGGAACGGCAGACACAGCACCGCGGTGTCGATGTTGAACCGCTCCTGCGCGGACTTGACCGCCTTCTGGCGGCTCTCCTCGTCCATCGTCTCGTGCTTGTCGTGGCCGTGGTCGAGAAAGCCCATGCTGAACTTGCCGTAGAGATCGTAGCCGACGACCGGTTCGACGTCGGGGCGATGGAGCCTGCCGTAGTGGCGCGCGTTCCAGCGATCCCACGCTTGCTCGCCATCGAGCAGCACCTTGCCGTCGGACGTGATCGTCTGCCGCCAGCGCACTTGCTTGGCCTTGTCCCAGTTGCCCGGACCGCCGGCGGTCGCGAACACCTTGTCGGCGATCTCGAGCGCCTTCGGATCGGCGCCGGTGCGATCGAATGCCGCCGGGGCGTCGGGATAGCGCGCGAAGGTCGAGCGACCAGGAGCGCATGCCATCGCGATCACGAATCCGCAGAGCAGGAGGAGCCTTGCCATGCCGGGACACTAACCACGGTTCGGCTGCGCGTCATCGGTCGGGGCAGAAATCCTGCGGTCGCTCTGGACGCGCCCATCGACCAGCTCCACGACCCGGTCGCAGCGATCGGCGATCGATCGGTCGTGGGTGACCACGAGGAACGTCGTGCCGAGCTCGCGGTTGAACCGCCGCATCAGCGCGAAGACCTCGCCCGACGACGCGGTGTCGAGGTTACCGGTCGGCTCGTCGGCGAGGACCAGCGGCGGCCGATGAACGAGCGCGCGCGCGACCGCCACGCGTTGCTGCTGGCCGCCCGACAGGTTGCTGGTGCGGTAGTGCATCCGATCGGCGAGGCCGACCGCGCGCAGGATGTCCTCGCTGGCGGTGCGCATCTGCTTGCTCGGCATGCCGCGATCGCCCCACGCCGGGAGCATCACGTTCTCGAGCGCCGTGAACGCGGGGAGGAGGTGGTGGAACTGGAAGATGAACCCGAGCATGCGCGCGCGCATCGCGGTGAGGCCACGCTCGTCGAGGCTCGACGTGTCGTTGCCGGCGATCGCGACCCGGCCCGAGGTCGGGCGATCGAGGAGGCCGATGATGTTGAGGAGCGTGCTCTTGCCGGATCCCGACGGACCGACGAGCGCGGTGAGCTCGCCCGGGACGAGCGTGAGGTCGACGCCGTCGAGCGCGCGTGTCCTGACCGTGGTCCCGTACTCCTTGACGACGGCCTCGACGACGAGCGCTGGCGACGAGTCAGCCATTGCGGATCGCCGTCACCGGATCGAGTCGCGCCGCGTTGCGCGCCGGGATCACGGCCGAGAGCAGGCCCACGCCGGTGGCGATCGCGGTCGCGAACGCGAACAGCGACAGGTCGAGCTGCACCGGAAACTTCGGCGCCCCGCTCGGATCGCGCACGAGGGTCTCGAACAGCTTGGAGAACAGCGCGCCGAGCGCGGAGCCGACGAACGAGCCGACGATCCCGAGCAGGCCGCCCTGGATGAGGAAGACCAGCAGGATGCGGCGCGGCGGTGTGCCCACGGCGCGCAGGATCCCGATCTCGCGCGACTTCTGCACGACCGACACGATCAGCACGCTCGCGATCCCGAGCGCCACCGCGAGGATCACGAAGAACTGGATCATGGTCTTCGAGCTCGATTGTGCCGACAGGCCCGCGAGCAGCTCGGCGTTGACGGTCATCCAGCTATCCGCCTGCAAGCCGGTGCGACCGCGCACGTCGATCGCGACGTGCTCGGCCTCGAACACGTCGGCGACCTTGAGCTCGATCGTCGTGACGCCGCCCGGTAACGCGTAGAGCGCCTGGCCATGCCGCAACGACGCCAGCATCCACGTGCCGTCGATTCCCAGGTTGCCGAGCGTGAAGATGCCGCGGATCGTCACGACGTCGTCGACGTTCTCGGTCGACAGGATGCGCAGCTTGTCGCCGATGGTGGCCCCGAGGTCGGACGCGAGCTTCGAGCCGATGACGACGTCGTCGCCGTCGAGCTCGTAGCGACCCGCGATCAGCCGCTTGCGGATGTCGATGATGGCGAGGAAGCGCTGCGGATCGACGCCGCGGATGACGATCGGGCTCTTCGCGTCCGACCGCACCGCGAAGCCGGCGCCCGTGATCGAGGGTGAGGCCGCGATCACGCCGGGCACGCGATCGACCGCCGCCATGATCGTCGGCCACTGATCGATCGAGCGGAGTCGCTGCGGGCTCTCTTCGATCTGGCGCGCGATCGCCACGCCCGCCGTGGGCTCGACCAGCGGTCGAGGTTCCTCGCGCGGCATCCGCAGCGTGATGTGAGGCTGCGAGCCCAGCGTCTTGTCGATCAGCGACGTCTGGAGGCCGCCGATCAGCGCCGACAGAAACACGATGACGCTCACGCCGATCGCGACCGCCGCGAGGATGAGCGCGGTCTGCCCCTTGGCATCTCGCATGTAGCGGAGCGCGACGAACCACTCGAACGGCATCAGTCGCGCTCCGTGCGCACCCGCGCGCCGACCGCGAGCTGCCGGCCATCCGGCACGATCACCTCGCTGGTCTCGTCGATCCCCGAGACGATCTCGATGCTGCCTTCGCCGCGAATGCCGAGCCCGACGTCGTGCCGGACGACGCGCCCCGCTTCGACGGTCAGCACGTACGGGGTCGGGGTGGCGGTGCCGCGCACCGCGTCGCTGGAGATCGTCAGCGCGGCCTTCTTCGCCGCGACCGTGAGATCGATCGACACCGTCATGTCCGGCTTGAGAAACGCCGGCGGCGTCGGCACCGCGAGGCGCACCTCGACACTGCCGCGCTGCGGATCGATCGACGGCGCGATGTAGCTGACGGTCGCGTCGAAGACCTGCTGCGGAAACGCATCGGCCGAGGCGCGCGCCTTCTGCTCGAGCTGGATCCACGCGAGGTTGCGCTCGTCGGGTTGGAACACGAGCTGGATGTCGGCATCGGCCGCCATGACGAGCAACGTGCGCGACGGTTGCACCACATCACCCGGCTCGACCGAGCGCGCGAGCACGGCGCCGCTCTGGAGCGCCACGAGCCGCGTCTGCGCCATGCGCACGTTCGCACCGGTGAGCTGCGCCTGCGCCTGGAGCAGCGCGGCGAGGGCGAGGCGCGAGTCGGCGCCCATCGGAGCCGATGCGACCTGCTGCGCTTCCGCGGCGTTCTTCTGCGCGCGCGCGATGTCGAGGGCGTGCGTCGCGTTCTCGAGCTCCACGGCCGCGACCGCGCGACGCTCGACGAGCTTCGTCGTGCGCCCGAGCTCGACCTGCGCGCGCTCGAGGTTCGTGTCGGCCTGGCGGAGCGCCTCGGTCGCGACGATCGCACCCACGCGCCGCAGCTGCTCGACGCGCGCCTTCGCCTGATTCACCGCGGCCTCGGCTTGCGCCACCGCCGCGCGTTCTGCGCTGTCGTCGATCTGGACGAGCAGGTCGCCCGCCTTCACGTGCTGGCCCTCGACCGCGCCCACCGCCACGACCAGCCCTGCGAGCTGCGCCGAGACCTGCACGCGCGTCGGCACCCTCACCCGGCCGCTCGCGACGATGTGCTGCTCGAGGTCGCGCCGCGACGCTGCCGTCGTGTGGACCGCCGGGCCGCGCGCCCGGATCAGGACCGCGACCCCGACCACGACCACAAGCACGACCGCGATCCACAGCCCCGGACGGCGAAGAAGGTTCGACATCGAGTGCGTGAATACCATTTCGTGGCGCCAAGACGATTTCCGGCGACCGCTCACATGCGCAGGGCTCTACCCGACATGGACGCCGATACGCTGACGCTGCTCTCCGACCTCCAGTTCGTGCTCGCCCGGATCCTGTGGGCGCCCCACTGCGATCGCGAG
>Ga0326726_10002899_pt1 | contig 15705 bp, 22 predicted proteins | sample MHFenrmetagenome_2_FD_207603 | JGI IMG/M metagenome (GOLD analysis project Ga0326726, IMG submission 207603) | Lab enriched peat soil microbial communities from Michigan Hollow, Ithaca, NY, United States - MHF15MN | ecosystem: Environmental > Terrestrial > Soil > Wetlands > Peat | place: USA...
CCGGAGGTGCCTCCGGAATGTGCACGATGGACAGCTCGCTCAAGAAGCTCTACGACGACGGATTGATCTCCGGCGAAGAGGCCTACATGCAGGCCTTCGACAAGTCCAAGTTCGAGCAAGCCAAAGACGCCTGACGCCGCGGCGAGCGTGGCATAATGGCCGCGGGCAGCAACGGACGCTGCCTCAGTGGGAGCCCTGCCAGTTGAGCGTCAAGCGCACCATCCTCGTTACGAGCGCCCTGCCGTACGCGAACAACTCGCTGCACCTGGGGCATCTGCTCGGCTACGTCCAGACCGACATCTGGGTCCGTTTTCAACGGCTGCGTGGCGTTCGCTGTCTGTACGTCTGCGCGAGCGACGCGCACGGCACGCCAACCATGTTGCGCGCGGAGCAGGAAGGCATCGCGCCCGAAGTCCTGGTCGAGCGCGTCACCGCCGAGCACCGGCGCGACTTCGCCACGTTCGACATCAGCGTCGACAACTACCTCACGACGCACTCGCCGGAGAACGAGGAGCTCACGACCGGGCTGTACCAGCGGCTCGCGGACGGCGGCTTCATCGGCCGCAAGGTCATCAAGCAGGCCTACGACGCAGAACGGCAGATGTTCCTGCCGGATCGCTACGTGCGGGGCACCTGCCCCGTCTGCAACACGCCCGATCAGTACGGGGACTCGTGCGAGAACTGCGGCGCCACGTACTCGCCGCTCGATTTGAAGGACGCGGTATCGACGTTGTCGGGCACGCCGCCGACGGTCCGCGAGTCCGAGCATCTGTTCCTGAAGCTCGGTCTGTTCGAGAAGGAGCTGCACGCCTGGGTCAACGAGCACGTGGACGCGGCGCTCGTACGCAAACTCGACGAATGGTTCAAGGCCGGACTCAAGGACTGGGACATTTCGCGCGACGCGCCCTACTTCGGCTTCCGGATTCCGGGCGAGCGCGACAAATACTTCTACGTGTGGTTCGACGCACCGATCGGCTACATGGCGAGCTTCCTGAACCTCTGCCACCGAGAGGGCCTGAAGTTCGACGACTTCTGGGGAGCGGACAGCAAGATCGAGCTCTACCACTTCATCGGCAAGGACATTCCGTACTTCCACACGTTGTTCTGGCCCGCGATGTTGTCCGGCGCCGGCTACCGCACGCCGACCAGCGTGTTCGTGCACGGCCACCTGACCGTCGACGGCCAGAAGATGTCGAAACGGCGGCGCACGTTCATCCCGGCTGCGACATTCGCGCAGCATCTGGACCCCGACTACTTGCGCTACTACTACGCGGCGAAGCTCGGTCCGGGGATGGACGATCTCGATCTGAACTTCGCGGACTTCACGGCGAAGGTGAACTCCGATCTCGTCGGCAAGCTCGTGAACATCGCGAGCCGCTGCGCCGGTTTCGTGCACAAGCTCGGCAAGGGTCGGCTGGCGGCGACGCTGCCCGATCCCGCGTTGTACGTCGAGTTCGCGGCCGCAGCCTACGACGTCGCCGCCGATTTCGAGCGCCGCGACTACGCGCGTGCGGTCCGCAGGATCATGGGGCTCGCGGATCGCGCGAACCAGTACATCGACGATCGCAAGCCCTGGTTGCTCGGGAAGACGCCGGGGAAGGAAAGCGAGATCGTCGGGATCTCGACGCAGGGCCTCAATCTGTTCCGCGTTCTGATGATCTACCTGAAGCCGATCGTGCCCAAGCTCGCGGCGCGCGCGGAGAAGCTGCTCGCGGCCGGCGAGTTCAGGTGGGAAGACGCTGCCACGCCGTTGCTGGCGCGGGCCATCGCGCCGTTCGAGCCGTTGCTCACCCGCGTCGAGGCCGCCAGCGTGCAAGCCATCGTGGGCGCCTCGCCCGCCGAGCCGAGCCCGCCGCCGCCCCCCGCCGAGAAACCCAAGGAGCCCGGCATGCCGGAGATCGATATCGCACAGTTCCAGACCACTGACCTCCGCGTGGCGAAGGTCGTCGAAGCCGCGTACGTGGACGGCGCCGACAAACTGCTGCGCCTGACGCTCGACGTCGGCACCGAGCAGCGAACCGTGTTCTCCGGCATTCGCCGCTCGTACGACCCGACGGCGCTGGTCGGCCGGCTCGTGATCCTCGTGGCGAACCTGGCGCCCCGCAAGATGCGCTTCGGCGTATCGCAAGGCATGGTGCTGGCCGCGAGCGGCGACGACGACGGCATCTTTCTGCTCTCCCCGGACTCGGGCGCCAAACCCGGCATGAAGGTCAGCTGACGATGGGCGAGCTCGCCCTGATCGTGATCGCGGCGGCGCTCGTCAACAATCTCGTGCTCGTCCAGTCTCTGGGCGTGTGCCCGCTGTTCGGCGCTTCGGGGCGCGTCGAAACGGCGATCGGGACCGCACTCGTGACCGGGCTCGTGTTGACGATAGCCGCGGCCCTGACGCACGTCGTCGAGCGCTACGTGTTGGTGCCGCTCGAGTTGCCGTACCTGCGGCTGATTGCGTTCGTCATCGTCGTCGCCGTCGCGGTCCGCTGCACGGACGCCATCGCTCAGCGCAGCTCGCCGCTATTGGCTTCGCTGCTCGGCGTCCAGGCACCGCTCGTCACCGCGAATTGCGCCGTGCTCGGCGTCGCCTTGCTGAACTCCACCGCGAGCCGCAGCCTCGTGGCCGCGCTCTTCTACGGCGTCGGAGCCGCGCTCGGCTTTGGGCTAGCGCTCGTGCTGTTCGCGGGGCTGCGCGAACGGCTCGCGCACACCGACGTGCCGGTGCCGTTTCGCGGCGCCGCGATCGCATTCGTGACCGCGGGCATCCTGTCCCTCGCGTTCCTGGGGTTCGCCGGCTTCGCGCGTCTCTAGGAAACCGGCCATGGTCGACTACGTCTGCTACGACGACGAGACGTGACATGCACTTCGAGCAGACGCCCGCGCCGCACGCACCGCCGCTCGTCAGCGTGCCGGTCGTCATGCGGCGAGTGGTGTTCGCGCTCGTGCCGGCGGCGCTGTGCTACACCTGGTTCTTCGGTTACGGCTTACTGATCAACTTCGTCCTCGTCGCCGTCGGCGCCTTGCTGACCGAGGCCGCCGCACTGCGCCTCCGCGGCCGCGGCACGCGCCGGGCGCTGCGCGACTACAGTGCGCTCGTGACCGCGGCGCTGTTGTCGTTCGCACTGCCACCGCTCGTGCCGTACTGGGTTCCCGTGCTCGGTGGCGGCATCGCTATCCTGCTCGCGAAACAGCTCTACGGCGGGCTCGGCAAGAACCTGTTCAATCCTGCCATGGTCGGCTACGTCGTGCTGCTGGTCTCGTTCCCGGTCGAGATGACGCAGTATGTCCCGCCGCAGATGGGCGACATCGACTACCGCGGCCTCTCGTTCGTGGAACAACTCGACTACACATTCCTCGGGCACTTACCCGCCGCGGTCGACGTCGACGCTCTGACGCGAGCAACGCCGCTCGACATCGTGAAGGAAGGCGTGCGCGCGGGTCGCAGCGTCGCCGAGATTCGCGGCGGTGCGTTGTTCGGCGACTTCGGCGGCCGCGGCTGGGAGTGGGTTGCGAACCTGATCTTCCTGGGCGGCCTCTATCTGCTCTACACCGGCGTCATTCGCTGGCACATTCCGGTCGCCATGCTCGCAGGGCTGCTCCTGCCCGCGTCGTTGTTCTCGTTCATCGACCCCGTGCACTACGCGTCGCCGGGGTTTCATCTCTTCAGCGGCGCCAGCATGCTCGGCGCCTTCTTCATCGCCACCGATCCCGTGTCGGCCGCTGCAACGGTGCGCGGCCGCTTCATCTACGGGGCCGGCATCGGGCTCATGACGTACGTGCTGCGCACGTGGGGCAGCTACCCGGAGGGCCTCGCGTTCGCCATATTGCTGATGAACGCCACGGTTCCGTTGATCGACCGCTATACGCGGCCGCGCATCTATGGCCAAAGGTGAAGGCAACCTGATCCTGACCGTCGTCATCGCCGGTGTGTTGGCGACGGCGGCCGTGCTCGGCGTGCGGGCGGCGTACGACTTCAGCCACGAGCGGATCGCGATGAACCAGCGCGCGCGGCTCGTAGCGCGGCTGAACAGCGTGCTCGACCCCGCGCTGCTCGAGCACGACCTGACCACGACGCGCCTCTCCTTCTCGGACTTAGAGCTGCTCGGCAGCGCGACCCCGATCGACGTGTTCGTCATCAGCGACCAGGGCCGGCCCGTCGCGACCGTGTTCGCCAGCGTCGCGCCACACGGCTACAACGCGCCGATCGACCTGCTCGTCGGCGTGAGCGCCGACTCGAGCATCACCGGCGTTCGCGCCGTGCGGTATCGCGAGACGCCGGGGCTCGGCGACATGATCAACCGCGCCAAGAGCGCCTGGATCGAGCAGTTTCGCGGCAAGAGCTTGGTCACGCCGCCGCGCGAGGGCTGGCTCGTCAAACAGGACAAGGGTCAGTTCGATTCGATCACGGGCGCCACGGTCACGTCGCGTGCCGTCGTCGCTGCCGTGAAGAACGCATTGCTATACTTCGAGCAGCATCGCGACGACATCTACCGCGAGGCCGCGGAGGCAGCGGCGAGCGAACATGAGCCCGACGTCCAGTAATCTCCGCACGGCCGTCGTCGACGGTCTCTGGCGCAACAACCTGACGTTCGTGCAGCTGCTCGGGCTGTCGCCGTTGCTCGCGGTCACGACCTCCGCGGTCAACGGCCTGGCCTTAGGTCTCGCGACCACCGCCGTGCTGCTCGTGACGAACATCGTGATCTCGCTCGTGCGCCGCGCCGTCGTGCCCGCGTGGCGCGTGCCGCTGTTCGTGCTGGTCGCCGCGGCGCTCGTGACGGCCATCGACCTGGTTGGCAACGCACTGTTCGACGACCTGCACGAAGCGCTGGGACTGTTCATCGCGCTGATCGTCGCGAACTGCGCCCTGGTCGCGCAGGCGGACACGGTCGCGAGTCGCCGCCCCGTCGTCGAGGCGGCGCTGTCCGGTCTCGCCACCGGGCTCGGCGCCCTCGGCGTGCTCGTGCTGCTCGGGGGCTTACGCGAGCTCATCGGTCACGGCACTCTGTTCGCCGGCATGCCGATGCTGTTCGGCCCCGGCGCAGCCGGCCTTGCGCTGAATCTGCATTTCTCCGGCATGCTGATCGCGGTGCTGCCGCCGGGCGCGTTCTTCGGCATGGCCGCGCTGCTGGCCCTCCGCGCTCGGCTCACGCAGCCGCGCGCGGAATCGCCGCAGTGAACGCCGCGCGCCGCCGCAAGATCTACGAGCGATTCGCCGGCGCGAACCCGGCTCCGCACACGGAGCTCGTCTACCGCACGCCGTTCGAGCTGCTGGTCGCCGTCGTGCTGTCGGCGCAAGCGACGGACGTCAGCGTGAACAAGGCGACGGCGAAGTTGTTCCCCGCCGCGAACACGCCGGCCGCGATTCTCGCGCTCGGAGAGAACGGCCTGAAGAGCTACATCAAGACGATCGGCCTCTTCAACAGCAAGGCCAGGAACATCCTGAAGACGTGCCACGCGCTGGTCGCGGAGCACGGCGGCGAGGTGCCGCGCGACCGCGACGCGCTCGAGGCACTACCGGGCGTGGGGCGCAAGACGGCGAACGTGATTCTGAACTCGGCGTTCGGCGAACCGACGATCGCGGTCGACACGCACATCTTCCGCGTCGCGAATCGGACCGGCATCGCGCCAGGCGCGAACGTACGCGTCGTCGAGGACGAGCTCGTGCGCGTGACGCCGGACGAGTTCAAGCACAACGCCCATCACTGGCTGATCCTGCACGGCCGCTACGTCTGCAAGGCGCGCAAGCCGGCGTGCCCGAACTGCCTCATCGCCGATCTCTGCGAGTACAAGGACAAGACGACGGTGTAGCGTTCGCACCCGTATCCGGCTTCTGGACTCCGTATATTTCCGGGGCACCAATTGACGCATAACACGCCTGGTGGTCTAGTGGAAACAACCACCTATGTGCGCCTCTATCACGATATACGGCGTTTCGCCGTTTCTTAATTGCGGCGAAACGCCGTCTACATATAGTTAGGCGCCATGCCCACCGACATCGAGGTCTCCAGCGCGCGCGATCTGACGTTGCAGAAGATCGGTCGGAACGTCGTCAATTTTCAGAAGATGGAGGCGATGCTGAAGCTCATTCTGAAAGTCACCGGGTTCGCAGCCCCGGTCTCAAAGGGCCGGGAGTATTTGGAAGCTCGGGCGAAGTCTCATGGAACGAAGCCGATGGGACATCTCGTTGAACTCGCTGCGAAGGCCTTGCATGGCAAAACTCCGTCAGTCCCGAAAGACGCTGGCGAGGTATGGGTAACGCACTCGATCTCGCTGGGCAATGAGTCGCAGATGAAGGAGTGGCGCAAAGAGTTCCGGCGCATCGTGGGAGAACGAAACTCCCTCATTCATCGAATGCTCGCCAAATGGAACCCAAGCTCCATTGAGAGCTGTCGTTCTTTGTGCGAGGAGTTGGACGCGCAACGCGAACGGATACTACCCGCCTACGAGCATTTGGAGTCCGTCGTAAAAGCGATACGTGAGTCGCACGAAGAGCTAGCGCGAAACGTGGACGCAATTCTGGTCAGTGCACTTAGTGAACGAGCCCATGGCGCCTGACAAGCAGTTGCAGCGGACCGTGCAACGGTATCGCGGCGACATCGCGAGCGCTCCATTACATTATGCGCTCGCGCCGCGCATCACACGGCAGCGCGCGGCCGCTGAACTGCGGCGTTAGGCGCAACATGGTGTACATCGCACTACTCGCGGCCACTCTTGCGATCGTCCACGCGTATGCTGCCGCTCTCGCGATCAGTTGCCTATGTCGAGACGCCACTCTCGGGTCTAGCGCGAAGTTTGTCCGCGCACTTTTCGCTCTTGTGGTTCCTTTGGTAGCGTCTCTCTTGATCGTACGGTCGACGGCTGAGTTCTCGCCGGAATCCCTTCCCTCGCGGCGTTGGCTTAGTCCATTGATGCCGCTGCTCTATATGAGAGAAAAACAGTTCTCTGGCCGGAGCATCGACGAGATGGCCGAGGCGGGCAATCAGAATCTTCACGAACACACCGCTCATGACGTCGATACCTAACCGTGTGCCAAGCGCCTAGCAAGCAAATGCAGCGAGCGCGCACCGACCATAAATGTGTTCTGGGTTACGCGCATCGGCGGGTCGCTGATTTGCGGCGTTAGGCGACACGGCATGCCATCTCAGTCCCCATTCGACCTCTACCCTCTACGAATCGATCGCGAGACTCTGATGTCCTTCAGGTCTCTGCGCGCAGGTGCAAAGTTCGATGACCTGCCCGGGTATAACACGGAGCAAGAACAAGCGCGGTGCAGCGCACTCGTTGACGAATTGATCGATCGGTTACTTGCAGGCATTGAGGCAAACCCGCGCAAGTCATGGGTGCTTGAGCAATGTCTTCCTACTCTTAAAGCGGCGTGCCTCGAGGACACTGAGGCGCGTGAGCGATTCGGTCCCTATTTGGAGCGAATCCTCGATATCCTGGGCATCGAGAGCTCAGACGGAATGTTCACTTTCTATCTTGCCTTTGGTGGAGTCGGTGCCGCCTGACATCAACTTTGAACCGCAACACTGACTAGATTTCATTGAAGCACTCCTGAGGTGTTTTGAAGCCGAGTCGTTCACGCGGTCGATCGTTGAGTTGTCGAGCGATCGCATTGCAACGGTGTTGGGAGAGCTTCGCCATGCTGGTGCCCTTGGGCACGTACTGGCGTATGAGGCCGTTGGTGTTTTCGTTGGTGCCGCGCTCCCAGGAGTGGTGTGGAGTCGCGAAGTAGAACGAGGTACCGGTGGTGCGCTCGATCTGAGCGTAGTCATGAAATTCGGTGCCGTTGTCGGCGGTGATCGTTTTGAATTGCTGCGGATGCCGGCGCATGAGGCGCAGCGTTCGGTGATTGGTGTGTTCCTTGGTGCGAGCTCTGAGCTTGCCGATCACGAGGTAGCCGGTTTTGCGGTCGACGATGGTGAGGAGACAGTGGCGGCTGCCTTTGCCGATGACGGTGTCGATTTCCCAATGGCCGATCTCAGAGCGTTGCTCGGCGGCGAGTGGACGCTCACTGATGTGTCGTTTGCCTGCGAGCCGGCCGCGGCTGTCGTAGGCGCCGTAGCGTTTGCGGCGTTGTTTGCGAGCGCCGCGCAAGTAGGTATAGAGCGAGCCGCCGAGGAAGCGATCGCGCCAGATGTGCCGATAGATCGTCTCGTGGCTGATGGAGAGCGTGCGATGAAGACGCAGGCGACCGGAGATCTGTTTAGGACTGAATCGGCGGTGCAGTAGTGAGTCGACGTGGCGCAGATCGGAGCGCGAGAAGCGCTGATTACGTCGTGAGCGAGCGCGTCGGCCGGCGGTGCGCTCGATGGCTTTGCTCGGCCGGTAGCAGCCATCGAAGCGGGCGCTATTGCGCTTGAGCTCACGGCCGATCGTGCTGCGGTGGCGGCCGAGCTCGCGGGCGATCTGGGCCTTGCTGGAACCTTGTTTTCGCAGGGTCGCGAGGATATACCTCTCCTCTGAGGTGATCTGGCGATACGTCACCGATGGCTCCCTTGTCTTGGCGGATGAGAAGCCGTCGAACTATTCCAGATCGCCTCTTCTTGGGGGAGCCGTGTTGCACTTAGTTTATGAATCCACCCCGCCTAACAAGCAGTTGCAGCGGACGGTGGAACGGTATCGCGGGCGCGCCGCGAGCGCGTCATTTCATTGTGCGCTCGCGGCGCGCTACGACCGTCAGCGCGCCGCCGCTGAACTGCGGCGTTATGCGGAAGCAAGGTCATGACGCTGTCGTCACTACTCGGACTATTGGAGCGCAATGCCATGGAGCAGCTCCGTACCGAGATCGCAGCCCCGCTGAAACCTTTTGAGCGCGGTTTGAAAGAGCGCGGTCGAAGTTGCCCGATCACGCTAAGCGAAACAGGCACACCCGCAGTTGTACGCGAAGTGCATGTAGCAAATCTCATCAAGGCGTACCTTTCGCGTGAGTTGAGCCCGGTCGAACTCGACTACGTCGCGAATGCATTGGATCTGTCTGAGGATGCCGAATACGCGACTGAAAGCGTTCGTGAAGTGGTATTCGCGCTGGCGACGCCCGAAGTGAACGGCCAGTTGAACGCAGATCATCTTGCCGGACTGTTAGAGGAGTTGGGCCGTGGCGCACCCGCATAACAAGCAAATGCAGCGAGCGCGCACCAACCGCCTATCGAAACCGGTCACGGTCTCCGGCAAACTCGGCGATGACGCCAAGCAGTACCAGATTCGCGCGGTCAGGAATGCAATCGCGGAGCTACAGCAATGAAGGCGAGCGCTAGATACGCGAAAATCGTGGAGTGGTCCGACGAAGATAATTGCTACGTTGGTAGCGCACCGGGACTGATTCTCGGCGGGTGCCACGGCGGTGACGAACGGGCGGTGTTCGAGGAGCTTTGTCAGATCGTTGAGGAAGCGATTGCGCTCTACGAGAGGGACGGCAAACCTCTTCCGCCGGCGACCTCGGGTCGCGATTTCGCCAACCGCATGCAGAGCGTCGCCTGACAACCGGTTGCCGCCGACGGTCATGCATAAGTGCCAGGGCACAGGCGGCAGCGCGCCGCCGCTGGACCGGAACGTTACGCGGCAGTGGCGGGCGTGGAGGTATTCGTGCCCCGCGTTAGGTACCAGGTCGCCGTGAGCCTTGATGGCTACATCACCGGACCAAGAGGCGAGTCCGACTGGATCATCATGCCCGCCTTCGAGGGGCCACAATGAGCCAACAGTTCCCAAGCGCAGTACCGGAGATACGTGTCAGTGACGTGGGGCGAGCTGCCGTCTACTACGAGAACTGCCTCGGTTTCCATTGGGACTGGGGTGCAGAGGGGATTGGTCAAGTATCCAGGGGAGGATGCAGAATCTTCTTGACCGACAACGCATTTCGCGGAGATGAAAACACGGGGACACCAGCGGTGATCTGGCTCAACCTCAACAGCAAGGGCGAAGTGGACGCGCTGTACCGGGCCTGGAGTGGAAGCGGTGCACAAATTGTCGCCAAACCTGAGTCGAAACCCTGGAATCTGCACGAGTTCACGGCGAGGGATCTAGACGGCAATCTGCTTCGAGTCTTCTACGACTTTGCATGGGAGCTGCCTGATCGCGGAGGGCGCAAAGATGACGCCGCCGAGCGCGACGATGCTCGCGGCAGGTTCTGAGCAATCCGCAATACGCACGTTACACTCGTCAGCGCGCGGCCACTGAACTGCAGCGTTAGCCGCCAAGGTGAGGCGTGTCGCCAACCCATAATCAGACGTCTGGTCTGCTCTGGCGTGCGCTGATCGCGTTCTTAGCGTTGCCGGGGGTGGTAGCCTTCGCGGTCCCTCTTTGGTGGTTGGCGCCACGAGGGCACTCGTTCCACGTGCTCGGTCTCCTGCCGCTGATCCTCGGAGTCGTTCTGTTGCTCTGGACGGTGCGCGATTTCTATGTCGCAGGACGAGGCACCCTCGCGCCTTGGTCTCCACCAGAGGAGCTCGTTGTTGTGGGCTTGTACCGCATATCGCGCAACCCGATGTACATTGCGGTCATCTTTGTATTGGTGGGCTGGGCCATTGGGTTTCAGTCACCATTGCTCGGTATCTACGCTGTAGTGATCGCCGTCGGTTTTCATCTGCGTGTCATGTTCGGCGAAGAGCCGTGGCTTGCCAGAGTGCACGGCGAAAAGTGGAGGCTCTACAAAGAGCAAGTGCCGCGGTGGCTGAGTTTTCGCAGCGGCGCTTTCAGGGCGATGCCAACGCACCTCTCCGACCAAATGTTTCGCCTTTTTCCCGAGCTGCGCGAACTCAGCTCCGAGGGGGACGAGGACCTTCCGTACGTGCTGATGCTGAACCTCGTCGGCCTCTTGGAGTCACAAGCCAGTCCATCGTTATCGCCCGCTACGATCGCACGTCTGCTGGAGTTCAACTCGTGGTGCCACAATCAACCTCGCGGGGTCGATGCCGGCAACGACGTGTTTACGATCCTTGTCGTCGGTCTCTACGAGAAACTCATCGAGAGTGACAAACTGCGTTACTTGATTCCGAAGCTCATTTCCGAATCGGATTTCGCCAACGCGAAGGATTACCTTGTTCGGTGGGTAGGACAGGAAAACTACGATCGTGCGATGGCGCTGTATTCGTCTGGCGCGGCGGTGGTCCAGCCGTGACGCTCAACAAGCAGTGTCGCGACGCCACTGCTTCTGATCTGAAGGCGCTCGCGCGAATACATATCGATGCCTGGCGCGCCGCGTACGTTGGGATCATGGATCCGACGTTCCTCGAGTCTCTTGGAATCGAGCATGCGTTGAGCCGACTTCGTCCCGCGATGGAGCCACAGCGCCCACTTGTCGTGGTGGTCGAAGATGCCGGAGATATTGTCGGATTCAGTCGATTCGGCCCCTCCACGGACAGCGATGCGTCGGCGCACACTGGCCAGGTGTTCGCATGTAACGTTGATCCGAAACACTGGCGGCTCGGATTCGGCGCTCGGGTGATGGCGGCCGCTCTGGCACGTCTGGCGGAGTCCGGCTACGACACGTGCAGTCTCTGGGTTCTCGAGCAGAATGACCGCGCCCGACGATTCTATTCGGCACTCGGTTTCACTCCGGACGGCGCGACTCGAGTCGAGGCAGCTGGAACGGCTTATCCCCTCCTGGAAGTGCGTTATTCACGATCCATCGGGGGTCCCATCTAACTGGCCGAAGGAGGCCATAGGTGGCAAGGCAGTGGCATGAGCTTTGAGACGACACGCGTTGGCCTGGTCGGTGACTACGATGCGGCCGTCCCCGCGCACCGCGCTATTCCAATTGCACTTCGGCTTGCCGGCGATGAAGTGGGCGTCTCCGTTGAGTTCGACTGGATTCCAACAGAGGCGATCGTGGACACGTCGCGCGTGAAGGACTTCAGCGGGCTGTGGTGTGTGCCCGCGAGCCCCTATCGCAGCATGGCAGGGGCTCTGATCGCGATTCGATTCGCGCGTGAGAATCGGCGGCCCTTCCTCGGAACCTGTGGGGGATTTCAGCACGCGATCATTGAGTACGCACGCAACGTGTTGGGTTGGGCCGACGCCGAGCATGCGGAGACTGCCCCTGACGTCACGCGGCCCGTTATCACGCCGTTGGCCTGCGCGCTGGTCGAGGCGACAGACTCTATACACTTCCAACCCGGCTCTCGCATCGCGTCATATTACGGACGCGAGCAGTCAGCCGAAGGTTATCAATGTCGCTATGGCTTGAACCCTGAGTTCCAGGAGGCTCTCGTCTCCGGCCCGTTGCGCGCAGGAGCGCGAGATGCCGCAGGAGAGATCCGCGCCGTGGAGCTCGACGATCATCCCTTCTTCCTTGCAACGCTGTTTCAGCCGGAGCGCGCAGCTTTCCGGAAGCAGGTACCGCCGCTCGTCGCGGCGTTTGTTCGTTCGTCCGCGAAGTAGAGGTCGTGACATGACATTTCAGGCGTACATCGACAACATCAAGACCAAGACCGGTAAGTCGCCGGAGCAACTTCAGGCCGCGGCAAAGAGCGCTGGCGTCTACAGCGCCAGCATGAAAGCCTCGGACCTCGTGGCGTGGCTGAAGCGGGAATACGGCCTGGGACACGGGCATTCCATGGCGGTCTGGGCAGTCTGGAAGAGCAAAGGGTGGGTGACTGCGCCCAAGAAGAAATGACAGGGGGAGCTCATGGCCGTTCGCATAGTCCGTCTCGGCACGAAGCGACTGCCCAACGAGGGGCTGCGAATCGGCACCGTGCGACGGCCGCCGCGCGGTGTGCCGAAGGCCGAGTTCTCGTCGGGCAACTGGTACGACGTGTGGCTGCCGAACCTGGCGCCCACCGCGCAGACGGTGAAGCTTGCGCAGGGCAGCAGCTCCGAGCGCGAATGGGCCGCGTTCGTGAAGCGCTATCGTGCCGAGATGGCGAACCCGGACAATAGCCGCGTGCTCGATCTCCTGGCGGCGCTGTCGCACACCGCGAACTTTGCCGTGGGATGCTACTGCGAGAACGAATCGCGTTGTCACCGATCGATACTGCGGCAGTTGCTGCTCGATCGGGGGGCGCAGGTTCTATGAGCGACCAGCGACTGATCTCTGACCGATTCCCGCGCGCGTCGCGCTACCACCCCGATTGGGTGCTCGCCGCCGTGAGCGGTGCGGCCAACCCTTTGTGGCTGACGGAGTGGCTCGCCGAAGCCATGGACCTTCGTCCCGGCATGCGCGTGTTGGACCTGGGATGCGGCCGCGCGTTGTCCTCCGTGTTCCTGCGCCGGGAGTTCGGCGTTCAGGTGTGGGCCGCCGATCTGTGGTTCAGCGCGGAAGAAAACATCGAGCGCGTTCGCGATGCCGGTGTCGAGGACGGCGTGTTCCCGAGTCGCGCCGACGCGCGGTCGTTACCGTTCTCGGAAGGCTTCTTCGACGCCATCGTCTCCATCGACGCGTTCATGTACTTCGGCACGGACGACCTGTACCTGAATTACCTCGCCCGCTTCGTGAAACCGGGCGGCCCGATAGGCATCGCGCTGGCCGGATTCCTGAACGAGATCGCTGAGCCGATTCCCGCGCATCTCGCCGAGTGGTGGGCCGCGGAGAGGCCGAACAGTCTGCACTCGGTGGGTTGGTGGCGGCGGCATTGGGAGCGCAGCGGCATCGTGGATATCGCGGTGGCCGACACGCTGCCCGACGGCTGGCGGCTCTGGCGGGACTGGCTCAAGCTCGTTGCGCCCGCGAACGAGAAGGAGATCCGCGCCGTGGAAACGGACGCCGGCCGCTACTTCGGTTATGTTCGCGCGGTGGGGCGCCGCCGCGCGGATGCGCAACTGTTCGATCCGCTCACGACGTTGCCCGCGCAATACACGAAGCAACCGCTGCTACGCGACGAGGTGAAATAGATGTTCGGTTTGATCACCAAACTCAAGACTGTGCCAGGGCAGCGCGATGCGCTGATCGCGATCCTGACGGCGGGCACGTCCGGGATGCCGGGCTGCCTGAGCTACATCGTGGCGAAAGACGCGGCGGAGGCCGACGCCGTGTGGATCACGGAAGCTTGGAACAGCCGCGAGAGCCACCAGGCGTCGCTCGCGCTGCCGGCCGTGCAGCAGGCCATCGCCAAAGGCCGCCCGTTGATCGCGGGGTTTGGCGCGCGGTTCGAGACGCAACCCGTGGGCGGGCACGGCCTCGTGACGGGCTAATGTCGGCTTACAAGGATGCTCTTGCCATCGAGCGTGGCGCCTCGGACCAGCGCCTGGCCCTGGCGGCGCAAGCGTTGGCGCAGGGCGAATGTGTCGTGCTGTTCGAAGGTGCGCTCGCCCTGCGTCACGCGGACCGCGAGCTGCTGTGCGAAGTCATCGACCCGTCGCCATCGGAACGTCGGTGCGCACAGGAATACGAGGTGTTGGTCGAGAATGCGCAGCGCGCTTTGGGCGCGTCGCCGCTGTCCGCGCTGCTTCCGCTTCTTCCGTGCAGGTGGATGGTAGTGGCGGACTACGGAACCGGCACGACAGAGTTGTGGCGTGCGCGGTAACCGCGACGATTCCTGCGTGCCTTCATCGTCGCGCACTGACGCGAGGTTCCACGATGGCCGCTATTCCGCACGCGCCGGCGCGCGCGCTTCCTCGAGCGCCCAGTCGACGAACGTGCGCACGGTCGGTCGTTTGAAGTGCGCGGTCGGCGCTACGAGGAAGTAGCTCCACTCGGCGCGCCAGCTGTCTTGCGTCACACGGATCAGCTGACCGCGCTCGAGGAACGGCGCGACGTGTGTGTCGCGGCCGAGCGCCACACCCAACCCGGCGGCGGCGGCGGCGAGCAGGACGACCGAGTCCGTGAACTGCAGCCCGCGGCTTGCCGGCGAAGGGTCGAGCCCCGCGCGTTCGAACCACGCGCGCCAGCTCATCCACGGCTGCTCGGGATGCGCGTCGACGTCGTGCAGCAGCGGATATGCGGCAAGCGCCGCCACACCGTCCGGGGTTCGCCCGCCGCGCAATAGCTGCGGGCTCGCGACCGGGAACAGTTCCTCGCCGCAGACCCGCTCGCCGTGGAGGCCACGGCCCGGCGCGGGGGCGAACCGAATCGCGAGGTCCACGTGCTCGCTGCGGAAGTCGGTGAGCGCGCGGCTCGTGCGCAGCACGATCTCTATCTTCGGCGCACGCTCGCGAAAGCGGTGCAGCCGCGGCAGCAACCAACCGTTCGCGAACCCGGCCAGCGTCGTGATCGTCAGCAAACCGCCGGCCTGCTTCGCGCGCAAGCGCGCCGTGGATTCGCCGAGCAGATTGAAGCCGGCGGAAAGCTCGGGCAGCCAGTCGCGACCCTGTTCGGTCAGCACCAGGCCGCGCGGCAATCGCTGGAACAGCGGCGCGTCGAGATAACCCTCGAGCCGGCGCACGAGCTGGCTCACGGCTGCAGCGCTGACGTTCAGCTCCGCAGCCGCGGCCACGAAGCTGCCGAGTCGGGCGGAGGCCTCGAACGCGCGAAGCGCGTTCAACGGGGGCAAGCGGCGAGCCATGGCTAAGAATAGCTTAGCCTTAGCGGCAGACACTATGCATCGCGTGCGCGAGCGATGGGGCGGATACTTACGGCGTCACTCGGGAGCACCGCCATGCGTCTGTTCGACTACCTCGATTCCGGCAACGGCTACAAGGTTCGCCTGCTGCTCGCGCAGCTCGGTCTGCGTTACGACTGGACCGAAGTCGACATCGATGCGGGCAAGACGCGCACGCCGGAGTTCCTGAAGCGCAATCCGAACGGTCGTATCCCGACGCTCGAGCTCGATGACGGCACGA
>Ga0326726_10002901_pt1 | contig 15699 bp, 10 predicted proteins | sample MHFenrmetagenome_2_FD_207603 | JGI IMG/M metagenome (GOLD analysis project Ga0326726, IMG submission 207603) | Lab enriched peat soil microbial communities from Michigan Hollow, Ithaca, NY, United States - MHF15MN | ecosystem: Environmental > Terrestrial > Soil > Wetlands > Peat | place: USA...
GCGCGTGGGGATCAGGAACTTGGTGAGGAGGTTGAAGACCGTGGTCTTGCCGGCGCCGTTCGGTCCTATCAACGCGTGGATCTGGCCGCGACGCACCTTGAGGCTCACGCCGCTTACAGCGACGAAGCCCTTGAACTCCTTGACCAGCGAGCGGGTCTCGAGAATGGTTTCGTTATCGGCCATGCGACCCGCGTCAGGACCGACGCGCTTCCTCCAAGAATTGCGCGGCGATTATTGCGGAACCGACCCGGGCAGGCAACGAAAACCGGCGCGGGCGCTGCAACGGTGCGCGAGGCCGGCTCCGTCAGTCGTGGGCGCGCTGCGCGAACTGCCACCCCAGGTCGGCCAACAGGCGTGCCCGGTGACCGTGCTCGAGCGCGTTGTTCGAGCTCGCCAGGCCCTCGGTGCCCCGTTTGTAGACGCCTTGCAGGATGGCAGCGATCCGGAACAGGTTGTACGCGAGATAGAAGTCCCAGTGGTCGATGCGGGTGCGCCCGGTGCGCTCGCAGTAGCGGGCGATGTATTGCGCCTCAGTCGGAATGCCCAGCGCCGGCAGGTCGAGCCCGGAAATGCCGCGAAACGCGCCGGCCGGGATGTGCCAGCTCATGCAGTGATAGCTGAAGTCGGCGAGCGGATGGCCGAGTGTCGACAGTTCCCAGTCGAGAATCGCCACGATGCGCGGCTCGCGCGGATGGAAGATGAGGTTGTCGAGCCGGTAGTCGCCGTGCACCACGGCAACGTCTTCGCCGGCCGGAATGTGCTGCGGCAGCCATTCGATGAGCCGATTCATGGCCTCTATGGTCTCCGTCTCCGAAGCCTGGTACTGCTTGCTCCAGCGCCCGATCTGCCGCGCGAAGTAGTTGCCGGCCTTGCCGTAATCCGCGAGGCCGGCCGCGGCCACGTCGACCGAATGCAGCGCCGCAATCACGCGGTTCATCTCGTCGTAGATCGCCGCGCGCTCGGCGCGGGTCGCATCCGGAAGGGACTGGTCCCAGAGAATGCGGCCGTCGACGTGCTCCATCACGAAGAATGCGCGCCCGATGACGCTCTCGTCCTCGCAGAGCACGTGCACCTGCGGAACGGGGATACCTTGGCTCGCCAGCGCACGCATCACCCGGAATTCGCGCTCGACCGCGTGCGCGGACGGAAGCAGTTTGGCGACGGGCCCAGGTTTGCTGCGCATCACGTAGCGTTTGCCGGGTGTGCTGAGCAGGTACGTGGGATTGGACTGGCCGCCCTGGAATTGCTTGACCTCGAGTGGGCCGGACCAGCCCGGCAACGTGTCAGCGAGGTAGGCGGAAAGCCGGGCGATGTCGAAGCGGTGCCGCTCCGTGACGTCTTGCAGTTGGCTCATCGTGGCAACTCTCCTTGCGCCGGGGGCGGTGCCGGGGTCGGTCGGCGTGTTCGGGTCAACCGGCGGGTCGCCCGTCGCGCGCCGATTCATAGCGCGCGAGCAGCGCTTCCATCGTCGACAGGCGTGTCGCAGTGTGCAGCGTGTCGAGCGGGCTGTAGTTGAGCATGCGGACGATGTTGCTGGCGGTGGTGTCGCCGACGTCGATCACGTTCAGGCAGCCGGGCGTCTGCTCGAAGCCGCCGAAGAAGACGCGCTGGCCGGTCAGCAGCCACGAAAGCAACGCGCGGTTTACGCCGCCGTGGAGGACGAGCAGGACGGTGTCCCAGTCGTCCTGCGCGAGCAGGCGCTGCAGCGCCGGAATCGCGCGGTCGAGCAACTGCCCGACGGTCTCGCCGCCCAGGAATTGCGTGCCGAGCGGCACGGGGCCCTCAAACGGGGCGATGAAAGAATCGCGTAGCTGCGCTTCGGGGATGGCCCCGAGCCGGCCGCCACGGATCTCCTGCAGGTCGGGCCAATGCTCGACCGGCGCTGCGATGGAACCGGATGTCATCACGTGCTCGGCCGTGCTGCGGGTGCGCACCAGGCCGCTCGTGATCACCCGATCGATGCGAATTGCGCCTTCCGCGAACGCGGCGCCGATTGCACGGGCTTGAGCGACGCCCCGATCGGTCAGCGGAACGTCGGTCGGCGGGTAAGGCCGGCCGTTCGGCGCGAAATATTCCACCGCGCCGTGGCGCATCAGCAACAATCGTCGGCGTTCCATCATCGGGCGGCGAGTGTAACCGGCGCGTTCTTGAGAGCGGAGGCGATGTCTTCAACCTCGGGTAAGGAGTACCAAGGCCCCGATTTTCGGCGATACAGTGGCGGCGTGCGAGCGAAGAATGCCAGCGACTCCTCCTGTTCGATGGTTTCTGCGCGACCGTCCTCGATGCGCCGCCTATCGCCTTCTATTTCTATTCCTCCCTGTGTTCGTCGCCCGGGCCGTGCGCGTCTGCGCGCGATCGTTCTCGCCATCGCGATGACGGCCGTTTCGGCCCCCGTTGCGGCACTCAGCCTCGGCGCTCCGGAAGTCAGCAGCTTCCTTGGTCAGCCGCTGCTGTTGCGTGTCCCGGTCATCCTCGATGATGCGTCCGATCCCGGACCGCAATGCGCGCGTCTGGTCAGCCCCGCCGGCAGCGACGTGCCGACCCTGGCGCTGGGCCGGATCGGCCTCGAGCGCGGTGTCACGCAGTCGTACCTGCAGGTGACAACGGCGCAGCCGGTCGAGGAGCCGGTGCTTCGCGTCATCCTCGAGATCGGCTGCACGCAGCGGGTGCGCCGTGAATTCACGTTGCTGCTCGATCCGCCGGCCGGCCTCGCGGCAAGCGGCGTCGGACAAGTTGCAGCGCCGGCGCCTTCGATTGAGTTCGGCCACGCCGAGGTCATCGGCGTGCGCGGTCAGCCGCTCCTCATGATGGTGCCCATCACCGGCGAACTCGCCGCATCGCTCACCAGCGCCTGCGTCCGCGCCGGCCGCAGCGATACCGCGGAACCACCGCGTGTCCTCAACGATGCGCGCGTAATGCTTGTCGATCGCGAGGGTGCGCGTGCTCTGCGGATCCACACGCCCGACCCGGTGAACGATGCGCGGGTCCGCGTTCTGGTGGAATTGGGCTGCGAGCGTCCGATCAGCCACGAATTCGTCGTGCAGATCGATGCGCCGCGACTCGCGGCGACGCCGTCGGATGAGACGGCGCCGCGTGTGGCAACGGCGCCCGCAAAGCGAGCGCCCAAGCCGGTTGCGCGTGTCGCGCCCCCGGCAGTGCCTCCCATGCCCGCCGCGGCTCCCGCGCCCGCTGCGCCGCCGGCCACGCTGGAGACGCCGGCCACGCAGAGAGCGGACGCTCCCCCGATCGAACCCGCGCGCCTGCCGCCACGCGAGCCGCCGCGACAGACGGATCGCCTGGTCCTCGCCGCGCCCGAGGATGCGCCGAGGGCAGAGGCGCCGCGGCCCGAGCCGACTCCCGCGGAGCGCGAGCTGGTGATGAAGCGGCTCGAAGAACTTGCCGCGGAGGTCAAGACACTGCGCGCGGAACTCGACGCGAGTGCGCTGCGCAACCGTGAGCTGGCAGAAAAGGCACGCTCGGCGAGTTACGCGTGGGCTGCCGCAGCCGGTGCTGCATTGCTGCTCGGCATCGGGGTCGTCCTCGGGTGGCGTAACCGTCCGCGCACCGATGAGCCGCAGATCGACGCCGAACGGGCCGGACCGATGACGCGCATCCTCGGCAAGAGTTCGGAGAAGCCACCGGCGCCAGCGATGCCGTTGCCCGCATTCACGGAAGGGGCGGGGCCCAACACGGTCGCAGCGATCGTTGCCGCGCACAAGGCGGCGCAGGAGCAGGACACGCAGGGTGCCAGCACGGCAATCATGGTGACGGAGTTTCGCGACACGACCCAGGTGCTGGGCGAGTTGTACTCGCCCTACGTCGAGCACGCCCCGGAAACACGATCGGATCCGGCCACGCGGCCGGCCCAGGCGGCGAAGCCCGAGAGCTCCGATCTGGATCTCGGAAACGAACGTACAACGGCCTTTGCGCCACAAACCAAGACCGAAATCGCCGTCGACATCGACCTTTTCGAACGCAATTCGCAGATCGGGCGCGATTTGCAGCGCGAGTACGAGCGGCTCGATCTTGCGGGAAGGGCGAAGGAGCAGCCGCCCGCGCCGCAGGAACCCGACCCGTCCACTCAACTCGGCGCCACCACCCTGCCGATGACGACCAAGCTGGCACTCGACCTCGATCTCGATATGTCGACGATCGCGCAGTACAAAGTGCCCAAGAAGGACGAGTAAGCCGCCCTGCGCGGCGTGCTCAGGGCATCGCTTCGAGTTCGGCCGTCAGCGCAAGCCAGCGCGTCTCCAGCTCCTCGACGCGCGTCGCGAGTTCGCCGCGCCGCTTCAACGTCGCGGCAACCTGGTCCGGGTCGGCGCCGTGATAGAAGTCCGGTACCGCAAGCTGCGCGTCCAGTTCCCGCACCTCATTGCTGACGCGGGCAAGTTCATTCTCGGTCTGCGCGATCTTGTTCTGCAGCGGCCTGCGCGCGCTCGACCGGCGATTGCGCTCCTGAGCCTCCTGGCGCCGCGTTTCGCGCCGTGACGCTGTCGCGTCGCTGGTGTTCTCGCCGCTCGTGCGCCGGCTCGCAAGAACCAGCGCGGCGTAGTCGTCGAGATCGCCTTCGAACAAGGCAACGCGCCCATCGTGCACCAGCCAGAGCGTGTCGGTCGTCGCGCGCAGCAAATGGCGATCGTGCGAGACGAGCAGCAGGGCGCCCTCGAACGACGACAGCGCAATGGTGAGCGCTTCGCGGGTCTCCATGTCGAGGTGGTTGGTCGGCTCGTCGAGAAGCAGCAGATTGGGCCGCTGCCAGGCGAGCAGGGCGAGCGCGCAGCGCGCCTTCTCGCCGCCTGACATCGGCCCAACGCGTTGCGTCGCCATTTCGCCGGAGAAACGGAAATTGCCGAGGAAGTCGCGCAACACCTGCTCGCGGGCGTCGGGCGCCTGACGGCGCAGATGCTCGAGCGGGGTCTCGTCCGGGCGCAGCTGGTCGAGCTGATGCTGGGCGAAGTAGCCGATCGCGAGGCCCTGGCCGCGGCGCAGTTCGCCGGCGCGCGGCGTGAGTTCGCCGGAGATCGCCTTGATCAGCGTCGACTTGCCCGCACCGTTCACGCCCAGGACGCCGATGCGGTCGCCCGCCCGCACGGTTACGTTGACGTCGGCGAGCACGTCGCGCTCGGCATAACCGAGCGACAGGGCTTCGCTGTCGAACAGCCGCTCGGGCAGGCGTGTTGGTTCGGGAAATTCGAAGCGCCACTCGCGCCGCGAACGCACCGGCTCGACGGCCTGCAGGCGTTCGAGCATTTTCATCCGGCTCTGTGCCTGGCGCGCCTTGGTGGCCTTGGCGCGGAAACGATCGACGAACTGCTGCAGATGCGCCGCGGTACGCGAGTAACTGCGCGCGGCCGCGTCCTGCTGTTTCTGCTGCTCGACCAGTGCGAGTTCGAACGCGCTGTAGTTGCCCGCGTAGCGGCGGATCGAACCGTCTGCAACGTGCCAGATCGTCTCGGTCGCCCGGTCGAGGAACTCGCGGTCGTGCGAAATCAGGATAACCGTGGCCGGCTGACGCTTGAGCCAGGCCTCGAGCCAGATCACCGAGTCCATGTCGAGGTGATTGGTAGGCTCGTCGAGGAGGAGCAGGTCCGCCGGTCTCAGGAGCGCCCGTGCGAGCGCCAGCCGATTGCGCCAACCGCCGGAGAAGGCGGATACCGGGCGGCCTGCTTCGAGCATCGAGAAACCGAGGCCGTGCATCACGGTCGCTGCAGCCGCCGCGATCGCGCCCTCGTTCAGTTCGGCGAGCGTGGCGTGGGCATGGGCGACGCGCAGCTCGTCGTCGCCCGCCAGGGCCGCGGCGAGTTCTGCCCGCGCCGCCATCAACGGCGCATGGCCGCCCAGTACATAGTCGATCGCGGTTTCACCGGCGGCGGAAATGTCCTGCGCGACATGCGCGATCCGTCCTTGCGGTGGCGCTTCGATTCCGCCGTGTTCGGTAGCGAGTTCATCGAGGATCGCCGCGAAGAGCGTCGACTTGCCGCAGCCGTTCGCGCCGACCAACCCGACGCGCTCGCCCTGCGCCGCGCTGAGCGTCACGCCGCGATAGAGCACGCGGACGCCGCGGGCGAGCGAGAGATTCGTGAGGCGGAGCATGGCGAGAGCGGCGTGGGCAGATCACGCGCCGCGGCAGACTGCCGGCGCTGTCTTGGGGCATCGCGGGGACAGCGCCCCGTGGGTCAATGCAGGTCTTCCTGGCGCACCAGGAACACCATGTCGTCGCCGGCGCTCGTGGTGAGCCACGTCATTGGAATGTCCTTGAACTGCTTTTCCACGGTTTCGCGTTCGCCGCCGACTTCGACGACCAGCAACCCGCCGCGCTTGAGATAACCTCGTACCTCGCGCAGGAGGCGCTTGATGATGTTCATGCCGTCGGCGCCGCCCGCCAGCGCGACCTTCGGCTCGTGCGCATATTCCTTCGGCAGCTTCGCCATCGATGCATCGGTCACGTACGGCGGATTGCATAGCACCACGTCATAGCGACGCGTTGCGATGCTCGCGAACAGGTCCGACTCGATGAGCTTGATGCGGTTTTCCATCGCGTATTCGCCGACGTTGCGCTTGGCGACGGCGAGCGCGTCCTTTGAAATGTCGACCGCGTCGACCTTCGCATTCGGGAACACGTCGGCCGCCATCACCGCGAGACACCCTGATCCGGTGCAAAGGTCGAGCACCTCGGTTATCACAGAAGGATCTTCGATCCACGGATCGAGGCCATCCTTGAGCAGCTCTGCAATGAACGAGCGCGGGATGATCGCGCGGTTGTCGATGTAGAACTTGTAGCCCTGCAGCCAGGCTTCCTTGAGCAGGTATGCGGCGGGCGTGCGCTTCTTCACGCGCAAGTCGATCACCTGCAGCAGCGAGTTGATCTCGGCGTGCGTCAGGTAGGCGTCGAGAAAGATGTCGAGGCGCTCGAGTGGCAGGTTCAGCGTGCGCAGCACGAGGAAGACCGCTTCATCGAAGGCGTCGACCTGGCCGTGGCCGAAGTGCAGGCCCGATTCGTTGAACCGCGTGACCGCGAACCGCAGGACGTCGCGCAGGGTGCGCAGGTTGGCTTGGGCGTCGATGGACATGGTTCAGTGGGCGGGACCGACCAGCAGCAGCTCGAGCGTGCGGCGGTAGACGTTTTTGAGCGGCTCGATTTCCTCGATCCGCACGCACTCGTCGACCTTGTGGATCGTCGCGTTCGTGGGGCCGAACTCCACCACCTGCGGGCAGACCGTCGCCAGGAAGCGTCCGTCCGACGTGCCACCGGTGGTGGAAAGCTGCGGCGCCTTGCCGGTTGTTTCCTCGATGGCGCGGTGCATCGCTGCCACGAGTTCGCCGGGTCGGGTCAAGAACGGCTGTGCGCCGATGGTCCAGCGCAGGTCGTGCTCGACGCGGTGGCGCTGCAACACCTCCTCGATACGTCGCATGAGTTGCTCGGCGGTGCTCGCCGGCGCGAAGCGGAGATTGAAGTCGACTTCGCAGGTGCCGGGGATCACATTGCCCGCGCCGGTGCCTGCGTGAATGTTGGAGACCTGGAACGTGGTCGGCGGGAAGAACTCGTCGCCGGTGTCCCAGCGCGTCTGCGCCAGCTCGGCCAGGGCCGGAGCAAGCACATGAACCGGATTGCGCGCAAGGTGCGGATACGCGACGTGACCCTGCACGCCCTTGACGATCAGGCGACCGGAGAGCGAGCCGCGCCGCCCATTCTTGATCGTGTCGCCGAGACGGTCGACCGACGTCGGTTCGCCTACGATGCAATAGTCCAAACGTTCGCCGCGCGCACGCAACTGCTCGACCACCGCGACGGTGCCGTCGGTGGCCGGGCCTTCCTCGTCGGAGGTGAGAAGCAATGCGATCGAGCCCGGATGATCGGGCCGCGCGCGGACGAACTCTTCGGCAGCGACCGCAAACGCCGCAACCGAAGTCTTCATGTCGGCGGCGCCACGCCCGAAGAGCCGCCCATCGCGGACCGTCGGCTCGAATGGATCAGAGTGCCAGGCATCGCGCGGCCCGGGCGGCACGACGTCGGTGTGGCCGGCCAGCACCACCGTCGGCCCGGCATGACCGCGCCGCAACCAGAGATTGGTCGTTCCGTTACGCGCGATGGTCTCCGCACGGAACCCGAGTGGCGCGAGGCGCGCCGCGACAACGTCCTGGCAGCCGGAGTCGGCGGGAGTGACAGAAGCGCGCCGGATCAGCTGGCAGGTCAGTTCTAGTGTCGGGGTCACGGAGACGCGAGGCCGCGTACGGCAGGCAGAGCGGCCCGCATTATCCCCAAAAACGACGCCCAAGTTGCCCAAACTGCGGATTTCATTCCACCGAAGGCTGGCCAAAGAGGGCGCGCGACCGCGCGCCCGGGCAGGCTAGATATTGAGCGTGAACTCCGAGAAGGACGACGACGGCGCCATCGGCTGGTCCTTGTGGCCTTGCGTAGGCTGTGCCGAGGGTTTGCCTGCATTGTTGATCAGCCAGAGCAGGTTGTTCTTCGAGTCCGCCGCACCCAGCGCGTCCTCGCGGGTGACGGCGTCCTTCTGGAGCAGCGTGTACAGGCTCTGCTCGAACGTCTGGCTCTCAGGGGCCAGGCTCTGCTCCATGGCTTCCTTGATCGACTGCACGTCGCCGCGCTCGATCAGGTCGCTCATGTGGCCGGAATTCATCAGCACCTCGACGGTTGGTACGCGGCCGCCTTTCTTCGAACGCACCAGGCGTTGCGAGATGATCGCCTTGAGCGACGCGGCCATGTCCTGGAACAGCGCCTGGCGTGTTTCCGGCGTGTAGAAGCTGATCACCCGGTTGAGGGCATGTGCGCTGTTGGTCGCGTGCATGGTGGCCACGACGAGGTGCCCCGACATCGAATAGGCGAGGGCGGCGCCCATCGTCTCGCGGTCGCGGATCTCGCCGATGAAAAGCACGTCCGGCGCCTGGCGCATGGCATTGCGCAGGGCCGCCTGGAGCGTCTTTGCATCGGTGCCGATCTCGCGCTGGTTGATGATCGACTTCTTGTTGCGGAACAGAAACTCGATCGGGTCTTCGAACGTGAGGATGTGCCCCGTCATCAGCTCGTTGCGATGGTCGAGCATCGACGCGATCGAGGTCGACTTGCCCGAGCCCGCGGCACCGACGACCAGGATCAGGCCGCGCTTGTCGAGGATCAGGTCCTTCAGCAGGTCCGGCAGCAGCAGGTCCTCGAGGCGCGGCACCTCGTGCGGGATATAGCGGATCACCGCGGAAACCGAGCCGCGTTGCAGGAAGGCACTCAGACGGAAACTGCCGACATCCTGAACCGGCAGACCGATATTGAGCTCGCGCGTCTCTTCGAGCTCGCGGAATTGCGCGTCGGTCAGCCGCTCGGCCAGCAGGCCCACGATAGCCTGCGGCGCGAGCCGCTCCTGGTTGATCGGAACACAGACGCCGTTGATCTTGATGGTGACGGGAGATCCGACCGACAGGTAAAGGTCGGATGCGCTCTTCTCTGCCATCAAATGAAACAACCGCTCCAGCGCCATGCCTGACTCCCGGGGTGATGCATGCAGGATACGCAGCGGTGCCGACCTGGAGAAGTCCTACGATCGGCTGATTTGCGCCCCGAATTGCACCCAATAGACAGCGTCCGCCACCTCAAGTTGTGCCGATGTCCGGGCGCAGCAGTTCGTTGATCGCCGTCTTGGCGCGTGTCTGCGCATCCACTCGCTTGACGATCACCGCGCAGGCGAGGCTGTAGCTGCCATCTTTGGCCGGCAGCGACCCCGGCACCACCACGGCGCCGCTCGGTACGCGGCCATAGTGAACCTCCCGGGTTTCACGGTCGTAGATTCGCGTGCTGGCGCCGATGAACACACCCATCGAAATCACGCAGTTGTCCTCGATGATCACGCCCTCGACGATCTCCGACCGGGCGCCGATGAAGCAGTTGTCGCCGATGATGGTCGGGTTCGCCTGCAGCGGCTCCAGCACGCCGCCGATCCCGACGCCGCCCGACAGGTGCACGTTCTTGCCGATCTGCGCGCACGAACCGACGGTCGCCCACGTATCGACCATGGTGCCTTCCCCGACGTACGCCCCGATGTTCACGAACGACGGCATGAGAACCACGTTCTTTGCGATAAATGCCCCGCGTCGTACCGTCGCCGGCGGAACCACGCGCATGCCGCCTTCCTGGAAATCGCTTTCAGCCCAGGCCGCGAACTTCGTCGGCACCTTGTCGTAGAAGCGGGCGAAGCCGCCGGCTTCCATCAGGTGGTTGTCGTGCAGGCGGAAGGAAAGGAGCACCGCCTTCTTGACCCATTGATGCACGGTCCACAGCCCCTCGCCGGCCGGCTCGGCCACGCGCAGCGTTCCGGCATCGAGCTGTGCAATCACGCTGTTGACTGCCTGCCGGACGCCGCCGGGCGCGGACGCCGGGCTGATGTTCGCCCGGTTCTCCCAGCATTCGTCGATCGTCTCTTGGAGTGACATGGTGATCCTTGGCTTGTCAAACGTCAGGGCACGAATTGCTCGATGCGCGCGGCGGCCTCGGCCACTTCTGCGGGAGCGGCAACCAGGGCGATGCGCACGTAGCCGCGGCCGGGATTGACCCCGCCGCTTTCGCGTGCGAGGAAACTGCCCGGCAGCACGGTGATGTTGCACTCTGCATAGAGTCGGCGCGCGTACTCGACTTCGTCGATCGGGGTTTTCGCCCAAAGGTAGAACGCCGCGTCGGGCTTGCTCGTGATGAGGCGCCGGGCAATCAGCGGCGTCGCCTGGGCGAATTTGGCGGCGTAGAGCTGGCGATTCTCGCGCACGTGCGCTTCGTCGCCCCAGGCGGCCGTGCTCGCGACCTGGATCGCCGGGCTCATCGCGTTGCCGTGATAGGTGCGATAAAGCAGGAACGCCTTGATCAGCGCCGCGTCGCCCGCAGCGTAACCCGAGCGCATCCCGGGCACGCTCGACCGTTTCGAAAGGCTGCCGAACGAGACGAGGCGCGCGTAATCGTTGCGCCCTAAGGCGCGCGCCGCCTGCAGGCTGCCGAGCGGCGGATGAGCTTCGTCGAAGTAGATCTCCGAGTAGCACTCATCGGCGGCGATGACGAACCCGTACCGGTCGGCGAGCTCAAAGAGCATCTTCCATTCGTCGAGCGTCATCACCCGACCCGTTGGATTGCCCGGCGAGCAAACATAAGCGAGCTGGACGTCGTTCCACTCGCGCGCCGCAAGGGCTTCGAACGCCATCCGGAAGCCGCTTTCCGGGGTTGTCGGAAGGAAAAGCGGCGTGGCGCCGGCAAGAAGCGCCGCACCCTCGTAGATCTGGTAGAAGGGGTTGGGGGCCACGACGCGCGCCGGGCGCGTGCGATCGATCACCGTTTGCGCGAGCGCAAAGAGCGCCTCGCGTGTGCCATTGACCGGAAGCACCTGCGTTGCCGGATCGATTGGGGCGTCGAAGCGGCGCTGAAGCCACGCGGCGATCGCCTGGCGCAATTCGAGTGCTCCGGCGGTGGTCGGATAAGACGCGATGCCCGGCAGCGCACGCGCCAGCACCTCGAGAATGAAGGGCGGCGTCGGGTGTTTCGGTTCGCCGATCGAAAGATCGATGTGGCGCAAGTCAGCGGGCGGTCGCGCCGATGCGAGCAACTGGCGCAGCCGCTCGAACGGGTACGCCTGCAGGCGTGCGAGGTCGGGATTCATCGGGACAATGGCAGCTCAGCCGCCACCCATCGGCGACGCCGCCTCGAAGCGCCCCAACTCGACGTGGGGCAGCGGCTTCCACCCACGTTTGCGGTGCTCGGCGACGACGGTCGTAAAGATTCCTCCGCGTACGTACCACTTCGCGGTGAGACGCATGAAGCGCGGGGCAAGCGCGCCCACCAGATCGTCGAGGATCGTGTTGGTCACCGCCTCGTGGAAGACGCCTTCGTTGCGGTACGACCACATGTACATCTTGAGGCTTTTCAACTCCACATTGCGGCGGTCCGCAATGTAGTCGATCACCACGGTCGCGAAGTCCGGCTGCCCGGTCAACGGGCAGAGACACGTGAACTCGGGCACCTCGATATGGATCAGATAGTCGCGGGTCGGGCTGGGATTGGGAAACGTATCGAGTTTCCGGGCGGGGCGCGATGGCATCGGCGAAATAAAATGGGCTGCGCGGGCAGCCGTGAATCGGGTAAGCAAAGACGGCGTGGCAGCGCCATCGAAGCAGCTATTATAGAAATCGATTCACGATCACAAATGCCGCGGCGCGTTCTGTGTCGCGTCGAGCAAAAAAACTCCGGAAACAATCGTGCGCCTGCGGCAGATCAAACTCGCCGGGTTCAAGTCATTTGTCGACCCGACCCACATCGACGTGCCCGGCAGCCTGGTTGGCGTGGTCGGGCCAAATGGCTGCGGCAAGTCCAACGTCATCGACGCCGTGCGCTGGGTGCTCGGCGAGTCCAAGGCCGCCGAATTGCGTGGCGAGTCGATGCAGGACGTCATCTTCAACGGTTCGGCCAACCGCAAGCCGGCCGGCCGTGCCAGCGTCGAGTTGGTGTTCGACAACAGCGAAGGGCGCATCGGCGGCGAGTGGGGCACCTTCGCCGAGATTTCGATCAAGCGCGTGCTTACGCGCGATGGCGCTTCGAGCTACTACATCAACAACCAGACCGTGCGCCGGCGCGACGTGCAGGACATCTTCCTCGGCACGGGCCTGGGTCCGCGCGCATACGCGATCGTCGGCCAGGGGATGATCTCGCGCATCATCGAGGCGCGGCCCGAAGAGCTGCGGGTGTTCCTCGAAGAAGCGGCGGGCGTCTCGAAGTACAAGGAGCGGCGGCGCGAGACCGAGAACCGTCTCGCCGACACGCGCGACAACCTGACGCGCGTGGAAGACATCCTGCGCGAACTTGAGGCGCAGGTCGGGCGGCTGACGCAACAGGCGGAAGTCGCGCAGAAGTATCGCGACCTCAAGGCACGCCACGACGAGCAGCAGCAGCTGCTCTGGCTCACGCGCAAGCGCGATGCCGCGGCCGAGCAGCAGCGCATCGCGCGCGACATCGCGCGCTACGGCGTCGAACTGGAGCAGCACGTCGCCGAGCAGCGCAACGTCGAGCGCCGGGTCGAGGAGGCGCGCACCGCTCATCTGGCGGAATCGGACACCGCGCACGACGCGCATGGCCGCGTGATGCAGATCAACGCGGAGATCAACAAGCTCGAAGGCGAGATTCGCCTGATCGCCGAGGGACGCGGCCGGCTCGCCGCGCAAATCGAGACGCTCGTCGCCACGCGTCTGCGGCGGGTCCAGGAAGCCGATGGCCTCGAGGCGCGGGGCGCCGATCTGCAGCGGCAAATCGAGACATCGTTGCGCGACCTCGCGACGGCGGGCGAAAGCGTCGAGGCGCATACGGCCAGCCTGCCGCAACTCGAAGAGGACTACCGCGCAACGCGCGAGGCGATGGAAGCCGCGCGCGCGCAATCGGCGCTGGCGGAGCAGTCGATCGATTCGATCGGCGTGGAGCAGCGTGCTGTCGATCGGCAGCTTGCCGTCTTGCAGCAGCGCCGCGAAAGGCTGGTCGAGGAAATCGGCCAGCTCGGCGCCCCGGACGACGCCAAGCTGCAGGCGCTCCACGTTGAAGCGCACCGCCTGCAACAGCAACTCGCGGCCGTGGAGGAACGCAAGCAGGTGGCGGACCGGCGCGTCAACGAGCTTCAGCAGGCGCGTCACGGCGCGCTCGAAACACGCACGCAGGCGACCGATGCGCTGGCGCGATTGGAAGCGCGCCAGTCTGCGCTGCGTGAACTCCAGGCCAATGTCGAGGCGGATAGCCGGCTCGATCCCTGGCTCGCCAAGCAAGGGCTCGCGACGTTGCCGCGCTTGTTCAGGCGCCTCGTTGTGGAACCGGGCTGGGAAGTAGCGGTCGAGGCAGTCCTGCGCGAGCGCGTCGAGGCGATCGAAGTGGGACGTCTGGACTCGCTGGCAGGTCTTGCGGGCGACGCGCCGCCGGCGCGGGTGGCGTTCTATTCGCTGAGTGGCGCCGTTGCGCGCGATGCGGCGAGTGCGTCAGGGCATGCGCGCCTCTCCGATCGTGTGCGCGGCCACGACGCCGCGTTGGCCGCCGTCCTCGGCGATTGGCTGGCGGGTGTCTATTGCGCTGACGATCTGGCCCAGGCCATGGCCGCGCGCGAACAGTTGCCGGCCGGCGGCCAGTTCGTCGTAAAGGCCGGTCACCGCGTTTCGCGCCAGGCGGTGCGCTTCTACGCACCGGACGACCGCAAGGCCGGCTTGCTTGCGCGGCGCCAGGAGATCGAAAACCTCGGGCGCGAGACCCGCGCACAACGCCTGCTCCTCGAGCAGGCGACCGCCGCTCTCGCGCGCGCCGATGCCGATCTGCGCGCGGGCCAGGAGGCCTTGCAGCGCGAGGTGCAGGAAACGGAGCGTTCGCGCGCGCAGTTGCACACCGCGCAACTCGAGTCCGTGCGGCTTGGCGAACTGGTTGAGCGCGTCAAGCATCGCAGTGGCCAGATCGAAGGCGAGCTCGCGGAGTTGCGCGGGCACGAGCGCGATCTGCAGACGCAACGCGAAGACCTCGATGCCCGTTTCCAGGACCTGGACCAGGTGCTGGCCGGACGGCAGGAAACGCACGAAACCGCGCGCACGCGCTACGAGGAGGCCGACACGCGGCGGCGCGCGGCGCGCGACGAGCAACAGCGGCTCGCGACTGAGCGTCAGCGGGTGGAGTACGAACTCTCCGCGGCGCGCGCGCGCGCGCAGGACGTGGCGCATGCGACCGAAGTCGCGCGTGCCGACGCGGCGACGTTGGCGACCGACGTGGATGCGGCGCAACTCGAGCTCGCCAAGCTCGACGATTCGGCGGCGCGGGGCGGCCTCGACGACTGGCTGGCGCAGCGTGCGGCGGCGGAACAGACGCTGCGTGAGGAGCGCAGCCGGTTGGACGAACTCGCGCAGCAGGTGCGTTTGCTCGATGAACGGCGGCTTGTGCTCGAGCGCGACGTGCAACCGCGGCGCGACCGCATCACGGAGCTGCAACTCAAGGAGCAGGCGGCGCGTCTCACCGTCGAGCAGTTTGCGCAGCAGCTTGCGGAGGCGCAGGCTGATGAAGAGGCACTTGCGCGTCGCGCCGACGAAGGAGTACGGGCGGCGAGCCTGCAAGGGGAGATCACGCGACTCGCCGGGCAGATCGCCGAACTCGGCGCGGTCAATCTTGCCGCGCTCGAGGAACTGCAGTCCGCAAATGAACGCCGTAACTACCTCCAGGCGCAGTCGAGCGATCTGAACGCCGCCATCGCGACGTTGGAAGATGCAATCCGCCGCATCGATCGCGAGACGCGCGACCTGCTGCAGCAGACGTTCGCCAAGGTCAACGAGCAGTTCGGCGCGCTCTTCCCGCGTCTTTTCGGCGGCGGCGAGGCGCGCCTGCTGATGACGGGCGATGAGATCCTCGATGCGGGCGTGCAGGTGATGGCCCAGCCACCGGGCAAGCGCAACAGCACCATCCATCTGCTCTCGGGCGGCGAAAAGGCGCTGACGGCCACGGCGCTCGTGTTTGCGCTGTTCAAGCTCAATCCCGCGCCGTTCTGCCTGCTCGACGAGGTGGACGCTCCGCTCGATGATGCCAACACCGATCGCTTCTGCGCGCTCGTGCGCTCGATGACCGACGGCACGCAGTTCCTTTTCATCACGCACAACAAGATCGCGATGGAAATGGCAGAGCAGCTGGTCGGCGTGACGATGCAGGAGCAG
>Ga0326726_10002902_pt1 | contig 15698 bp, 3 predicted proteins | sample MHFenrmetagenome_2_FD_207603 | JGI IMG/M metagenome (GOLD analysis project Ga0326726, IMG submission 207603) | Lab enriched peat soil microbial communities from Michigan Hollow, Ithaca, NY, United States - MHF15MN | ecosystem: Environmental > Terrestrial > Soil > Wetlands > Peat | place: USA...
CCGGGGCGACGCAGCCCGCGAACGCCACCGCGGCGGGCGCGGCGCAGAAGGGCGGCACCGCGGAGACCGCCGCCGCCGGGGCGACGCAGACCGCGAGCAACACCGCGGCGGGCGCGGCGCAGAAGGGCAGCACCGCGGAGACCGCCGCCGCCGGCGCGGCCCAGGCCGCGAGCAACACCGCGGCGGGCGCGGCGCAGAAGGGCGGCACCGCGGAGAATGCCGCCGCCGGTGCGGCGCAAAACGCAAACCAGAACGCGGCGAACGCGGCCGGCGCCGCGGGTCAGAACGCAGCCAGCGCGGCAGCTGGTGGTGCAACGCACAGCACGGGCACCCAGAACGCGGGCGCTCACGCTACCGGCCCCAATGCGGGCGGTGCGTCGGCGCATGCGAACGCGCCGGCACACGGGAACGCGCACGCCGCTCATCCCGCGAATCACGCTGCGCATGGAGCGGCCGCGCACGGCGGAGCCGCGCACGCACACACCACGCCGACGCAGCATCCGGCGCATTCGGGGACCGCGGGCGTCCAGCACCCGACGGCGCCGCACTCGAGCGCGGCGATCCCCGCGCACGGCAACCCGACGGGCGCCGCACCCGCGCCGCGTCCACCGACGCCCGGTCCGAGCACGCCGGCTCATGCGACGACGCCCGCGAGCGAACGCCAGGTCAAGCCGGCCGCGATCCAGCCGTCGCGCGATCGCGCGAACGTCGATGTCGGCGCCGACGGTCAGTCGACGATCACGCCGCAGCCGGTTCGCGATGGCGCGCCACCCGCGCTCGATCGCAAGCAGAACCCGCTCACGCAGCCGAGCTTCAACATCGAGATGAAGGCGGAGAGCGCGCCGATTCCGGCCGCGCCAGAAGCGCCCGCGCCACCGACGATCAACCAGCCGCCGATCACGCAGGCCGCGCCGCCCGCGACGACGACCACGCCGACCACGTCGACGCGCTCGGTGACGCCGCTCGCGCCGGCGCCACCCGCGGTCCTACCGACGGCGAATGCAGAGCTCGCCGCCGGTCGCGCGGCGGCCCAGAACGTCACGCTGCCGAAGGGCACGACGACGCCGTTGCCACCGAGCACGGCGACGATGGCGCCTGGTGCGTCGCCGGCTCCCGCGGGTCCCGCACATCCAGGTGTGTCCGCGGTGAAGACGAACGCCGCCGCGGCACCGGCACCGACCGCCGCGCCGATCCGCGCCCAGGCGTTGCCGGCCACGCCGACGCCGGCCGCCCCGTCGACGCCGGCCGCGACGCCGGCCCCGCCGACCGTGCCCGAGGTCAAGCAGGCCACCAGCACGAGCAGCGTTCCGGACCCGGCGAGCCTCGTGACGCCGACGGTGTCGCTGTCGTCGGATCGGTCGGCCACGTCGAGCGCGATCTCGGCGGAGGCGCAGACGCAATCGAAGGTCGCGCCCGAAGCCGCCGCGGCGCGGCAGGCGCAGATCAATCCGCTCGGCCCGCAGATGACCACGACCGGTCACTCCGCCGACGCACCGATCACCGGCGCGAGCTCGAACGCGGCGACCCAGAGCACGCAGGCCGCCGCGTCGGGTCGCGCGCGCGAGGCCGCGGAGGCCGCCTCGGCGCGCCAGCAGATCCAGACCCAGGCCACTGGCGGGCAGGCCGAGCGCGCGCAGTTCGCCGCGATGCCACCACCGCCGATCCTCGCGCAGACCTCGGCGGCCGCGATGCAGCCTGCGGTCGCCGGTATCCAGGCCGCCGTCGAGGCGACGGCGCACGCGGTCGCGCAGTCGCCGGCCGTACTCGATCCCAACGCGATCGCGCGCGGTCATGCCGCCGCGGCAACGAGCGCGACGCTGCCGCCGTTCGATGCCGAGCGCTTCAACCAGATCGATCAGCATCCGCCGCCGCCGGCGCTGAACACCGCGAACGTGGACACCGCGCACCAGAACGCGGCGCAGACCTATGCGCAGGCCACGGCGGCGGTCGACAACCTAGGCAACATCCCGCCTCCGATCGTCAACGCGCCTGGCGGCGATACCGGCGAGAAGACCTCGGGCGGCTATCCGACGCGCGAGGCGGCGATCGCGAAGATCGAGCAACAAGTCGCGCAGCAATCGAACGCGCAGGCGCCGGCGCAGATGAAGTCGGGCGCGGCCGTCGTTCAGGGCCAGCTCAACACGCACATCACGACGAACAAGTCGCAAACGGAGGCGCAGACCGCGACCGGCGTGAGCAGCGCGCAATCGCAGGCCGCCGAGATCGCGGCGCGACCGCCGCCGATCACCGGCGCGCAGGCTGCCGCGCAAGCACAACCCGCGTACCAGGCGCACCAGACCGCGGCCACGACCGCACACCAGCAGATGCAGACGCAGATCGCCGGCGCCCAAGCGTCCGCGCAGGGCAGCGTCGCGACGGCGAAGGGCGAGCGTCAGGCCGCGGTGCAGGGCGCGCAGAACACCTATCACCAGACCGTCCAGGGTCAGGTGATGCCGCAGTACACGACGGCGCAGCAGACGGCGAACCAGCAGTTCACGAACCAGAACCAGACCGCGCAGCAAGCGCTCGGCAACGAGCAAGCGCAGGCACAGGCGCAGGCGACGACGCAGGCCGAGCAGGCGAAGACCAAGGCCGAGACCGACATCACGGCGCATCAGGCGCAGCTCGATCAGCAGCGCCAGGCCGCGGTCACGAACCATCAGCAGCAAGTGACGTCCGCGACCGCGGCGCACGAAGCGCAGATGCGCCAGCAACAGGCGCAGATGGATCAGCAGGTCCAGCAGCACCAGTCCGAGATGCACTCGCAGGTCTCGGCGCAGCAGGCGCAGGGTCAGCAGGAGATCAACCGGCACCTCACCGATGGCGAGACCGGCTATCGCCAGCAGATCCAGCAGGGCGAGCAACAAGCGGCGGCGGAGAAGGCGAAGGCCGATGCGGCGGCACAGCAGAAGAAGGAAGAAGCCGACGCCGAGAAGAAGAAGCACTCGGGCGGCCTGTTCGGCGGAATCATCGGCTGGGTCAAGGACAAGGTCGACGGCCTGCTCAACGCCGTCAAGGACCTGATCTCCGACGCGTGCAAGCTCATCGTCGGGATCATGGAGAAGGCGCGCCAGGCCGCGATGGCGGTCATGGAGAAGGCGCGCCAGGCCGCGCTCGCCGCCATGGAGAAGGTGAAGGGCGCGATCCAGGGGATCATCTCGGCGTGCGCGAACGCGATCAAGTCGGTGATCGCCGAGTGCGCGAACGCGATCCGCGGCCTCATCACGGCGCTGTCGAACATCCTGCAGGGCATCGTCCAGGCCCTGACGTCGATGCTCAGCGCGCTGGTGTCGGCATTCCAGGCCGCGATGAACGCGGTGCTCGATGGCCTCATCGCCGCGGTCAGCCTCGTCAACAAGGACCTCGGCGACAAGCTGCGGAACGCGACCCAGAAGTACCGCGACGCGTTCAACACCGCGATGAACGGCCTCAAGTCGAACATCGAGGCCGCGGGCAAGGTCCTCGAGGCCGGCATCCAGCGGGCGGCCGATGGCGCGATCGCGGTCGTCGATGCGGCGCAGCAGACGCTCGACGCGGCCGTCGACACCGCCGCGAAGGTCCTCAACAAGGCCGTCGACGTCGCGTTCGAGGTCGCCGAGGCCGAGGTCAACGCCGCGTTCGATGCCGCCGAGTGGGGCGTCAACCAGGCGTTCAACGTCGCAGAGGCGACGGTCACCGCATACGCGGCGGTGTTGACCGCGGCTGTAGATGTCGTCCAGGCCGGCGTCGACGCGTACGCCGACTTCGCGATCTCCGTCGCCGACAAGGTGATGGAGGCGGTCGACAAGATCGCGCAGGCGGTCGTCAGCCTCATCCCGGATTCGTGGAAGAAGGCGTTCGTCGACTTCTGGAACGGCCCGTGGCGCTCGGTCATCATCATCGGCCTCGCCACGATCGCGGCGGTCGCGATCACGGTTGCCACGCTCGGCACCGGTGCACCGGTCGCCGCCGTGCTCATGGCCGCGGTGATCGGCGGCACGATCGCGGGCACGACGTACTTCGGCGGCGAGCTGGTCGCGCGCGAGAGCGACATCGCGCTGTCGACCGAGGGCAAGGGGATGTACATCCCCGGTTACGGCGACGTGCAGATCGGTCCGGACGGCAAGCCGATTCCGCCGCCGAACCTCACGCCCGAGCAGCAGGCCGAGTTCGACAAGAAGGCCGGCTGGGCGATGTCGAACTTCAACCTCCAGCACGATCAGAACGGCCAGGTCACCGGGTACGACCGCAAGGGCGGCAGCGAGATCACGAACTACGCCGCGCAAGAAGGCATGAAGGGATTCGCCGAGGGGGCGATCTCGTCGGGCCTGGCAGTGGCGGGCGGCGCGCTCGGCGGTGCCGCGGTCAAGGGGCTCGGGCTCGCCGCCGAGTCGACGATGGGCTCGCTCGTGTCGGCCGGCGTGTCGAACATCGTGACCGGGCCGGTGCAGAACGCGCTGACCGGGGCGTTCGATGCCGGCTTCGACGCGATCCGCGACGGCAAGAACCCGGTCGACGCGTTGAAGGCAGCGTGGGGCGCGGGCTCGCACGCGATGACCGATCCGGGCGCGTGGGCGGCCGCGATCGTCACGATGGGCGTCGCGCCGATCAAGCTCAAGTTCATCGCGCCCGCGCTCGAGAGCAGGCTCGGTCAGAAGCTCGAGAGCGAGGCCGCGAAGACCGTCGTCTCGAAGGGCACGGATGTCGTCGTCGACTCGATGGCCGGGACGGTCGGCTCGGTCGGTGGCGCGTTCGTCACCGCGTACGCCGACGCGATCGCGAAGGGCAAGACGCCGGCCGAGGCGATCGCCGCCGGTCGCAAGGCCGCCGACGAGGCGTTCACGCCCGAGGCGATCGCGACGACCGTGATGCTGTCTACCGCTGGTGCGATCGCGGCGCCGAAGGCTGCGCACACCGAGCCGAACACCGAAGCCACGCACGTCACCGAGCACGCGCCGACCGAGGCTCATCCGACGGAACCGACCGGTGCGCATCCGCAGGAGACCACGCACGCGCCGGAGCATCCGACCGAGTCCACGCCGCCGAGCACGCGCACCTCGAGCGAGCCGCACGAGCCGCTCAGCGAGCCGAACGCGGCAAACGCGAAGGTCTCGACCGAGGCACCTCCGGGACCGAAGACCGAACCGAACGCGGCGACGCAGAAGACCTCGGCGGAGCCCAAGCCGGCCGAGCATCCGCAGGCCGCGACCGAGACGTCGCCGCGCGCCACCGAAGAACGCCCGACCGGCCAGACGCACGAGCCGAGCGCGAGCGAGAAGCAGCTCGCGAAGGACAAGACCAAGCCCGATGCGACCGAGGCGACCACGCCGTCGGAGCACCCGCAGGCGGCGACCGTGCCGGAGTCCGACAAGAACACGCCGCCGGCTGGCGTGTTGCACGAGCCACCGTCGCCGAAGCAGATCAGCGAGCACGAGCCGCGCCTCGCCGCGATCGCGCGCAACGCCGATGGTGCACCGCCGGCCGCGGTCGCCGCGGTGCGCGAGTCGCGCGCGGAGATCGCGAAGCTGAAATCGCAGCGCACGCGCATCGAGAACGGCACCGGCAAGTGGGAGCACGCCACGCCCGCCGAGCGCGAGGCGCAGATCAAGCTGCTCGACGACAAGATCCACCAGACCGCGCAGGCGGCGGTCGACAAGTACGACCGCTCGGTCGGACAACCGACGAGCGATGCCGCGACGCTGAAGACGATCGAGAGCCGGACGCCCGAAGAGATCGCGGCGCGCAAGAAGGAAGTCGCCGAGGCGCGTACCGAGACGACCGCGCGCGACAAGGCGCTCGTCCAGGAAGTTCACGCGAACACGGTCACCGAGGGTGGCGCGCAGCACGTCAACCAGGTCTACGACCACATCACGCTCGGCGCGGGCTTCGCCGGCACGGCGAACGAGATGTCGCGTCCCGGCGCGAAGGCCGGCGACATCGTCATCGGCGGCGCGAACCCGTGGGATGGCGCGAAGAGCAAGTTCGGCCAGCCGGCCGGTCACTCGGAGCTGCCGAATCACCAGCCCGGACACGGCATGACCGAGACCGCGTCGGATCCGTCGAAGCGGTACATGCTCGCGAGCGAGCACGCCGACAACGTCGCGCTCAACAAGAACGACGCCGGCCTTCGCAGCTACGACGGCCGCGCGGGATCGATCGAGCCCGGTCCGCAGGCGGACTGGCCGAAGTTCGCGAAGGAAGGCGGCGCGACGGCACGCATGGCCGTCACCGGTCCGGACGGCGAGATTCGCTACTTCTATACGAAGGGCGCCGACGTCGCGAGCGGCCCCGGTCCGAACCGCCGGCTGCCCGAGAGCGTGCTCGATTCCGCGACGCTCAAGCGGATGCAGGACGCGGGCGTGTTCGCGTTCGGCGACCAGGGTTTCCACGAGGGCTCGGTCAAGTCCGGCGAGATCGCGAACATCGGCGCCGGTGCCGCGGGCGCGTGGGGCAGCGAGGCGGCGGCGAACAAGCTCGACGAGCACGGCGCGCGCGTCAACGACGTCGAATGGATCGGCAACAAGCCCGCCGAGAGCGGCCAGAACACGCCGGCGCAGCGCGAGAAGCTGCGCGTCATCAACGACGAGCTCGCGGCCGCGAAGAAGTCCGGCGACCCGCAGGCGATCAAGACCGCGATCGACAAGCTGACGACGTTCACGTTCGAAGAGGCCGCGCGCAACGGCAACCTGCCGCGCAACCGCGAGAAGGGCGCCGCGTTCGACAAGCACATGCAGAAGGGTGCCGTCGATCCCGAGAGCGGGATGGTCGGCAACATCAGCCGCACCGTCGTCGAGGAGACGCGCAAGATCACGTTCGAGCCAGAGACCCCCGGTGGACCGGATCGCGTCCGCATCGAGGTCGTCGGCGCCGACGGCAAGCCGAAGGTGATCTGGAAGGACGCGCTCGTCCTGTCGATCGGCCAGGACGCGAAGGGCAAGGGCGGCCCGGTCGAGCTCGTCAAGCACTACGAAGGCAAGCTGGTGCCGATCTACGGGCCGGAAGGCGCCGACGGCTTCAAGCCGGTGGTCGGCGTGCAGAGCCCGGATGGCAGCGTGCGCATCCTCGGCGCGGCCGCGACGATGCCCGACGTGTCGCGCATGCTCGATCCGTCCGTGATGACGCACGAGCAGCATCAGGACAATCTGCGCAAGCAGGCCGAAGGCCTGAGCTCGGACTCGAAGGGCGTCGTGCAGGGCTTCGTGCTCGCGCAGCAGCACATCGAGGCGGCGAACAAGGCGCGCGAGGCGGAGCTCGGCCAGGCGTCGAACGCGCACCTCGCCGACATGCTCGGCCAGAGCGCGGAGCAGCAGAAAGCGGCGACCAAGAAGCCGCCCGGCATCATCCGGACCGCCGACGGTCCGATGGAGGCCACGCCGCACAGCGAGATTCCGATCGAGCAGCGCAACGCCGCGCGCGCGAAGTACGCCGACGTGATCACGCGCCTCGAGGGCGGCGAGCACGTCGTGATGCCGCGCGGCTCCGCGTCGGTCGACATGCTCGCGTCGATCTCGGCCGCGACCGGCCGCGAGGTCGCGCTGCTTCGCCAGCCCGGTGGCGAGCGCTTCCTCGTGCTCGGCACCGAGAGCACGGTCGATCTGCCGCCGGGCACGAAGATCATCGCGCACACGCACCCGGGCGGGAACCTCCAGTTCTCCGGCGAGGATCACGCCGCGCTGAACGGCGCCGGCCAGAAGTCGAGCGTGCTCATCGGCGCCGACGGCACCGTCGGTCGGTTCCGGACGTCGGAGAAAGAGATCCCGGCGAACCTCCGCAACACGGACGAGAAGACGCTCCACGAGCCCGAAAAGATCGTCGAGCTCAAGGACCCGGAGCGGTTCGCGAAGTTCATCCCCAACGCCGATCCGCTGCACAAGCAGATCAGCGAGCAGGATCGCTTCAACGTCATCAAGGACTTCCCGGTCAAGCTGATCACGTCAGCGCCGGGTCACCAGAACCTGAGAAGTCCGCAGGCGATGGTCGGCATGGCCGAGTCGATGACCAAGGCCGGCACCGGCTCGATCTTCGAGGGCAAGGAGCCGATCCAGCTCAACGTCTTCACCGAGACCATCAACGGCAAGGTCGTCGTGAAGTCGATCGAGGTCCAGGACGGAAACCACCGCCTCGCCGCCGGGCTGTACGCGGGCAAGTGGAACTCGATCAAGGATATCCCGCCGTCGTACCTCAACATCGAGGTCAACGGCTTCGACACCCAGGGCACGCAGCACCCGCGCTGGATCCCGCTCGCGGTCGCGCAGGAGTCGGGGATCCCGAAGGATCAGTGGTTCGAGGTCCCCGCGAACTGGGGTGCGAAGGGTCCGACGGCGCAGGTCTCCGGCGGCGTGTCGAGTCAGGACTCGACGATCCCGGAGAAGTTCCGCGGCGTCACGCTCGACAAGGTGATCGCGCGGTCGCTCGAGCGCGTCGAAGCTACCGGCACGCCGCCCGCGACTGGTGGCGGCGCGGCTCCGGCAACGGGGCAGCACGGTGGTGGTGCAGGCTATGGCAGTGGTCCCGCAGCCGGCGCGACCGCCCAGACGGCCGCTCAGACGGCAACAGGCACCGGTGCTGGGACCGGCGGGCGCGAGACGTCGACGACCAGCGGCGCGGGGATGTTCGAGGTCTCGAGCTTCACCGCGGTCCGCAACACGGGCATGCTCATCGGCGATTCCGACGATCACGCCGGCATGTTCGGCGTGCAGTCGGGCGGCATCCGCGCGACCGCGCACGTGCGGCCGCTGACACCGGAGGCGCAGCGCTATTCGGTCGGCTACGTGCAGACGCTTCACTCGTCGCACCGCACCGCCATCTATCAGAATCCCGGTCAGCCCGCCGACAACTCGTGGGTGGCGACGCGCGGCCAGATGCTGGACCAGTACACCGACACCCGGCCCGCGGTGCCCTGGTACAACCCGCCGCTTCATCCCGCGGGTGCCGCTGCACAAGCGCCGGCGATGACCGACAACCCGACGTTCTTGATGCCGCCGCTCAGCCCGAGCCCGTCGTTCTCGGGGCTCGCGGAGCTGCGTGGCAGCGAGTCGTTCACGACCTACCTCGTCGCGATGGTCGGCAACGATCCGTCGACGATCATCTACCTCGGCAACGTGCCGTGGAACATCAACTGGGCCGGTCGCTTCAACGCGTCGTTGTCGTCGTTCAGCGGTCAGAATTCGCACATCGGTGGCGCGTCGATCGGATCGACCGGTGGTGCGTTGCTGTCCGGGCCGGTCGCCAACGCCGGCCCGGAGGCGCGGTTCACGGGCACCGCACCCGCCGCCGCGCGGCCGGCACATGCCCCGGCCGCCGGTCACCACGGTGGTGGCACCTACGGTGGCAAGCCCGCCGCGGCACCCGCGCACGGCGGTGGTGGCGGCGGTGGTGACGACGCGGCGTTCTTCGGCTCGCAGATGACGAGCGCGGCGAAGGCCGGCGAGATGCTGCGCCAGACGCCGGCGGCGAATCGCGCCGAGATGGAGCAGATCGTCCGCTCGAAGTTCGGCAAGGAAGAAGCCGACAAGATCATCCACGACAACCCGTCGACCGGCGCGACGCCTGCGGTGCACGCGAAGACGCCGGCCAAGCCGGCGCCGGCCGGCAAGCAGGGCGGCAAGGCCGGCGCGCCGACCAAGCCGCACGCCGCGCTGCCGACCGGCGGCAAGCACGCCGCGGTCGTGCAGCAGGTCGCGGCGAAGCACGAAGAGGGCGTCAACGACATCGGCGCGTTCAAGGGCGCGAGCACGTCGGATCTGTCGCTGATCCACCAGGAGCTCGTCGAGCACGAGCAGTGGAAGACCACGCAGGCACAAGTCGGCGAGGCGGGCTCGTCGACGCGCGCGGCGTTCGTCGCCGAGCAGACCGGCAAGGGCATCTACGGCGCCGCGGGCGAGGGCTTCGCGATGGGCGTCGGCGGCGTGCTCGCGACCAAGGGCGTCGAGAAGGGCGTCGCGTTCGGCCTCACGAAGCTCGGCGTCGCGGTCGGCGGCGAGGAGATTCCGGGCATCGGACCGATCATCGCCGGCGCGATGTCGGCGTACTCGCTCTACACGAAGAACTGGAAAGAGACCGGCGAGAAGATCGCGCAGTTCGGCAAGGGCAGCGACACCTACGAGGTGCTGGCGAACAGCCTGCAGTCGATCGCCGAGGTGATCGACATCGTCGTCAACGTCGTCAACGTGATCGCCGGCGTCGTCGCCGCGATCGGCCTCGTGATGTGGATCGTCACCGTGTGCACGCTGGGCGCGGCCGCGCCGCTCGCGGTGCTGCTCACCGAGATCGCCGCGGCGTGCGTGACGGCGACACTGATCCTCGACGCGATCGCGAAGCTCGTCATCAACCCGATGATCCTGCTGTTCCGCGCGATGCACACGTTCAAGAGCGAAGCCGATCCGCGCGACGTCAAGGAGCAGGGCGACTCGTTGTCCGAGACCGCGAACCAGACCGCGGGCTTCGTCGGTAACCTCGCCGGCGGCAAGGCGGCCGAGGCGGGCGTGGAAGCGGTCGGCGGTGGCAAGACGCCCGAGGCACACGACGGTGGCACGCCCGAGTCGCACGGCGGCCCCGGCGAGCACTCGGTGGAAGTGCCGCACGAGGGTGGCGATGCGCACGCGGCGCCGAAGGCGGAGCCGCACGACGCGCCGAAGGTCGAGGCGAAGCCACCGACCGAGCACGAGGCGCCGAAGCCGACCGACGCCGACCCGCACGCCAAGGGCGAGCCGGAGCAGCACGAGCCCGCGAACGACAACGAGCCCGCGAAGCAGGAGACCGACGGCGAGCGCAAGCAGCGCGAGCAGCAAGAGAAGCAGAAGCGGACCGACGAGGCCAAGCAGAAGGTCGACGAGGCCGAGCAGGCCAAGCACGACGTCGAGGCCGAGACCGAGAAGGAGCTCGAGGACAACCGCCACGCGCGCGAGAAGGCGAAGCAGGACCTCGAGGAGGCCAAGAAGGCGCGCCACGAGGCGACGAAGCAGAAGCTCGAAGAGATCGAGACCAAGCGAGCGCAGAAGATCGAGGAAGCCGAGCGCGCGCGCCGCGAGAAGCTCGACAAGATCGCGGAGCAGGCGAAGACCAACGACGAGGCGCTGAAGGCCGCGAAGGAGACGGCGGACGCCCACAAGGAAGCCGCGGCGAGCGCGCGCGAGGCCCAGGTCGAGTCGGCGGATCGCACGCTCGAGACGAAGACCGAGCACGCCGACCAGAAGCTGTCGGCGGCCGAGGAGCGCAACCTCGAGTCGACGTCGAAGGCCGTGCAGAAGGAGTTCGCGACGCGCGAGCAAGCGATCGAGCGCGGGCATGCCGAGGCCAACAAGCACCTCGCCGAGATCGAGGATCCCGAGCTGAAGGCGCAGGCCCAGGCGAACGAGGACGCGTCGTATCGGGCGAAGAAGGACGCGCTCCAGCGCGAGAAGACCGGGCGCGCGAACGAGCTCAACGACCAGGCCAACGCGCAGGCGAAGACCGCGCGCGATCAGGAAGTCGCGCAGGCGAAGGCACAGCACGACCAGGACGTCGCCGAGGCGAAGGCCAGGGAGGCCGAGCAGAAGCAGCAGGCCGACGACGCGGTCGCGAAGGCGCGCGCGGAGCACGACTCGCGCAAGCAGGAGCTCAAGGGCGATCGCAACGGCGCGAACGACGAGGCGCGGCGCACGCGCGACGAGGCGAACAACGAGGCCACGGGCGAGCGCGACGAGGCGAAGCGCGACCGCGCCGAGGGCGACAAGCAGGACGAAGAGGCGTTCGACAAGACCGCCGAGGAGCTGCGCAAGAAGAACATCGAGGCGCGCAAGAAGGGTCGCCCCGAGGCGAAGGCCGCCGAGAAGGAAGTGGACGAAGCCAAGGAAGAGCTCGACAAGGAGCAGCACTCGGCGCCGTACCGCTTCATCCGCGACTGGGTCATCAGACCGTTCTTCACCGATCCGTTCAGCATCAAGAAGAACTTCGAGAAGGCGCACAAGGACATCGACCTGCTCGGTCCGAAGGACACGACGAAGGCCCTGCTCCAGAAGGATCAGAAGGAGAAGGACAAGACGGAAGCCGAGCGGCTGTCCGAGGCGCTCAAGCCGAAGGACGGCCCCGACGGCGAAGGCGAAGGCGCGAAGAAGCCCGACCCGGCGGAGGCCAAGGCGCTCGAAGAGAAGCGCGCGAAGCTCCACGGCACCCTCGACACGATCGGGACCGTCGGCGGGGCGGCGCTCGGCGGCGTCGGCGGCGGGCTCGCCGCGCACGCGGTGATGAATTCGAAGGGGTCGAACGACTTCGTCGAGGGGCTCACGGCGAAGGAGAACCCCGAGAAGATCGAGCGCGCGATCAGCCCGAAGTATCAGGATCCGCCGTTCCCCGAGGCGAAGCTGTCGGCGCTCCAGGCCCAGATCGAGAAGGATCTCGGCGACCGGGCGGCGTTCGCGGCGAAGCGCGCGAAGGAGCTCGAGCTCCAGGGCAAGGAGAAGCACAACGCGGCGCAGCTCGCCGAAGCGCAGAAGATGGCGAAGGAAGCGACCGAGGCACAGCACGCGCACAAGGGCGCGGTCGATCGCAAGCAGGCCGCGATCCAGGCGCAGCAGAAGCGTCTCGAAGACGCGAACAAGCAGGGCCAGGACGGCGCGCATCGCACCGCCGGCCTCGTCGTTCTCGAGGTTCCGCTGACGGCGTTCCGCGGCTTCACGTGGCTGGCGGCGAAGCTGCCCGGTCGCGTCGGCGCCAAGTTCGATTCGATGCACCACGACGCCGAGGACTTCCAGGCGAAGCTGTCGCAGATGAAGTTGATGGTCAGCGGCAACCAGCAGAAGACCGCGGGCGAGGGCAAGACCATCACCGCCGATCAGCAGACCAACACCGCCACCGGTGGCAAGAGCGTCGCGACCGGCGGCAAGCTGTCGGCGAACGAGGGCAAGCTCGGATCCGCGAAGCAGCGCGTCGACGGCGCGGTGACGGCGCGCGGTGCCGCGGCGGCCCAGGCGGCCGCGCAGGAGCAGAAGGCGACCGCGAGCGCGCAGGGCGGCAAGAGCGAGTACGAACAGGTCCAGGGCGCGATGGTCGCGTGGGCGCACCAGCACCAGCAGGCGCGCATCGAGGCGAAGGCGGCGTCGCGCGCGCGCGATGAAGGCGGCAAGGGTGGTGGTGGCGAAGGCGCGAAGGAGCCCCCGCGCGAGCCGACGAAGGCGACCGTGCAGGAGCCGCCGAAGCAAGAGCCGAAGCAAGAGCCGAAGGCCACGCCGACGGCGACGCCGACGCGCCAGTAGAGTGAGCCGGAACGGCGAGCGTGAAAGAAGATCCCGACGAGCTCGTCCGCCGCGCCGCTCAGCGGATCACCAGCGGTGAATTGCCCGACGCGGCCGCCGATCTCGAGGCCGCCGCCGATGCCCACGCGGGTGCCGCACGCCCACTCGACGAATCGCGCGTGCGCCAGGCACTCGCGACCGTGCAGCGCACGATGGGAGCGCTCGACGCGGCCGAGGCCAGCGCGCTGCGCGCACGCGAGCTCGCCCCGGCGGAGTCGCCACTGCTGGTCTCGGCCGAGACCGAGCTCGGCGAGATCTATCTGTTCGGCGGCCGGCATGCCGAGGCGATCGCGCAGTACGAGGCGGCGTTGCGCGAGGGTCGCGCGCTCGGGCTCGTCGACGTGGCACGCGCCGGGCTGCACCGCCGGATCGCGATCGCGTTCGCGCTCGCCGGCAACCACACGCAGGCCGCGCTCGCCGCCGAGGATGCTGCGCAGCTCTACACGCAGGCCGGTGTGGAGGGCGCGGCGACCCGATCGCGGATCGAGAGCGCGACCGCGCTGGTGGAGGCCGGGCTCGCCGGTGCGGCGACCCGCGCGATCGATGTCGCCCGTCGCGCGGCGGCGAGCGATCACGCCGCGCTCGCGGAGCTCGACCTGCTCGAGAGCGCCCGCGCGCTGCGCGCGAAGGATTCCGGGCGTGCGCTCGAATACGCGCAGTCGGCGCGCACCGAGGCCCTCGAGGGCGGTGCCGTGTTGCCGTACGTCGCGGCGGCGCTGGCGATCGCGGACCTGCTGGAGCACGGCGGCGATCGCGTCGGCGCCTATCGCTCGCTCGCCGTGGGATGGGTCACCGCGGCCGATCGCATCGGCCAGGAGCTCGCGGCGACGATGTTTCGCGCGCCGCTCCAGTCGCAGCGCGATCGCTGGGGCGAGGCGGCGTTCGATACCGTGAAGGCCGAGTACTACGCGACGCGGCGCCGCTCGTAGCTCCCGAGACCCTCGCGCGGTGCGGCGTTGGCGAGGCCGAGCTCCTTCAGCACGCGATCGTACGTCGACCGTGCGCTGGTCGCGATGCGCCACGTACGCGCGCCGGCCACGATGCGCCCGGCGGTCTGATGCAGGCGTTGCGGCAACGGACGCCACACGGTCTTGTCGTACGCGACGACCTCGACGGTGACCGCCTGCGCGGCCGGGATCGTGAAGTGGCGCCCGAGGTGGTCGGCGAGTCGCCAGGCGCCGTCGTCGGCGACGTCGATCTCGCGCACCGCGCGCCATTGACCCACGGTCCAGATCCCGAACTTGAGCCCGGCCAGGATCATCGCGATGCCGGCGACGATCGCGAACGCGGTCGAGCCCGTGGCGGTGGCTCCGATGCGCTGGCAGAACACGACGAGCAGCGTGCCGGCGACGAGGCCGGTGAGCGCGAAGAACGACATCACCCCCAGCAGCACGGCCACCGGCCTCGGCGAGATCGTGACGCGTACCATACGGCAGGCTACCACCCGAGGAGCGCGGCGACGCGCGCGATCGATCCGGGCGGAAGCCGCGCGGCGCGGTCGGCATCGTGCTGCGCGATCGCCCACGCACACGCGGCGCGCAGCACCGCCGGGGTGCCGTCGTACGCGGCCTGCGCGGCGAGGTAGGTGAGGGCCTGCGCCCCGATCGCGAGCCGGCCCGCACGGGCGGCGAGCACCGTATAGACCCCGAGGTCGCCCTCGACGCCGAGCCGCGTCTCGACCGTCGCCGGATCGTCATCGCCGGCGCGCGCGAGCCCGATCTGTGCGAGCAGCCGCACCTCGACCGCGTCGTGACCGACGAGCTCGCGCAGCGCGGGCACCGCGCTCGGATCGCCGGCGCGGGCGAGCGAGGCGGCGAGGGCGACCTCGACCGATCGGGTCATCGCGCCTCCAGCGCGGCGCGGATCGCGGGCACGCTGGCCTCCCACAACACCGGGCAGTCGCGCGGGTCGCCGAGCAGCTCGGCGCACAGCTCGCGCACATCCTCGCCGCGCGTCCCGGTCCATCGCGCGAGCGCGGCTGTGGCGAGCCGGCGGGCGGCGATCACGGACGCCTTCGTCGCGAGGCCGACGATCGCCTCGGCGATCGGATCCGGAGGTTCGTCGAGCGCGGCGCGGCGCGCGGCCTCGATCTCGGTACGCCACGCGGCCTCGACGAGCCAGCCGAGCGCGTCGGCGAGCTTGGTCCGCATCTGCTCGAGCGTCGGCACCAGCGCTGCGACGCCGAGCCCGCGCGCGACCGCCTTCGCGAACACGAGTGGATCGCCGGTCTCCCAGTCGGCGATCGCCTGCCACGACCACTCCGACATCCCGGCGTCGTGCAGGCACGCGATCACCGGCGCCAAGTCGACCGTCGCGGTCGCGCCGCTCAAACCACCGATCGCCACCACGAGCAACCCCGCCGCGGCGTCGAGCGACGCATCCAGCCGTGCGGCCGCGCTCGGCCCATCGAACGGCGCGACGGTGCCGACCGCCACGAACGCGGCGGCG
>Ga0326726_10002903_pt1 | contig 15695 bp, 14 predicted proteins | sample MHFenrmetagenome_2_FD_207603 | JGI IMG/M metagenome (GOLD analysis project Ga0326726, IMG submission 207603) | Lab enriched peat soil microbial communities from Michigan Hollow, Ithaca, NY, United States - MHF15MN | ecosystem: Environmental > Terrestrial > Soil > Wetlands > Peat | place: USA...
TGATTTTGAAAAGGTCATGCTTCCCCATCTCGACGCCGCGTACAACCTCGCACGCTGGCTGACGCGCAACGATCACGACGCGCAGGACGTCGTGCAAGAGGCGGTGCTGCGTGCCTACCGCTTCTTCGACGGCTTGCGCGGCGAGGCAAGGCCGTGGCTTCTCGCCATCGTGCGCAACTCCTGCTTCACTTGGCTTCAGACTAACCGGCCCGCGGATACGGTAGGTTTCAACGACGGCATTGCTGAGCTCCTTCCCGCCGACGATGACGGCCCCGAGGTTCAGGCAGCGCGCAACTGCGATCGGAGGATGCTCAACGCGGCGATCGCCACTCTGCCCGCCCAGTTCCGCGAGGTGCTGATCCTGCGCGAGCTGGAAGATCTGTCGTACAAAGATATAGCGCGCATCGCCGACGTGCCGATCGGAACGGTGATGTCGCGCCTCGCGCGCGCCCGGCGGCTGCTCGCCGAGTCGGTGCGAGCCACCTACAGCATTTCCGCAACGCAGGTGTCCGAGCGCAGCGCTGCGCCTTAGGGGTCCCGCGGCGCGCGGCGCGAGCCGCTATACTTGTCCCGCCCTCGTTCTGCGGGAGTCTCCGATGTCATGCCTCCATAGGGTTCTTGCGTTCGTTCTGGCCGCGTGCTGTCCGGCGGCTCCGCTCGCGCAGAGCGCCGATTATCCCACCCGCGCGGTGCGCATCATCGTGCCACTCGCGGCGGGCGGCAACGTCGATATCGTGGCGCGCACGGTCGCGGAGCAGATCGGAAAGACCCTCGGCCAGCCGGTGCTGGTCGAGAACCGCCCGGGCGCGTCCAGCCTCGTCGGCACGCAGTTCGTCGCGAAAGCTGCCCCCGACGGCTACACCCTGCTGGCGATCGCGAACACCTTCGCCACCGTGCCCCTGATCGTGCCCAATCCGGGCTACGATCCGCTGAAGGATTTCGCCGCCGTGACGCTCACCTGCCTGGTTCCGCAGGTGCTGGTCGTCAATCCGGCGCTCTCCGCGCATTCGGTCAGGGAGCTGATCGCGCTCGCCAAGTCCGAGCCGGGGAAGATTTCCTACGCCTCTTCTGGCAACGGCTCCACCGGCCACATGGCTGCGGAGCTCTTCAACCGCCAGGCGGGCATCAGGATGCTGCACGTGCCCTACAAGGGGAATTCGCAGGCGCTCATCGACGTGATCGGCGGGCAGGTCGCGATGATGTTCGACCAGGTGAGCACCTCCGCTCCCCAGATCAAGGCGGGCAAGGTGCGCGCGCTCGCGGTCACGAGCCTTGCGCGCTCGCCGCTCCTGCCCGACGTGCCGACGGTGGACGAGTCGGGCGTCGCGGGCTACGAAGACATCACCTTCAACGGACTGGTCGCTCCGGCCGGAACGCCGCACGAAATCCTCGTGCGCCTGAACCGCGCCGTGGCGGGCGCGGTGAGCGAACCGGGCCTGTACAAGCGCTTCATCGAGCGCGGCATCGAGCTGAAGGCGAGCGGCTCGCCGGAGGAATTCGGCGCCTACGTCAAGGCGGAATCCGAGAAGAAGGGGCGCCTTGCACGCGAGGCCGGCATCAAGCCGGAGTAGCGGATGATCGGGCGCCGGCATACCATCGTGGCGTGAAATACACTCCGGCTCAGCAGGGGCTCCAGCGTATCCGCGATGTCGTCGTTCGCGACACCGGCAAATCGCTCAGCGCCGCGGGAGCATCCGAGATCGAGACCCTCCTCAAGGAATTGGACGGGGAGGGCCAGGCCTACCGCTCGGCGGCGGGACAGGAATTCCTCAGCCGGGAGGTCACCATACTGCTGGCCGATCTGCGCGGGTTCACCGCGATCGCGGCGACTCACCCCGCCGGGATCGTCATACAACTCCTCAATCCCTGCCTCATCAAGATGAGCGAAATCATCTTCAGGCACCAGGGAACGATAGACAAGTTCATGGGCGATTCGATCATGGTGCTGTTCGGCGCACCGGTGAGCCGCGAGGACGACGTGAAGCGCGCGCTCGCCTGTGCGGTGGAAATGCAGGTGACCATGAGCGCCCTGAATCTGGCGCACAAGGACCAGGGGATGCCGGAGCTGTTCATGGGTATCGGCATCAACACCGGCAACGTGCTGGCCGGCACGCTGGGTTCGGAGCGCTATTCCGAGTACACGGTGATAGGGGACGAGGTCAATCTGGCCTCGCGCATCGAGGCGTTCAGCCTGCGCGGGCAGGTGCTGATCAGCCAGAGCACGTACGAGCGCTGCAAGGATTTCGTCGAGACGAATCCTCCGATGGAGATCCACGTCAAGGGCAAGGCTCAACCCGTCAGCCTGCGAGAGGTCGTGTCCATACCTTCGCTCGGACTGAAGGTGCCGAGGCAGGAAATCCGGCGCAGTCATCGCATCGAGGCCAAGCTGCCCTTTCGCTACCAGCTAATCGAGCACAAGATCGTTCTGCCGGAAATCCACTCCGGCGTCATCCGCGACATCGGCTACCACGGGATGCTGCTCGAGCTTGAAGACGATCTGCCGCTCTATTCGGAGATCAAGCTCGAATTCGACTTGCCGCTCGTCGACTATCAGGCCGCGAACGTCTACGCCAAGGTCGTGGGCCGGAAGGCAGGGGACGGGCGCGCTCGCGTGGGGATCGAATTCACTTCGGTCCCCCCCGAAACGAACATGAAGATCCAGTTGTTCGTTCAGCTCCTGATCTTCACCAATCTCGCCTGATGGTCTCACCGCCTGGCTGCGGCTTTGGCATGACCCGAGGAGTGTCGCAATGAGAGACAAGCTGTTCGAGAGGGGACTGAAGGTGCGCAGGCAGGTGCTGGGCGCGGCCTACGTCGAGAGGCAGCTCGCCAACGCCGACGCGCTCTCGATCCCCATGCAGGAGCTCGTGACCAAGTCGGCCTGGGGCATGGTGTGGGCGCGCCCGGGGCTGCCGCGCAAGGTGCGCAGCATGCTCAACATCGCGATGCTGGTCGCGCTCGGCAAAGCCGAGGAGCTCGAGCTGCACCTGCATGGCGCGATCCGCAACGGCGTGACCAAGAAGGAGATCGGCGAAGTCCTGCTGCACTCCGCGATCTACTGCGGCTACCCGGCCGCGCTCGGGGGCTTCCGCACCGCGCGCGAGTATTTCGCTAGACACGGCGGCAAGAAAGCGGCGAGGAAGAAAAGGAGGTGAGGGCTCGTCGCGTCGTTCTCCCGCTCGCCGCGGCTCTGGCGATATTGACGCAGCACGCGCTCGCGGCCGACGTCTACCCCGCCAGACCGATCCGCTCCATCATGACCGTGGCCGGCGGCGCAGACATCATCGCGCGTCTGGTGGCGCAGGGCCTCACCGGCTCCCTTGGCCAGCCAGTCATCGTCGAAATCCAGAGCGGGGCGGGCGGCGCGATCGGAGCCGAGGCGGTCGCGCGCGCGGCGCCCGACGGCTACACCATCATGCTCACCTCGGCGAGCGCCCTGGTGATGAACCGCTTCCTCTCGAAGAGCGCGCGCATCGATCCGCTGAAGGACTTCACTCCGATCACCAAGGCCTTCGAGACCGTCGCGGTCGTGGTGGCGAGCCCGTCGCTCCCCGCCGGATCGGTGCGCGAGCTGATCGAGTACGCGAGGCGCAATCCAGGCAAGCTTTCCTACGGCACGTCGGGCGTCGGTACGACGCACCACCTTTCGGGCGAGTCGATACGCCTGCTCACGGGCATCGACTGGGTCCACGTTCCCTACAAAGGCGGGCCGCCGGTGCTCACCGATCTCGTCGGCGGCGAGATCCAGGTGGGATTCAGCATTCTCGCGACGGCCGCCCCGTTCATCGCCTCCGGCAAGGTGAGGCTCCTCGCCGTAAACGGGGCGAAGCGCTACCACGTCATCCCCAACGTGCCCACGTTGAGCGAGGACCTCCCCGGCTACGAGCCGCCTCCGACCTGGGGCGGCTACTTCGGACCCGCCGGCATGCCGCAGGACATCGTGAACCGGCTGCACGACGAGATCGTCCGCGTGCTGAACTCGCCGCAGGTCCGCGCCAGGGGCGAGGACATCGGCTTTCCGATCGCCACCAGCACGCCCGGGGAGCTGAACGCCACGATCCGGCGCGACGTCGAGTACACCGCCGGGATCGTCAAGGCGATCGGGATCAAGCCGGAGTGACGATGCCCAGGAAGCGCCGCACCTCGCCAGGGAAGGTGCGCCTGTCGATGATGGTGGGCGACTACGAGATCGTGCGCGCGCTGAAGGAAGGCGAGGTGAAACCCAAGGGAATCGATCTGATCGTCGCCAAATACCCGGGTACGCGCGCCATCCACGACAGAGTGGCAAGCGGCGAAGGCTGCGACATCAACGAGTTCAACGCCGGCGCCTATATCGTGCAGAAGCACCGCGGCCGCGGCGATTTCACGGCGCTGCCGGTGTTCCTCCATCGCCGCTTCCGCCACGGGTTCATCTACATCAACCGGTCGAAAGGCATCGCCAAGCCGACCGACCTGATCGGCAGGCGGGTCGCGTGCCGCACCCTCGGCGCAGCGGCCAACTACTGGACGCGCGGGCACCTGGAGGAAGACCACGTGGTGCCGCACCGGGCGATCACCTGGGTGATCGAAAGCGACGACGACGCTTCACTTCAGGCGCCCCCGGAGCTCAAGATAGAGCGCCTGCCACGCGGGAAGAACGTGGAGGACATGCTCCTCGCGGGCGAAGTCGACGCCATGATCGCGCCCAACGTGACGCGCATGATCGGCGAAGGCGATCCGCGCGTCGCGCGCCTGTTCCCGAACTACCGGGAGCTCGAGGCCGGCTACTACCGGCGCACCGGTTTCTTTCCGATCATGCACGTCACCACCGTGCCCTCGGAGATCGTCGCGCGGCATCCCTGGGTGGTGGAGAGCTTGGTGCTCGCATTCGAGGAAGCAAAGCGGCTCGCTTATCAGCGCCTGGCCGATCCGCGCAACGTCCCGCTCGCCTGGTACCGCACCTATTGGGAAGAGGAGCGCGCCCTCCTCGGGCCCGATCCCTGGGAATACGGCCTCTCGGACCTCAACCGGCGCAACTACGATACGCTGGTCGGCTGGGTGCACGCGCAGGTGCTGGGCGGCCCACGCCCCAGGCTCGAGGATCTGTTCCCGAGGGAGGCCTTTCAGCTCGAATTGCCCCTGCGACGGATGCACGACATCGACTACAGGTTCTGATCCGAGGGGAATCCCGTGCCATCGCACGACGGCCATCCCGACTTCAGATCGCCCTCCGACGGGTGCGACGCGCACTTCCACGTGTTCGGGCCCGCGGGGCGCTACCCGTACGGCGCCGACCTGCGCTACACACCGCCGCTCGCGCCGCTGCCCGATTTCCTCGCGCTCGCGGGAAAGCTGGGCCTTTCGCGCTACGTGTTCGTGCAGCCGAGCGCCTACGGCCGCGACAACCGCTGCATGCTGGACGCGATGCGCGAGGTGGGACCGGAGAAATGCCGCGGCATCGTCGACATCGACGAGAACGTGCCCGAGGCGGAGCTCGCGCGCCTCGACGCGCTGGGCGTGCGCGGGGTGCGCATCAACCTGTCTCCGGTGAAGCCCTTCGAGTCGGGGTTCACGCCCAAGCTGATGCCGCGGATCGCGCGCCTCGCGGCGCGCTGCGCAGAGATCGGCTGGCAGCTCGATTTCCTCACGCCCGGCTGGCTCACCGCCGAGCTCATGCCGACCCTGCGGAAGCTCAGGCTGGATTTCACGCTCGCGCATTTCGGCATGTTCCAGGCGAAGGAAGGCGCCGACCAGCCGGGGTTCCGGCAGCTGCTCGAGCTGCTGCGCCACGGCGAGCGCCACTGCTGGGTGAAGCTCACAGGCGTCTATCGCATGTCCGCGTCCGCGAACTTCGCCGACGTCGCGCCCATGGCACGCGCGCTCATCGAGGCGGCGCCCGACCGCCTCATCTGGGGAAGCGACTACCCGCACCTGTCCTTTGCCGACAAAGTGGGGACGGTGGAGCTGTGGAACCTGCTCGGGCGCTGGGCGCCCGACGAGGCAACCCGGCGGCGCATCCTGGTCGACAATCCTAGAAGTCTTTTCGGTTTCTCCTAAAGGGCAGCCCAGCCTCTTGTAGTCCCCGGTTTCGTGCGTCATCATTTGCACCGCGCTGGTGCGTGCCGGCTGGCGCAAGAGGAGGAGGCCAAATGATAAGAAACGACCGGGGCTGCCACGCCCTTTCCCTGCTACTGCTGCTGCTCATCGCACCGGCCGCCGCGGCCGCCGAACCGCCCAAGCTCGACGCGGCGAACACCGCCTGGATGCTGACCGCTTCGCTGCTGGTGCTGTTCATGACGCTGCCGGGACTCGCCCTGTTCTACGCGGGCCTCGTGCGCTCGCGCAACGTGCTCTCGGTGCTGATGCAGTGCTTCGCGATCACCTGCGTCGTGACGCTCGCCTGGGTGGCGTTCGTCTACAGCATCGCCTTCGGCGACGGCGGCGCGAGCAACGCCTGGTACGGCGGCTTCGCCAAGTCCTTCATGTCGGGCGTCGATCTTAAGGCCGTCAGGGGGAGCATTCCCGAGACCGTGTTCTCGATGTTCCAGCTCACTTTCGCGATCATCACCCCCGCGCTCGTCCTCGGCGCCTACGCCGAGCGTGTGAAGTTCTCGGGCATGTTGCTTTTCAGCCTGCTGTGGCTCGTCCTTGTCTACGCGCCGGTCGCGCACTGGGTATGGGGCGAGGGCTGGCTGGGCAAGATGGGCGTCATGGATTTCGCCGGGGGCACCGTCGTGCACCTGAACGCGGGCGTGGCGGCGCTGGTCTGTGCTCTCGTGCTGGGGCCGCGCAGGGGATTTCCCGAGACCGCGATGCCGCCGCACAATATGACGATGACCGTGACCGGCGCCTGCATGCTCTGGGTCGGCTGGTTCGGTTTCAATGCGGGCAGCGCGCTCGCGGCTGACGGCGCGGCGGGCATGGCGATGCTGGTGACGCACATCGGCGCGGCGACCGGAGCCTTCGCCTGGATGATGTGCGAGTGGGTTCGCTACGGCAAGCCCTCGGTGCTCGGCATCGTCACCGGCATGGTCGCGGGGCTGGGCACGATCACGCCCGCCTCGGGCTTCGTCGGGCCGCTGGGGGCGCTCGCGATCGGCGCCATCGCCGGGATCGCCTGTTTCCTCGCCACCAACCAGATGAAGCGCGTGTTCAAGGTGGACGACTCGCTCGACGTATTCCCGGTGCACGGTGTCGGCGGCTTTGTCGGCACGATGCTCACGGGCGTGTTCGCGTCGAGCGTCTTCGGCGGCGTGGGCTATCCCGAGAAAATGACGATGGGCGGCCAGGTGCTGGTGCAGTTCTGGGGCGTCCTCGCCACGGCGCTGTGGTCCGGGGTGCTCACCTGGATACTGCTGAAGCTGACCCAAGCGCTGGTCGGGATGCGCGTGGAACCGGAGGACGAGACCGAAGGCCTCGACACGGCCCTGCACAACGAAAAGGGCTACGACCTCTAGTCCGTCCTGGCGCAGCGTAACAAACGTGACGGCGGTCACGACGGCGTGACCGCCGCATTTTTCTTCCGCGCTCCAATCTCGTATCATCCGGGCATGGATTTCTCGCACCTCTCCGAGCCCATCGTGGCGGCGATGATCGGCGCGACCGCCACGGCCATCACCGCGTTGGTCCAGCTGCGCACGTCCTGGCGCAAGGAGCTGAAGGAGCGCGAGCGCGCGCAACCCATCACCAAGAAGTCCCGGCGCGGACCGGTCTTCTTTGTTTTCGCGCTGCTGATCGCGGCGGCGGTCGGCGGGTTCGCCCTTTCCCAGTATTTCGTATCCCTGCGCACGGGAGACCGGGACGAGCTGCGCGCCGACCTTCAATCGAGGCTCTCGGAGATCAACGCGACCGCGTTGCGGCTCGAGCAGGCGCGCATGAACGAGCGCAAGCAGATCGAGACCGAGGTCCAGCACGCCGACGCGTCGCGCCTGGGCGAGGAAGGCGCGGCGGCGAGCATAATGGTCGCGCCGTGCAGGCCGGAAGGCGTGCCGGGAGCGAAGCAGGAGTGCACCGAGCAGAGCGCCCCGCGCATCACCGTCTGCGCCAGCGTGCCAGCGGCCGCGACCGTCAGGGAGGTGCAGCTCTACATCCGCTCCGATGATCCCAAGCAGCCTTGGGCGGAGGCGCGCGTGCAGCCGGGCCAGGAAGCCGGACAGGCGCGCTTCGCCGACAAGTTCTCCGAGCGGCCCGAGGAAGGCGCGAAGCAGATCTGCCAGGGATTCGCAAACTGGAGCCACGAAAAGACCCGAATCGCGCGCATCGTCGTCAAGTACGCTCTCTGATTCACCCGCAGTGCCACGCCCGGACCCGCGCGCGATCGGGGGCCGCAGCGTAGACTCCCGCCCTTATGCCTCCGGTCACGCAATCGCTCCTCATCGCCAATGTGGCGGTGTTCCTGCTGCAGTCCTCGACCGACGGATCGCTCGAGAACTGGTTCGCGCTGTGGCCACCCGGATCCGGATTGTTCGCGCCCTGGCAGATCGTCACCTACGGATTCCTGCACGGCGGGTTCGCGCACATCTTCTTCAACATGCTCGGCCTCTACATGTTCGGCAGCGACATCGAGCGCCTGTTCGGGTCGCGCTATTTTCTGGCTTATTACTTCGCCTGCCTGGTTTCCGCGGCCCTTTGCCAGCTGGTCGTGATCTCGCTGGCGGGCGGACCGCCCGTCCCGACCGTCGGGGCGTCGGGGGCACTCTACGGGCTGCTGCTCGCCTTCGGGATCTACTTCCCCCGGCGCATGGTGATGCTGATCTTCCCGCCGATCCCGATGCCCGCGCGCGTGTTCGTGATCGTGTTCGGCGGGCTCGAGCTCCTGTTCGGGGTCACCGGCACGGCGGACGGCGTCGCACACTTCGCCCACCTGGGAGGGATGCTCGGAGGCTGGCTGGTGATCCAGTACCGCCGCCGCGGTTTTCCTTTCGGCGGCCGACGCTAAGGACTCAGCGTGCAGTTGCGCCGTAGCTGAAATCGTCGAAAAGCGTCACGCTGTCCGCCTTGGTCCACACACCCACCGCGCCCGCGCCGGCGATGTGGGCGTCATCTGTCTCGATATAGGTCTTGCCGTCGAGCATCACGCGGATAAATTTGCCTGCGAACTCCACGCGCAGCGCGTGCCACACATTTCCCGGCACCGGCGCGTCGACGTACTTGATCGTATTGCGCCTTCCGTTCTCCGTGTAGTAGAGGGACACGTTGTTCTCGAGCGCGTTGGCGCGCGCGACGTAGTAGTTGTCGCCGTCCTTCCAGCGCCACACCAAGCCTCCGGCCTGGTCCTCGCGACCGGAGAGCGGCTTGAACTTCACCTCGACGCGGCCATCTGCGAGAGACGCATCCGGCTTCACGCACCAGGGGAACGTTCCGCTGCCCGATTGCTTGAGCACGTTCGGTCTGCTCGGCGCCGAAGCGTCGGCCACGACCGACCACTTCGGGGAGCCGCGGCCGGTGACGCCAGCGCGCCAGCCCGCGGGGAGCGCGCCGATTGCATCACGGTCGAAGGAAAGCGTTTCAGCGTGAGTCGTCGTCATGGCGGCCACCAATGCGAAAGTTGAAATGAGTCCGAGGGCCTTTTTCATGGTCGGTCTCTTTCAGCGGTACGCTCCCGGGTTCCACGTGTGAACCTCCTCCTGTCCCGACTTGCACCACGCATAGAGCGCGTCGTAGATCACCATGCCGTGCCTGAGCATCTCGTGGTCGTCGGTGAAGTTGCGCGATAGGCCGAGCGAGATCGCCGCGAGACCGGGCGCCTGCGGCGCGAGATCCAGCCGCGCCGTGTCCGCGCCGCGGACGATGAGGGCGAGCTGCTCGAGCGCCGGGTCCGCCAGGCGGTAGTGCCTGAGGAATGCGTCGAAGCTGCAGCGCTCGCCTTCGTGGGAGAAATGCACGTCGGGGATGTCGTAAGGCGTGGCGTCGCGCTCCTTCGCCGCGGCGAGCACCTCCTTCGTCGGAACGTAGAGGAACTCCGCTGCGGGATCGACGAAACGCGCGATCAGCCACGGGCAGGCGATGCGGTCGATTTTCGGCCGCTCTCGCGTCACCCAGCGCGTATTCGCGCCGGACGCCTTGCGGTCGAGCGCGCCTCCCGCAGGCTTCCAGCCTTCCTCGATGCCACCTTTGAGAACCTGCGCGTCAATGCCGCGCTCACCGAGCGCCTTGGCGACGCCCTGGCTCACCTCATGCCCGTGCACGCAATAGGCGATGACTCGGCACGCTCGCGGCAGCTCGCCTGCCCATTCGGTGACGCGCTCGGGATCGCGCCACAGGGCACCTGCGATCATGTCGGTCGCGAAGCGGAACGTCTGCTCCTGCCGCACATCGATGATCAATGGAGGCTGGCCGCCGCGAATGGCGGACAGGGCTTCGCTTGAGGATATGAAACTTGCCGATGTTGCCGCGTCCATGGCTTCTCCTGACAGGGTCAAGTGAAGCAGAGCTTGGACGCGGGCGTCTTGAACCGGCTTGGAGCCGGGCGGGGAGTCTGCACTTCCCCGAGAGGGCGGAATATTGGACCCGCGCGGCGGCGATGTCAAGCGCCCGCCGGACGCTTCGCCGCGATCGCGCCGCCGTTCGCGCTGTCCGCGCGAGCTTCGCCTCGATTGACGAAGCACGGTGTAGGTTCCACGATAGGCGGCGCCAAGTCTTCGGCCCAGAAAATGAGAATAGACGGAAACAGACTGGCCGGCTCTGCGATAGGCGCGGCGCTCGCGCTGCTCGGCGGTGCCGTCGCGGCGGGCTGGCTTCTGCGAGTCCCCGTCTTGGTCCAGGTGCTGCCCGGCCTCACGCCGATGATGTTCAACACCGCGGTGTGCTTCGTCCTTTCCGGAGTCTCGCTCCTGCTTGCTGCGCTGCGCCCCGATTGGCGGCGCGCGGTGCGCGTCCTCCCGGCGGGCTTGCTCGCCCTCGCGGCGGCAGTGACCCTGCAATATGTCGTGGGCGCTGATTTCGGCATCGACGCTCCGGCGCTTCACCGTTGGCTTCCCTCTGACAACAACCCCCATCCCGGGCGCATGTCGGCGTTCACGGGATCGGCCTTCATCGCGGCAAGTCTCAGCCTGCTGCTCGCGACGGGACCCTCGCGGCCGCGAACCGATTCACTTGCCCTGGCGTTGGCCACCGCGACCGGCGTCATCGGCGCGCTCGCTCTCGTCGGCTATCTCTTCGAGCTGCATCTCGTGTATGCGCGCTATCCCCTCGGGTTGGTCGCGCTGCATACCGCCACGGGACTGGTCATTTTGTCCTTGGCGCTGTGGCTCCACCTCTTGCGCGAGGGGCGCGTTCATTTCTGGGACAGGCTTGCCGTGCAGGACCGTATTACCCTCGCCTCCGCCGCGATTCTTACGTTGGCGACGCTCGCGGTGGCCGTGAGCGTGTTCGCGACGCTGCAGGTCCGCGTGACTCAGGCGTTGAGCGACAGTCTCGCGGCAAGCGTGCGCTACCGTGTGCTCCTCGCGAAAGCCATCATCGACGCGGGTGTACAGCGCAGCCGCATCCTCGTCGGGCGTCCCGCGCCCGCGCGCCTGTTGAAGCGATACAAGCAGCGTCCGGGCGATGCGGAAGCGGTCGCCGAGCTGTCGCAGAGCGCCGCGAGCCTCGTCGCCGACGGATATCGCGCGGGCATCTACTACGATGCCGAGGGCCGCGAGATCGTCAGAGCCGGCGAGCCGTTGCGGGACCCTCCGCTTGCCGTCGCCTTGCACGGTGCATCCGGGGCAACGCTCGCGTGGCAAGGCGGATTAGTCATTTCAGGCCGCTACCCGATTTCCGACGCGGACGGCCCCTTGGGCGCGGCGCGGGTGGATGCACCGTTGCCCGCGCTCGACGAACTGCTCAACGATTCGTACCGCCTCGGCGAAAGCGGCGAGGCTGGAATGTGCGCACAGCTTGGAGAGCGGCTCGGCTGCTTTCCGCAGCCAAACATACCCAAGGTCTACTTCGTTCCGACCAAGGCGGCGGACGGCACACCCCTGCCCATGAGCAGAGGCCTGGCGGGCGAGATCGGCGTCGCGCTGACCCAGGACTATCGCGGCGAGAACGTCATGGCCGCGTACGCGCCGGTGGGCGATTTCGGTCTTGCCATGGTGACGAAGATGGACACGGCCGAGATCTACGCGCCGGTGCGCGAGCGGCTGCAGGTCGTCCTGCCGATCCTGATTCTGCTCATCGTGGCGGGGACCTTCCTTCTGAGAATCGGCGTTCAGCCGCTTGCCGAGCGACTCGCGCAATCGGAGCGGGAGGCCCAAGAGCGGCACCGCGCGCTCGACGCGATGATGGCCAAGGTGGCCGACGGCATGATGCTGCTCGATGCCGACGGCACGATCCGCTCCTGGAACGCGGCGGCGGAAAGGCTCTTCGGATATGCGATGGCCGAAATCGTCGGCCGCAACATGTCGATTCTCGTCCCCGAAGAGCTGCGGGAGTCCAACCTCGCGGCTACCGGCCGCTTCCTCGCCACCGGCCAGAGCAATATCGTGGACCAAGGCAATCTCAACTACCCGGCGCTGCGCAAGGACGGGTCCCGGTTCGAGCTCGAGTTCGCGGTCACAAGTATGGGCAGCGGGAAAGCGCCGCAGCTGGTTGTGGTGTTCCGCGACATCACAGAACGCAAGGCAACCGAGCAGCGCCTCACCCAGCTCGCGCTGCACGACGCGCTCACCGGTCTGCCGAATCGGGCGAACTTCGAGCGACACGTCGCGGAAGCAATGGCCCGCCGCCGCCGCAGCGGCGGGCAACTCGCGCTGATGGTTCTGGACATGGACAATTTCAAGAAGGTGAACGACTCGCTCGGCCACGTGGCGGGCGATCTGCTGCTCGTCGAGTTCGCGAAACGCCTGCAAGGCGCGCTGCGAGAGAGCGACCTGGTGGCGCGGCTCGGCGGCGACGAATTCACGGTCATTGCAGAGGGGCTGAAGGACACCGGCGACGCGGTAGCCATCGCGGACAAGGTCATCGCGACGATGCGCGACCCGATCGACATCGATGGCCGAGCGCTTTCGGCATCGACCAGCATCGGCCTCGCGCTCTGCCGCGAAGCGGACACACCGCAGACGCTCATGCAGCGCGCGGACAAGGCGCTCTACGAGGCGAAGGGCGCGGGCCGCGCCCGATATTGCCTCGCCGAGTAGGCGAATCGCCCGCTACTGCGCGAGCAGATCCGGGCCGATTTCCGCGATCGAACGCACGCCGGAAAGCTGCATCGAGCGCACCAGCTCGTCGCGCAGGATCTCGAGCGCGCGCGAGGCGCCCGCCTCGCCCGCGGCGCAGGCGCCGTACAGCGTCGCGCGGCCGAGCATCACGGCTTCCGCGCCCTGCGCCACCGCCTTGATCGCGTCCACGCCGCGGCGCACGCCGCCGTCGACCAGCACGCTCATCTTCCCTTTCACCGCGCGCACGATGGGCGGGAGCGCGTCCAGCCCCGCCACGGCGCCGTCGAGCTGTCGGCCGCCGTGATTGGAGACGACCACGGCGTCCACGCCGAGCGAAGCGAGGCGCCCGGCCTCGTCTGCACGAAGCGTGCCTTTCACCAGCATCTTCCCCGGCCAGCGGTCGCGCATCGCCTTCAGCCCGTCCCAGTCGAAATCGGCGTCCCAGAACTGACCCACCGAGGACGCGATCTCGGCGGTGCTCTTCGCTTCGGGGGCGAGCCCGACCACGTTTTCCAGGACCGGCATGCCGTGGCGAAGAATGTCGAGCACCCATCCGGGCCGGGTGGCGAAATCGAGAACGTTGCGCGCCGTGAAGCGGAAGCGGATTGCAAAGTCGTTGCGGAAATCGCGCTCGCGCTTACCGCCGACCGGAACGTCGACGGTGACCATCAGCGCCTCGTAGCCGAACTGCCGGGCGCGCTCGACGAGGTCCATGGTCATCTTGCGCTCGCGGAAGATGTAGGCCTGGAACCACAACCGTCCGCCCGCCTCGCGCGCGATGCGCTCGATCGACGCGGTCGCCATCGTCGAGAGCGTATACGGAACGCCGGCCGTCGCGGCCGCGCGCGCCACGCCCACGTCGGCGAAGGGCCAGCCGAAGCCGATGCCGCCGGTCGGGCCGATCGCGATCGGCAGCATGGAGCGCCCGCCGAGGATGGTCGTGGAAGTGTCGATCCGCGCGACGCCTGCGAGCGTCTTCGGCGCGAGGCGCACTTTTTCGAAAGCGGCGCGGTTCGCGCCCAGCGTGATCTCGTCCTCCGCCGCGCCGTCGAAGAAATCGAACACCGCGCGCGGCAGGCGCCGCTTCGCCATCGCCCGCAGGTCCGCGATGTTCCAGGCTCGCAGGACGCGCGCCGATGCGCGCCGCGAGGCGGGGCACGAGGAGGCCGCGATTTGGCTCGCGGCGCTCCGGATGTCGCTCACGGTATTCATTCCGCCTTGACTCCAGAGGCCTTGATGACGCGCGCCCAGCGCTCGTAGTCCTTCCTGAGGAACGCCGCGAACTCGGTGGGCGTGTCGGCAATAGCGACCGCGCCCAGCGCTTTGAATCTTTCCCGGGTCTCCGGCTTGGCGATGGACTTGCGCATCTCCTCGCTGAGGCGGCTGACGACCGCAGGTGGCGTGCCCGCGGGAGCAAGCATTCCGACCCAGGGCGCGGTCTCCTCGAAGCCGGGCAGGCCCGACTCCGCCATGGTCGGGACGCCGGGGAAGTCCGGATGATGCTGCGGCGTGCCGACGGCGAGCACCTTGATCTTCTTGGCCGCGACCTGGTCGGCGATGCCGATGATGGGATAGAACATGAAGGTCACACGCCCCGCCATCACCTCGGCGAGCGCCGGGCCGTTGCCCTTGAAGGGCACGTTGATCATCTTCGTCCCGGTAAAGTTCTCGAGCATCGCTCCGGCGAGATGCGAGGAGCCGCCGATGCCCGAGGTGCCGTAGCTGATCTCGCCGGGTTTCGCCTTCGCGAGAGCGAGCAGGTCCTTCATGGAGCTGGCGGGGTTCGCGGCCGCGGTCACGATCACCATCGGCAGGTTCGCCGCGTTGCTCACCGGCGCGAAGTCCTTGAACGGATCGTATTGCGCCTTGGTCCCCGGCAGGATCGCGTTCACCAGGAGCGACAGCGACGAGAACAGCGTCGTGTACCCGTCCGGAGCCGAGCGCGCGACCACCTCGGTCGCGATGATGGCGTTCGCCCCAGGCCGGTTCTCGACGATGAAAGACTGGCCGAGCGACGTGGTCATGTCCTGCGCGACGATGCGCGCGATGACGTCGGTCGGGCCGCCCGCGGCGAAGCCGACCAGGATCTTCACCGGCCTGGCCGGATAGTTCTGAGCCGCGGTGCCGCCGCTCAGGACGCAGAGCGCCGCAGCCGCGAGAATTGCAGTGGTCTTCTTCATTACCCCTCCTCTTGAAATCTGGTTGCCATCACCTGGCAGCGCTTGATCAGACGGTGCTCGTCCGGACCGTAGTCGGCCACAGCGTTGTGGATGGTGCCGATGTCCTCCCACATCAGGACGTCGCCTTCCTGCCAGTGAAACGCGTAGCGGTACTCAGGTCTAAGCTGATGCTCGAACAGGAATTTCAGAGTCCGGGCGCTCTCCTTCTCCGGTAGCTCGTTGATGCGCACCGCGTAGCCCGGGTTGGCGTAGAGCACGCGGCGGCCCGTGATCGGGTGGGTGAGAAATATCGGGTGCGGCACCGGCGGCTTCGCCTTCCGCTGCGCCTCGGTGAGCGGGGGACGCTTGCTCCCTTTTTCCCGTCTCATCATTTCCCAGAACTTGTTGAAGTCGT
>Ga0326726_10002904_pt1 | contig 15694 bp, 14 predicted proteins | sample MHFenrmetagenome_2_FD_207603 | JGI IMG/M metagenome (GOLD analysis project Ga0326726, IMG submission 207603) | Lab enriched peat soil microbial communities from Michigan Hollow, Ithaca, NY, United States - MHF15MN | ecosystem: Environmental > Terrestrial > Soil > Wetlands > Peat | place: USA...
ATTCTGGTCCCGCCTCATGATATTTCCGAGCAGGCCGCCGAGACCTGCACCGGCGACAGCGCCAGCAACACCCTTTGAGATTTCCTTATGGTCGCGATCAACAGTATAGGTCACTTTGACGTTCTCGTTTTCAACCGATATGTCAAGGTGTCCCTGTTCATCGGTGTGTTTGACATGCATCTGGGCGGTGGTCTCTTTGAGCACCTGCCCGGTAATCTCAGTCCCCTTGAGCGCAAGATGCGACATGAGGCGTTCGGTAAAATCCGGGTACTGCGAGGCAACACCCTGGCTGAAATAAATGAACGGCATGGTATCTCTCTGTACGTACTGTTCTGACAACAGGGAAATAAATTTCATTGTCTCTTTCTCGCATCCCCCGGGTTCCTGCCCTGTCGCTATTTATGAAGAGTAAAACAATATTTTTATGCACATAATAAATCATCACATTTCACTTTTGTACAACAATGTATATATTTATACAAAACAAAGTACCTTGTATGCAGACAAAAATCCTCCTCGATGAGGAGCAGATACCGAAAAAGTGGTACAATGTCCAGGCGGAGCTGAAAACGCCGCTCGACCCGCCACTTCACCCGCAGACCAAAAAACCCATCGGGCCTCAGGATCTTTCCGCGATCTTTCCCATGGAACTGATACGTCAGGAAGTAACGACTGACCGGTATATCGACATCCCGGAAGAGGTGCGGGAAGTGTTACAGCTCTGGAGGCCGAGCCCCCTGTACCGTGCCCACCGTCTGGAGAAGTTCCTCAAGACCCCGGCAAAGATCTACTACAAGTGGGAAGGTGTCAGCCCGGCCGGGAGCCATAAGACCAACACTTCTGTCCCGCAGGCGTATTACAATATGAAGGCCGGTGTGGAGCGGATCGCTACAGAAACCGGTGCAGGCCAGTGGGGATCTGCCATGGCGTTTGCCACGATGCTCTACGACCTCGATTGCACCATTTATATGGTCCGGTCGAGCTATGCCCAGAAACCCTACCGTAAATCGATGATGCATGTCTGGGGAGCGGAGTGCATCCCGAGCCCGAGCACCAAGACGAACTCCGGCAAGGCCATGCTGGAGAAAGACCCGGATACCCCGGGCAGCCTTGGCATGGCTATCTCCGAAGCAGTAGAGGATGCTGCAAGCCACACCAATACCAACTACGCACTGGGTTCGGTCCTGAACCACGTCTGCCTCCACCAGACGGTGATAGGTCTCGAGTGCCGCGAGCAGCTCGCCATGGTCGATGATTATCCCGATGTCGTTATCGGCTGTGTCGGCGGGGGGTCTAACTTTGCAGGCATCTCGTTCCCGTTTGCCGGGGACAAGCTGACCGGGAAGCATAAGGATATCGATATCATCGGGGCTGAACCGGCGTCCTGCCCTTCACTGACAAAAGGATTGTACACCTACGATCTTGCCGATGAAGCAGGGTACACCCCGCTTCTCAAGATGTTCACGCTCGGCCACGACTTTGTCCCGCCCTCCATGCACGCCGGCGGTCTCCGGTACCACGGCGACTCACCGATTGTCTCCCGCCTCGTCCATGACGGTGTGATGCGGGCAGTGGCCTATCACCAGAGCGAAGTCTTCGATGCAGCCCAGACCTTTGCCCGCACGGAAGGGATTATTGTCGCTCCCGAAACGTCCCATGCGGTCAAATCAGCGATCGATGAAGCGCTCAAATGTAAAAAGAGCGGAGAGGACAAGACCATCCTTTTCAACTGTTCAGGCCACGGTAATTTCGATATGTCTGCCTATGATGCGTACTACGCCGGCCAGCTGGTTGATTACGAGTACCCTGACGAGCTGATCAGGGAATCACTTGCCCGGATACCTAAGATAGAATAATCCATCCCTCAATCCATCTATTTTTATGAAACGTATCGGCCTCATCGTCAATCCGGTTGCCGGCATGGGCGGATCGGTGGGGCTGAAAGGTACTGACAGGAATGTTGAGGAGGCACGCCGGCGGGGAGCAGTCCCGCATGCCATGGAGCGGGCCCGGCTCACCCTTGAGCTGCTTGCACGGGAAACCGGATTGCATTTCATCTCCTGTTCCGGGCCGATGGGTGAGGATGCCCTCCGGAACGCCGGTTGCAGGGACTTCGAGATCCTGTATACCTACTCAGGAGAAAGCAGTGCTCACGATACGCAGGCTGCAGCCCGGCAGTTCAGGGAAGCCGGGGTTGATCTGATCCTGTTCTGCGGAGGTGACGGTACGGCACGGGATATTTTCGAAGTTACCGGTCGGGACATTCCCCTCCTCGGGATACCTGCCGGGGTCAAAATGTATTCCGCAGTCTTTGCTGTAGATCCTGCTATTGCAGCCGACCTTGTCCGGAAGTCCGGTACAAAAAACCTCAGGGATTCGGAAATTCTCGATGTGGACGAAGAAGCGTACCGTGCAGGGAGCCTGAAAACCCGGATAATCGGTATCGCCCGGACCCCCGTCATTGCAGGTAAAGTCCAGGTCGCAAAGCAGGTGTATGAGGAGCCGGACGAGGAGCGGGCAAAACAGGAGATCGCACGGTTCATGCTGGAGGTGATGCTGCCTGATACACTTTATATCATGGGGGCCGGGACAACGACCGAGGCCATCGCACACGGGCTCGGAATTCAGAAAACACTCCTTGGCGTTGATGCAATCAAGGATGGTGTGCTGGTGGCATCGGATGCGGATGAAAAAACGCTCCTCGACCTTGCAGGTCGGGAGAAATCGATCCGGATCATCCTCAGCCCGATCGGTGCACAGGGGTTCATTCTTGGCAGGGGCAACCAGCAGATCAGCGCCCGCATCGTACGAGATATCGGGGTGAAAAAAATCATCGTAGTGGCAACCCCGCATAAACTCAGGGAGACACCTCTCCTGTATGTCGATTCCGGTGACCCGGCGCTTAACCGGGAATTTGGCAATTCCATACAGGTAATTTCCGGGTACCGCATTGCACAACGGAAGAAAATTCACCAGCCCTGAGAATGATCTGATCAAGCCAGTTGTCGGTGGAGCACCGGGTTCCAGCAGTAACCTGCAGCACGATACGGTTTGAATGATCTGAACCCACCGGTATCACCTAAAAAAAAGGGAGTTTCAGGTTTTAACGGGCATGTTCGGGGGTTTCAGCAGTGCAAACGCGATGACAAACCCGATCAGTGCAAGGACCATTACGATGGGAAATACCCCGAGATATGAATTTGTTGTCGTCTTAATGAACCCGGCAAGCTGGGGCCCGGCAATGGCACCCGCTCCGTACGCAAGGAAAAGCACACCGTAACACCGCGGGTAATCCCCTGTCCCGAAATAACACCCGGTAGCGGTCGGAGCGATCGCCAGCCATCCCCCGAGGCAACCCCAGAGGACGACAAATGCAAGAATATAAACCGGCACCGTAGGTACCTGCCACATGAGGACGGATACGAGCGCGATCAGGACGAAGGATATCATGGCAGTTGTCCTGGGGTTCAGTCGGTCGGTCAGGGCACCAAAAACCGGTCTTCCGAACCCGTTGAAGATCGCAAAGACGCCGACCAGGACTGTCGCGAGCCCGGCCTCTATCCCGATATCAGAACCTACCGGCTTTGCGATTCCCACCGCCATGAGGCCTGCGAGACACCCGATAAAGTAACACGCCCAGAGCGCGTAGAAGGAAGAAGTTTTCAGCATCTCGTCGCGCCTGAATTCACAGGTCACTGCTTGGCCGGCAACCGGTACCGGGGGTGTCCACCCAGCAGGTTTCCACCCTGCCTGAGGGAATTTCAGCGGCAGGGCCAGCAGGACGGTCAGGATAACGAACGCGATCCCGAAGATTCTGAATGTTGCCATCACCCCATACACCCCTATCAGGTACCCTGCGATATTTGCCGTGAAGAACGCGGAGAAGCCGAACCCGAGCAGTGTCAGGCCAACAGCGAGCCCCCGCCGGTCGGGGAACCAGCGTGCAGCGAGGGCGACGGGAACGCCATACGCGATCCCGACCCCGATGCCGCCGATGACACCATACAGCACGTAGAGCATCGGCACTGACGTGGCAAAGGAAGCCAGAAGCCAGCCAAGACCGGTGAGTATTCCTCCAACAATCGTGACATTTCTGGGCCCGTACTGCTCGATATATTTTCCCGCGAAAGGCATGGTAATGGCAAAGAATGCGAGGAATACCGAGAACGGCAGCAGGACATCGCTTGCCGTCACCGCCTGGCCAAGATCCTTGGTGAAGTAACTCGTGAGGGGTGCGACGAACACGCTCCACGAGTAAATCGTGCCGAGGCACAGATTGATGAGCATACCCAGGAAGACAAGCGCCCACCGTCCTTTTTCTGCATCCATTCCTATGACTGTTTCCGTTGTACTTCCGGTCATGCTACCCTCCTATATGTCTGATACCTGCAAATTATTTTTAATTAATATAAATTTTCGGACTACTCTTCCAGCGTTGAGATATCTCCCGGGTCAATCCCCATCTCCTTTGCCTTGAGCACGCGGCGCATAATCTTGCCGCTCCGCGTCTTGGGCAGTTTATCCACAAAGTCAATTTCGTGAGGCATGGCAATTGGTCCGAGCGTGGATCGGACATGGTGGAGGAGATCCTGTTTGAGCTTGTCGCTCGGCAGGTTACCTACCCTGAGAATGACAAATGCCTTGATGGAATTACCTTTCAGGGCATCCGGCTTACCGATGACCGCTGCTTCTGCAACAGCATGGTGGGAGACAAGTGCGCTCTCCACTTCCGCGGTGCCGATATTGTGCCCGGCCACGATGATGATATCATCTGCCCGCCCGAGGATCATGATATAGCCGTCCTTGCCCTTGACCGCGAGGTCACCTACCGCATAGACCCCGTCAATAGTATACCAGTACTTGCGATAGCGCTCGTCATCCTTGTATACCGTGCGCAGCATTGCCGGCCACGGCGACTTGATGACGAGCAGTCCCCCGGTACCGGGTTTTACCGATTTGCCATCCTTGTCAACGACATCTGCCTCTATTCCCGGAATGGGTTTTCCGGCAAAGCCGGGACGCATCGGCTCCCCAATCATCGTTGTGATCATGTGCATGCCGGTCTCGGTCTGCCACCACGTATCAAGGATCGGACACTTCTTCTTGCCGATAACCCGGTAATACCATTCGAATGCCTCGGGATTGAGAGGCTCTCCGACGGAACCGATGATACGCAGGGAGCTCAGGTCATACTTGTCCGGCCAGGACTCCCCCATCTTCATGAACATGCGGATCGCCGTAGGTGCTGTATAGAAAATGGTGATCTTCTGCTCCTCGATCAGGTCCCAGTAACTGCCGGCATCCGGGTAGTCCGGTGTCAGCTCGGAGATGAACACGGTTGCCCCGACAGCCAGCGGGCCGTATACGATATAGCTGTGGCCGGTGATCCAGCCCGTGTCAGCCGTGCACCAGTAGATATCGTTGTCCTTGATATCGAAGATGTATTTGCTGGTGTAATAGGTGCCCACCATGTAGCCGCCGCAGGTGTGCACAATCCCCTTGGGCTTCCCCGTTGACCCGCTGGTATACAGGATGAAGAACGGATCTTCGGCATCCATGACCTCGGCAGGGCAGGTGTCGGGCAGTCCTTCCATCATCTCGTAGAAGTCCAGCTCCCGCTCGTGGAGATCGACCGGGGGATCTCTCCTGCGGAGGACTATCACATGGTCGACCGTTGAGGCGTTGATAACCGCTTCGTCAACGATGGCTTTCAGCTGGATTGCCTTGCCGCGCCGGATCGAGATATCCGCCGTGATGACAACCTTTGCCCCGGCATCCTGGATCCGCATGTTCAGGGCAGCTGCACCAAATCCGCCAAAAACTACGTTGTGGACGGCACCAATCCGCGCACAGGCCAGCATTGCAATAATCTGCTCGGGGACAAGGGGCATGTAGATACATACGCAGTCGCCCTTTGTCACGCCGATTTTCTTTAACCCGTTCGCAAACCGGGCCACCTGGGAGAGGAGTTTCTGGTACGTGAAAATGCGTTCCCTGCCCTCCTCGCCCCGCCAGATGAGGGCGACCTTGTTGCGCCTGCTGTTATTGACGTGGCGGTCAAGGCAGTTTGCCGAGATGTTCAGCTTGGCGTTGGTAAACCATTTGACATACGGGTAGTTCCATTCTTTTACCTTGTCCCATGGCTTAATCCAGTCCAGTTCCTTTGCCATCCGTTCCCAGAACCCATCGGGATCTGCAAGGAATTCTGCATAGGTTTTCTCGTAATCTGCCATCCAGGCATTTTTCCTGTACTGTGGGTCGGGCGTGTACGATTTCACGTCCTCGACAAGTTTGACATCAAAATCTTCCGTCATGTCCCACCTATTCTACATTATTAATCATGTTGAAGATCGTATATAAAAGTTGTCGAAACATTGTTCGACAAAATTTTCGATAACAAGGCATCCGGATTCCTGAAACGGCGAGTTGCGAATCTTAGGTCAGGTATTTCTTTTTTTTTTGGAAATCCCTCCCGTCCTCGACAGATATAACAAGAATTATCTGTCCGGGTTTTCCAATAGAGGATCGATGCTAAAGAAATTCACGGGATGTCTTCTGGGAGCGGCAATCGGAGATGCGCTCGGTATGCCCAATGAAAGCACATCCCCCAACCTCAACAAGATGAAATACGGGTACCGGCGGCCATACAAAGGCCATCCCAACGAAGGTCTGAACCCGGGGCAATACACCGATGATACCCAGATCATGATCCTTGTCTCGACTCTCCTTGCTGACGGGAAATATAATGAGGAACGATATACCACGGCACTTCGCGAACTGTATAACAGGGGGGCCCTGCGTTTTCCTGATGGATCGATCTCCGCCGTCTGTGAACATACGGACAAGGAGAACGTCCCCCGGAAGGGAGTGAAATCGACCACCGCCGGCTGCCTTCCTCTTGCGATCCCCTTTGCGCTTGCTTTTCCGGATATGAATGAAGCATGCGAACGGGCAGTCCGGGCATGCAATGTCACCCACACCCATCCCGCGGCCCATGCCGCGGTCTCAACGTTTGTCACCCTCTTATACCATACGCTTCACGAATCTCCCGATCCTGTTGGAAAAGCGCTGGCGAAGGCACAGGTCGAGGATGAAGTGCTTGGCGGCAAGATACGGAATGCGCTTGTGCTGGAAAGGGACGGGATGGAAACGCAGACCGCCCTTCTCAAAATAGGCAACGATGTCTCGGTTTTCCAGACCGTCCCGATCACGTTTTTCCTTATCAGCCGTTATACTCATCCGCCGGATCTTCTCACGGTTTCGGCTAATACCGGTGGAAATACCGACACCATCTCGTTCCTCTGCGGGGCCTATCTTGGCGCACGGGATGGTATCGAGGCATTACCGGAAGACCTGCTGGGCGGCCTCGAAGACCGGCAGCGGATTGAACTGCTCGGGCAAAGGCTGTATTCTGTCTATTCCCGTAAAATGGGGCAGGTATAACGGAATTTCCCAAAATCCTTTTGTAATAACCAAAGATTTCCGGAAATTCTCTCGGGAGAAGCATTAAATTTTCAACAATCGGATATTCTTCCCATGAAAATAGCGATTATCGGGGCTTCCGGCTATGCCGGTGGTGAGCTGATCCGCCTTCTCGCTTACCACTCTACTGCGAAAGTTGTCTGTGCCACGTCACGGAAACTTGCAGGTACTCCCCTTGACCTGATCCACCCCCACCTGAAAGGATTCACCGATCTCTCCTTTACGAACCCTGAGACCGATGCCATAGATGCGGATGTGGTGTTCCTTGCGGTCCCGCATACAGCGGCAATGACCTACGCCCGTAAACTGCTTTCGCGCGGGATCAAGGTTGTGGATCTCAGTGCCGATTACCGGCTTCCCAGGGACGTGTTCGAAAAAGTGTATGGTGTCACTCATTCGGATTATTTCCCTGCTCCCTACGGGCTCGTCGAGCTCCACCGCAAGGAGTGCATCAGCGCGAAGTTCGTTGCAAACCCCGGTTGTTTCCCGACCGGGGCAACTCTTGCCGCAGCACCGCTGGCAAAATACGCCCATACCGTAATATTCGACTCAAAGACCGGCGTGAGCGGAGCGGGCGACAACCCCTCGGCGACCACCCACTACCCGAACGTGGGGGACAATGTCGGGCCGTACAAGTGGACCACCCACCGGCACCTCGCCGAGATGAAGCAGGAGCTCGCAACCCTCGGGTCGAAAGCGAAAGTCTACTTCACTCCCCACCTTGTTCCCGTCAACCGGGGCATCCTGACTACTGCCCATATCCTGCTCAACGAGCCCCTTGAGCAGAAGGAAGTGGAGAAGATCTACCGCGACTTCTACAAGGGCGAGTATTTCGTGCGGTACCAGAAACCCTCGCTTGCCGCAGTCCGCGGGAGCAACTTCTGCGACCTCATGGTCGAGAGCGAAGGACTGCGTATCGTGGCAGTATCAGCGATTGATAATCTTGTCAAGGGAGCCAGCGGCCAGGCCATCCAGAACATGAACCTGATGTGCGGGTTGAAGGAGAATGACGGACTCACCGGGGCGGGCATGCTGCCCTAGGAGGATACCATGCTTGTACAGGACGCGATGACAAAGGACCCGGTGGTCTGTAGCGCAGAAACTCCCCTCCGGCAGGTCGTGGCACTGTTCCGGAAGCACCATATCGGCGGGCTTCCGGTCATGGAAGGAAAGGAGCTTGTGGGGATCATCACGGAGTCCGATCTCATCTCGCTGCTCGAGACCGAACGGATCTCGGACGACCTCTGGCTCCCCTCTCCGTTCGAGGTCATTGAGGTGCCGATCCGGGAGTATATCAACTGGGAGAAGACCAAACGCGCCCTCACCAGTATCGGCGATATGCCGGCAAAAAAGGTGATGACCCACCGGGTAGTCACCACAACGGAAGATATGGATGTTGAAGCGGCTGCCGCCCTTATGCTGAAGGAAGGCATTTCACGCCTGCCGGTCATGAGGGGGAAGAAGATCGTGGGAATCCTCACGCGTGCTGATATCATCAACGCGATCGGATCGTCGTATACCGGTAATGAGAAGGCAGGTGAATAATGTCCGGGAAGAGCATCTGTGCCGTCCCCGGTGTTAAAGCCTGGGGGATAAAAGAGGGAAAGTTCGGCCTTGCACTCATCGAGGCCCATGGCACGGCAGCCGGTGTGTTCACCGGGAACCTTGTCAGGGCAGCGCCGGTCGCGCTGATGCAGAAGCAGATCAAGGCAGGAAAACTGGAGGCGGTCATCGTCAACAGCGGCTGTGCGAATGCCTATACCGGGAAACGGGGGTATGCTGACGCGGTTACCATGACCGGGTATGCCGGGGCAGCGCTCGGAGTCAGGCCCGCGAACATCGGAGTAGGCAGCACCGGGGTCATCGGCCGGTACCTCGACCTCCCCCTGATAAAGCGGCAGTGTGAGACGGTTGCACCGAAGCTCGATCATTCACCGGAAGCAGAAGATGTTACCGCAAAGGCGATCATGACCACGGACACCTTCCCCAAGCATGCACTCGTGCAGAAGGAAGGTTTCTGCGTCGGGGGTATCACCAAGGGGAGCGGGATGATTGCCCCGAATATGGGGACCATGCTCGCGTTCCTCTATACCGATGCGGAGATCGGCGCAAAACCCCTTGCCGATGCTCTCCGGCAGGCTGCCCGGCACTCCTTCAACCGCGTCGTGGTTGACGGCGATACCAGCACGAACGATATCGCGCTCTGCACTGCAACCGGTGAAGCAGGAAAAGTAAAGGCTGCAGAGTTTTCCGCAGCGCTGGAGGAGTGCTGCCGCGCTCTCGCAGAGCAGATCGCACAGGACGGGGAAGGAGCAACAAAGCTGCTCCAGGTCACCGTCACAGGTGCGAGAAAGGAGGACGATGCGGAGAAGGTTGCCCGCACGGTCATCGAGTCTCCGCTCGTAAAGACCGCCGTGTACGGCGAAGATCCTAACTGGGGTCGTGTCGTGGCTGCAGCAGGGCGTGCCGGCGTGAAGTTCGACCCGGACGCGGTCTCGCTCTGGATCAGCGACGGCAATAATAAATTCCCGCTGGTTAAATCCGGCGAGATCATCGCCGATCTCGCTGCGGCCAAGCTGGCGATGCACGGGAAGAAAGTGATCTTTGTCCTCGACCTTGCCGCAGGAAAAGCGGATGCAACCGCGTGGGGCTGCGACCTTACCGAGCGCTACGTGGAGATCAACGGGAGGTATACAACATGAAGCGTGAAGATGTCCTGATGGAGGCGCTGCCGTATTTCCAGCAGTTCCATGGCAAGACAATCGTGATCAAGCTCGGCGGCCACGCGATGGTTGACCCGGTTGTCCTCGAAAATGCCATCCGGGATGCGGTCCTCCTCCACTATGTTGGGATCCGGGTCGTACTCGTCCATGGCGGTGGTCCCGAGATCAGCGAGAAGATGAAGCAGATGGGCAAGGAATCGGTCTTTGTCGGGGGGCTCCGGGTCACCGACCAGGAGACCCTCGAGATCGCCCAGATGGTCCTCGTCGGGAAGATCAATGCGAATATCGTCTCCCTCATCGCCAAGTGCGGTGCCCGTGGTGTCGGGATCTCGGGCAGTGACGGGAACCTCATCCTTGCAAAAAAGATGGAGATACAGAAAGTTGATGTCGGAGGTGTCCAGAAAGAGGTGGATCTCGGGCATGTGGGCGAGATCGAGCGGATTGATCCGGCACTCCTGAACACCCTGCTCGATACCCAGTACATTCCCGTTGTCGCCCCTATCGCCATCGATCGTTTTGGCGGGAGCCTGAACATCAATGCCGATACCGCAGCAGGAGATATTGCCGTAGCCCTCAGGGCTTACAAACTGGTCAACATGACTGATGTAGATGGCGTTATGGACAAGGGAAGGACGAATGTGTTCCGGAAACTTACCATCGACGAAGCAAACAAGCTGCTGAAGTCAGGTGCTATCGGCGAAGGGATGATCCCGAAAGTGGGTTCGGTCATCAGGGCCGTGGAAAACGGGGTTTCATTTTCCCATATCATCAACGGCAATGTCGAGCACAACCTGATACTCGAGCTCTTCACCCGGGATGGCGTCGGGACGATGATATCCCTTAAATAACTGTTTTTATAACCGATGCGGGTACTCAGGTACAGGACACAGGTAACGGGGAGTGACATTGAACCATGGATAAAAAAAAGGGGAAAAAGCCAGGGAAAAAGCCGGCCAATAAAACGGATATCGGGCCGGACAATACGGCTGATACTTCGGCACTGGATACCCGGCCGGATAATAAAATACGCATCGCGGCTGTTCTCCTGGCAGTCGTGATTATCGGGGTTGCCGTGTTGTACGGGAGCCAGTTCCTGAATGCCTCCCCGTCCGCTTCCCAGAAAGGAACGGGATCCGGTACGGTAACCGTCTATTACTTTTACGGGGAAGGATGCGAGTTCTGCAAGAATGTGACACCCTACGTCCAGTCCCTTCGCCAGAAATACCCGGAGGTTGATTTCCGGATCCTGGAAGTCTGGTATAATCCGGCCAATAATGCGACGTTAACTTCCCTGAACCTGAAACTCGGGAACCAGAGCCGCGGGGTTCCCAAAGCTGTCATTGGCGATGTTGTGCTGCTCGGGGAAAAGGAAATTACCACAAGACTCGAAAACACCATCCTGGACCAAAAAAAAAATCTGACTGATCCATCAGGGCAGGCGGGTTCTTCAGCTGCCGGGCCTGTGATCAATGCAACCTTATTCTACGGGAACGGGTGCAGCCATTGCGAAAATGTAAAACCCCTGATCGCGGAACTCGAGGCCAGATACCCGGAACTCCATCTCGAGAAGATAGAGATCAATGACAACAAACAGAACCGGGATAAATTCCTGGCAATGCAGCTCCAGCACGGGCTCGGCACGGTGGGCAGCATCCCGACCATCTTTATCGGGGATAGTGTACTGATCGGAGAAAATGAGGTGAAGGCTCATTTTGAGGAGAAGATCCTTGCTGAAAAACAAAAACTCCGGAATGCCGTACCGGGGCCGGTCCCCCTTCCCGCTACCAGTCTTCCTGCAGGCAGCAACGTATCCGTCAGTGCCGTGTATTTCTATGGCGACGGTTGCAGCCATTGCGAACAGGTAAAACCCGTTATTGCCAATATCAGCTCCCGGTACCCGGATCTCAATCTCACCAGGCTGGAAATCAACCATAACGCGGACAACCGGCAACAGCTCATCGATATGAGCAGCCGGTACGGCATCCCGAACCCGGGCGTCCCCACCATTTTTATCGGGAACAGCGTCCTGATCGGCGAGGCTGAAATAGCGAACCGGTTTGAAGCAGAGATTCTTGCCGGAAGACAGCATATCGCCCCCGCTCCTCCGGCAAACCCGACCAGTCCTGTCAGCCAGCTCGCAACGCCTGCCCTCAGCCCGTTCATGGTCGTCTTTGCTGCGCTCGTGGACAGCACCAACCCGTGCGGGTTGTCTGTCCTGGTCTTCCTTTTGATTTCCATGGCTGCAGCAGGTGACCGGAGACGTATCCTGCTGGTTGGGGGCGTCTATATCGCCGCCATGTTCCTGTTCCATCTTTTCGTCGGCATCGGGCTCTTCTCCGCCCTCTCCATTTCCGGCCTTGCAAAACCGTTCTCCATCATCGGGGGGGCAATTGCCCTGATCCTGGGGATTGTCACTCTTGCAGATGTGCTCCGGAACAAGGAGACATTCCTCCTCTCGATCCCGGAATCCCGGAAAGGGCTGCTCGGGAGCTATATCCGGAAAGCCACGCTTCCCGCAGCGTTTGTGCTGGGGATCCTGGCCGGCATCCTGGGTTTTTCCTGTACCGGGGGCATTTACATCAGCATCCTCGGTCTTATGGGCAGGGACATGACAATCATGGCAGGACTTCCCTGGCTCATCCTCTACAACCTCGTGTTTGTGCTGCCGCTGGTCCTGGTCACGCTCCTCGTTGCCTATGGTGTTTCCCCGGACCGGGCAGAGCGCTGGAGAACCGAAAACAAACGCATGGTCCGCGTGGTTATCGGGGCAATCATGGTTGCCCTCGGACTGGTCATCCTGTCCGGATGGCTTGGATAATGCTGAGGGTCTACAGACCCGAAGCTGGAGAAGACCGTCAGGTCTTCGACAAAACAGAATGCTGAGGGTCTACAGAAAGTCGAAGGGCAGTTGTGACGGCCCTTCGAAGTTCGGCCTTCAGCCTCGCTTCTCTTCGTCGAGGTTTTCAGGAAACCTCTCCGATTCTCCTCGTCGGGATTTTTTTTTAAAATCCCTCCGATCCCGAAGCCGGAGAATACCACATCCCTCCAGAGATGTGGCAGAGGGAGTTTGGAAAAACTCCCTCTTGTCGAAGCACATCGGAGGTGAGACTGGAGAATGCATAGGACTGCAGTCCTGACGCAGGAGAAGATCATAATCTTCTCCTGAACGAAGTTCTTCTGAAGATCGTCAGGTCTTCGACTAATTTTTTCAGGGAAGATTCCCGTCGCCCGAGTATTCGCGCTGCCGGTCTTCGCTCATCGCAATGAGCATCTCAAAGATTTTCTGGACTGCAACCGGATCGATCCGGGACTCCACCGCCTGCTCGAAGACCGTTTCCAGCACTTGTGTCGTCCTGGGCTGATCATGGATGGGCATCCCTTGCGCAATCTTGATCCGGGCAATTTCCTCGGCAAGCCGCTGCCGTTGTGCGATAAGCCGGATAATCCGGGTGTCCACTTGGGAGATCTCTGCCCGTACTTTATCAAGGGACATATAAAGTACATAATCGAGATTTTACATAAACATACCCATATGTCCTGACACGAAAACAGATAACCGTGAACCGCCCTATCTGGTACGGTATTAGTATGCTCGAACGGATTACACGGCGCGAAGAAGCAGATCTTTTTATTGCCTGGCTGGCAATCTCGCTTGCATTCGCGATCATTAAAATCGCCCCTTACGGTATCCTGGGCCCGGTCGGCCAAGTCAACCCGGTGACCGCTCTGGTTTTTTTTGGCATAGCCCTCCTCACCGTTGGTATCGGCTTCATCCTCCACGAAATGGCCCATAAGTTTACTGCGATCAGGTACGGCTACTGGGCAGAGTTCCGGAAAGACAATAACATGCTTCTCGTTGCGGTAGTCATGGCCTCGCTCGTCGGTTTCGTTTTCGCGGCACCGGGAGCAACGGTTATTTACACTAATTCTTATGACGGCCGCGGCCTCACCCGGGAGCAGAATGGCAGGATCTCGGCCGCCGGCCCGGTCGTGAACCTCCTGCTCTGCATTCCCTTCGCCGCACTGCTGGTTCTTGCCGGGGGATTATCATCCCTGAACGGGAATATCCTGGCACAGGTCGGCCTTGCCGGAATCCAGATCAACGCCATGATTGCGACCTTCAACCTCATCCCGCTCAGTATTCTCGACGGGACAAAAGTGTGGGCATGGAATAAACCGGTATTCCTGGTCCTGATCCTTGCGGCGGTCGCGGTTCTCTATACTTCCTTTTCTTTCCTCTGATTTTTTTTAACCGCTCATTACACTTTCAGCTTCCCGATTACTTCAACAACTTTCTTTCCCTTCCCGAAGGACTCTGTCAGGGCGGTCGGGTGGTTTTTAATTCCCTTGTATTCGTCCATATTGTTGGCTATGATATTGTCATAGTATTCGAAGCCGGTGCCATTGAAAATCGCCGTAATCGCCGGAAAGGCTCCGTCGAAGACATGGTCCCAGTTCTGCCCGGCAGTTGAGATGAAGAGACCCTTGTGGCGTTTGATATGGTCATCGGTGAAATAGAGGGTTTTTAAAATAAATTTCCGGGCCCAGAGGTACTGCCCCCGGTCAATAAACCCCTTGAGTTCGGCCGTGATGCCCATGGTATAGATGGGAGAAGCAATGGCAAGGCAGTCGCATTTCAGGACCTTTTCGAACAGGTGGATCGCATCATCCTTCACAACGCATTCCCCCGTCTTGTGGCAGGCATTGCACCCTCGGCAGGGCGTGTAATCGAGATCCTTGAGCACCACTTTCTCGACTTCGGCCCCGGCAGCTTTTGCCCCGTCAAGGAAACTGTCCAGCAGGGTCTCTGTATTGCCGTGGCGGTGGGGGCTGCCGGAAATTCCAAGAACGGTGACGACCATGGCGACCTCAGGATGCGAGCCGTTTTTTGATCTCGGCGATGAGGGCCGCCCCGAGTGTTTCCGCATCCGCTTTCGCCGTGGGATGGTTCAGGATTGCACCTTTTTCATCGACGTGGTTGACCATCAGGTAGCTGATGTCTTTGTCTTTTACCTCGATGACGTTAAAAAAGCATTTCACCGAGGGGATTGCGGCATCGAACACGTAACTCCAGTCCTGTCCCGCGGTCGAAAGGAAAACTCCCAGCCGTTTGCCCTTCCGCTCCGGGGGCACGACCGGCAGCTTCAGCACGTACTTCCGCGAGGTGAAGACCTGGGCCCGGTCGATCAGCATTTTTGCCTGCGCCGTAATACCCATGCAGAAGATCGGGGCTGCAAGGATGATGACATCGGCAGCGATGATCTTGTCATGGACGATATCCATGCCGTCTCTCTGGACGCATTTGTTGAGTTTCTGGCAGGCATTGCACCCTTTGCAGGGATTGATATTTGCCTCGGTCAGAGCAATTTTCTCGATAACAACGTCAGGATCCTTCGCCATGGCGGAAAGCACCCAGTCGAGCAGCGTCTCCGAGTTCCCGTTGCGCCGCGGGCTGCCCGCAAATGCGAGGACCTTGACTGGCATAGCAG
>Ga0326726_10002905_pt1 | contig 15692 bp, 12 predicted proteins | sample MHFenrmetagenome_2_FD_207603 | JGI IMG/M metagenome (GOLD analysis project Ga0326726, IMG submission 207603) | Lab enriched peat soil microbial communities from Michigan Hollow, Ithaca, NY, United States - MHF15MN | ecosystem: Environmental > Terrestrial > Soil > Wetlands > Peat | place: USA...
TGCCTCCGCTGAGGTTGATATGCCAAGAGACTTTGTTCAATGGCAGGATCCCTTTGTTTTCGATTTTGACCGAGACACCTTTGCCACCGCTGATGGTCAGAGTGATTAACGGATGGTGCTGGATGACAAAGGTACTCGTGTGTTGTTGTTCGGCGTTTCCGTTTCTGTCAACTGAGTAAAACAGCACGGTGTGGTTTCCATCCTCAGTGACAATGAAGGGTGTAGAATATGTCGTCCATACGCCAGTGTCAAGTTTATATGTTGTGTGATCCACGCCAGATCCGTTATCGGTCGCGGTCAATGTCACGGTCACATTGCTCACGTAGATGTCCCCGTTCAGCTCTCCATTCAATGTACAGGTGGTCACTGGTGGTATCGTGTCAGGGGTAGAATATTTCCAAATGAACTGACTCCCTGTTCCACTTAAAATCTCGCATCCTTTCAGTTCATTCCTTCCATCTGAATCACAATCTCCGATGTTCATCCCGGCAAGCATCCCGGTGGGATCTGTAAGGGTGGCTTCTTCATGATAACTTGTGCCATTCCATCCTATAATATGAACATCTCCTGTCCCAAAACAGAATTCATTATGGCCGTCGTTATCAGCATCCCCGAGTGCGACCGATTCGATAGTCGGTTGGCCACCGGGGTACTGCCCGTTCCACACCTGCTGATAGGCGCTCCCGTCCCATTCGAACAGCCAGCCTTGTGGTGTACCGCCGTAACATCCGATGCCTATCTCCGGTGTTCCATCTCCGTCAATATCTGCGACTCCATCCCCGTAGACCGTCGAGCTCCCATAGTTTGTCCAGACTGGTACTCCATCCCAGGTCTGGGTAGCACTGTTCCAGTTCAGCGCCCAGGTCCCTGCGGTTGATGATTGGCCGTATGACACATCCGCGATCACCTCGGTCAAACCGTCATTATCGACATCACCGCTCCAGACCATGGGGCATTCCATAGAAGCGCCACCTGGGCATGACCAGGATGTTTCATAAAAGAATTGTTGAGTATCGGAATCCCAACCCAATGCAGATACATGCTTGTCTCCGGTTCCCATGTTCGGGGCATTGGCTATCAGCACCTCCGGGGAACCATCATCGTTATAGTCACAGACATAAATATCAAAGATGAAATCAACCCCTGTGCCATAGTACCAGTCTAATTGGGTGAGTGTCGTTCCATCATACTGGTATGCATACACACCATCGGCTGTAGAATACGCCCATGATACACACAGGATGAGATTGCCGTCTCCATTGAGATCTGCGACGCACGCACCAGACGGCACTCCTCCACCGACGACCCAGGAATATTCTTGTACATATGTTTTTTGAGTGACGTTATAATAGATGATACGACACATACTGCTTGTCTCATAACCACCGATGATTATCTCGTTGATCCCATCGCCATCAATATCTCCGATAGGTTGCGCGAATTCAGCTTCACCATTCCCGCCATACTCATGAGTCCATTGTAGCTCCCAGCCGTCTCGTGTCTCTGACTGTGGAGATATCGTGGTAACAACTGCCTGCGTACCAGGCAGGTTCGAAGTAATACTCTGTGCATTTCCTGCTTTTATGACAGATATTATCGGTGTGAAAATCAACAGCGTACATAGGATGAACCCTATCAATTTCTTCAACATTTCTTCTACCCCATTGTATTAAACGATGATGTATTATTTAATATTATGGAAGGGATAAAAACAATGAGAAGGAAAGAAATAGTTGTATTTGAGGGAAGAAAAAAGGGTTTTATTGTACTCCCCCGACGAAGGATAGGAACACAAAGCCTTTCACGGTCTCCTGCACATCGCCGATCGTGACGAGGATGGTGACCCTCCCGAGTCCAAATACAGAATCGAAAACTGTTTTATTCTCACCAGGCATGAGCCCCGGGATCAATCCTGCTTTTGACCTTCCTTTTAGGAGTAAGCCGCCACTCAGGTTGATGCTCCAGGGGACCTTCTTCAAAGGTAAGAGACCCTGGTTTTCCACTGTAGCAGTGATGCCTTTTCCGGCTTTCACCGTTATCGTGATATGGGGATGTTGTTCAATGAGAAAGGTACTCTGTTTCTCTTGTTCTGTGTTTCCGTTTCTGTCCACGGAGTAGAACGATACCGTGTAGCTCCCATCTTCCGAGATGATGAATGGTGTGGTATACGTTGTCCATGTGCCTGCGTCGAGTTTGTACTTTGTGTACCCCACACCAGATCCGTTATCGGTCGCGGTCAACGTCACGGTCACATTGCTCACGTAGATGTCCCCGTTCAGCTCTCCATTTAGTGTACAGGTGGTCACTGGTGGAATAACGTCAGGAACTGAATATTTCCAGATGAACTCGGTTCCGCTCCCGTCTATGATCTCACAGGCTTTGAGTTCGTTGGCTCCATCGGTGTCGAAGTCGCAGATGTTCATCCCTGCCAGCATGGACTGCGGGTCAGTGAGCGTTGCTTTTTCGTAGTACGCGGTCCCATTCCATCCGATGATGTGGACTTGTTGGGCGCCGAAGACGAACTCTTGATGTCCGTCATTGTCTGCATCCCCGAGTGCGACCGATTCGATGACGGGTTCACCGCCAGGGTACTGCCCGTTCCACACCTGCTGATAGGTACTCCCATCCCATTCGAACATCCATCCTTGCGGGGTGCCCCCGTAACTGCCGATACCAATCTCAGGGGTCCCGTCACCATTGATATCCGCGACTCCATCCCCGTAGACCGTCGCGGAACCGTAGTTCTGCCAGACCGGCACCCCATCCCAGCTTTGGGTGGCAGTGTTCCAGTTGAGCGCCCAGGTTCCTGCTGTCGCGAAATTTTGCTCAGAGACATCCGCAATCACCTCAGTCAAACCGTCATTATCAACATCACCACTCCACACCATGGGGCATTCCATATTTGAGCCACCGGGACAAGCCCAGGATGTTTCGTAGTAGAATTTCTCGGTATCAGGATTCCACCCTAACGCGGTCACATGATACGGTCCGGTTCCCATGTTTGGCGCGTTAGAAATCAATGTTTCTACAGTACCGTCATCGTTATAATCGCAGGCGTAGCAATCGTACAGCCAATCGACCCCCGTCCCATGATACCAGTCAAGGGTCGTCAGTGTCGTCCCATCCCAGGTGTACGCATAGAGCCCGTCAGCACCGGTGTATCCCCAGGCGACGCACAACTCAAGAATCCCATCATTATTCAAATCTTGGATGCAGGCTCCCGTGGGGATATGGTACGAGCCGCCTGGGACATACCATGCGTGCTCTTCCACATAGGTTTTTTGCGCCGCATCATACGACAGGATCCTGCACATCCCAGCGTTTTCGTACCCACCTACGATGATTTCGTTGACGCCATCTCCATCAAGGTCTCCGACCGGTTGTGCCAGTTGTGAATGGCCCATGCCGCCGTAGTCATGGCTCCATTGTAGCTCCCAGCTATCATGAGAAATAACTTGTGGAGCGGATGTGGAAAATGAGATCGGATTTTCAGGTGTCACGGCTGGAATGCTTTGTTCATGTTCTGTATGTACCGCCAGGACAATCGGTGTAGTCATTACAAAAAAGCAGACTAAGAATTCCATTAGTTTTTTTATCATTGATTCTACTCCCTTTGTACTAATCGATGATTCCGTATTTAATATTTTGTAAGGGATAAAAACTGTCGATTTCGATAAGGGTTTTTTCTGCCTGGTATGTGGACGTTTGTATCGTCGATTGTGTAGGATAATTATCCTTAGTTCTGCACCAGTTATTCCATCGAAGCTATGGTTTTGAAGGGATTAGTAAATAAAAGTCTTGTTGTATTACAGTATTGTTTTATGAAGGTGACCTGCCCTCATTGTAAACGGCGAATGCGTCTTTTTCGGAACCGTAAGAACGTTTGTGCGTGCGGCAAGCTGCTGGATTACCGTCATTTCCTGCATGAGAAAATCGCCTATGATGTGTATTTGGTGGATGCCAACATCTTGATTTATGCGTTTGATAGTCGGAGTGTGCGTCGGAAATATTGCCAGGCGATTCTGAGTATGCAGGCCTCGTCTATGAGTATTGCGACGACTCGGCAGATCATCGAAGAGGTCGGTCCAGTAATCGAGAAGCAGCTGCCAGAGATATTCCTGGTTTATACGGTAAGTACAATCCCGGACGATCTGACGGAGATTAAAACGAATTTCTTAAAACAGCCATCGATCGCTGATCTGTCGTTGGTGCAGGCAGCCTATGAGCACCCGGAGGTCCGTGGGATCATCACCTATGATAAGGATTTTGCTCGTATCGCGACCGCAGGGTTGGTCGAAAGGAAAGCCTCGGTGAAGTTTTGGTTGGGGAACGCCAAGGAGTTTGTGGAGAAACATCGGATACGGGTACCGGAGAAAGAAGAGGAAGGGTAGGAACCAAGAAGACTCGGTGTAGGTATCTACTTTTTTAAATAAAATAGTTCTTTTGTGAAGCAGGGCGGAGAAGGAAAGGGGGGTCCGGTGATGTTAAAATTTTGGGAGGAAAGGTTTGAAACGTAAAAGCTTTCTTATACGGAAAGTCCAGACCCCCATAATATTATATTATGTACTAGTACATAAATGTTATCCTTACGCGACCATTGATATAAGATAAAATATACAATAATAGTATGGGGGAACAGGAATTAAGGGGTTTGCTTGTAACATTTATACTAAATAGTATTGAGAAAATGAAAAAGATTCATAAAAAATGGGTTTGTCTTGAGATGAGAAGAAAAGGAACGATAGAGAGTATTTTCTTTCTCATATTTTTTCCTCCCCCTTGTTTCAGGGTTGAGTATTCTTATGATTTTGGCTATTTTAATTGCTTTGTAAATTATATTTTATAACAGAGGTAAAAAAAATCTCACCGTAAATTAACAGAACCACCTGAACATGATCTTCTGGGTTTCTACGGACATCACTTGCTAAGAATAAATCGATGGGGCCTGGTTTTTATATAGTCTGGGAGGAAAGATATGAATAAATATCTTCTTTTTAGAAAAGGCCAGACCCCATGGAGAAATAATGTATCTATAGGTAGATAAATATTATCCTCCCCCCCAAGAGTCCCCTATAGAAGGAAAATAAGATATAAAGAATGCAAACATGGAAAAAACCTCAAACACGAGATGCTTTCATCCCATGGGCGATGAGGTCGCTTTGAGAATCTCTTATGTTTGTTTGACGATTTTAAGAAGCCTGATAATCTTTTCTTCATCAATGTCCTGCACAGAAAACACCTTGATGTGTTTCATTGTTTTTCCGCTTCCTTCAAAGAGTCCTTGCTGCTGTTTTGTCAACCCTTGAAGCGAAAAACCCATATTGACATGGTCTTTAAGCGCAGCGATGTAAAATTTGCCACAAGATTCCTCTTTTGTGCATCCATAGCAGGGGACACCTACTCTCATTTCTTCGTTGATGGAAGGATAAGTTGAAAGGATAATGGTGCGTAATCTCTGACAGATCTCTTTTTGTGGGGATTTTTGTTTTTTAATGTAGAGGTCAACGTTCGAATCCATGGGAGCGATGACAGAGCAGCATCATTTAAGTGTTCCGAAATAATGAAAGAAAAGTACTGTTTTCAAAATTTTGTTTTTGAATTTGGGAATGAATTTGGTACAAATTGGAATTGATTTGTAAAAAATGGATATAAGCGAATCATCTCATGCCGCTCCATAGAAAAAGATAAGGATGTGATCAGACGATGAGGAAAAAAATAGTAAAACAATGCATCGGAGCGGTTCTTGCAAGCTTGGTTTTTGCAGCGTTTTCTGCTACGTTGGTTGGAGCGCAAATTGCAGCACCTACCACAGTGGACCATACTCAAGCAAACGGGACCATTGTGCTCAAAGTAAAAGAATTGACTGATCAGGGATTGAATCTTCAACAGATACAAAGCGAATTACAAACCATGCTGAATAGCATGCATACAGATATTCAAAAGAGGGAACAAAGCAGTCTGTCTCTAAGAGGTTTTTATCCAGTCAGCCTCTTCTCATGTCGAGGTTTTGCTTAGGACATCCTCTTTTCAGCCCCCCACCCCCGGAAAGGAGTTGTGCCACACTTCTTTTTTGCCTCCCCTGTGATATACGGCGCAACTTCCTTCTCTATAATTTTCAGAGGAAATAAGGAAAAAAGAAAGAGAATATCTGAGCGATAATGTACTTTCCCTCTACGCCTCCAGGTTTATTCTTTTTCGTTTTTTAAGCTTTTAAGCAATAGAAATGTATCCGTTCAGTTTTTTAATCGGAGTCGCCTCATTGATGGTGAGTACTCATGTTTATACCAGCATATTGGATGCAAAAAATGATTTGAAGGAAATACGGTCGACATGGAAACCCTTTCCGATATCTCAGAAACACTGCTTATCCCACTGTATGCACGCGCAGGAGAAACACAATCAAAAAATCCTCTTATCAACGACAGAAAAGCGTTAGAAATCACCGAAATACTCAATAAAATTTTTGAGACATCTCCTTCGCCGTTGCATCGACGATTAGCGAAAGGAAAAGTGAGAATGACTGCAAATAAAAAGTTAATTGTTTTTTTTGCGTTACGAACAAGGAGGTTTGACCGATACTGTCGTGAGTTCCTCAGCCGTAACCCGAACGGGGTTATCGTGGAACTCGGATGTGGTCTGAGCTCACGTTTCTCAAGAATTGATAATGGTGCCGTAGAATGGTACGATCTTGATTTCCCGGAGGTCATTGAGATCAGAAAACAATTTTTCCAGGAGACTGCACGGAGCCATATGATTGCGTCATCTGTGCTTGGCTTTCGATGGATGGAACAGCTTGCAGCGACAAAGAAAAAGATCCTGTTCGTCGCTGAGGGGTTATTGATGTACCTTCATGAAGATGACGTGAAATCCCTTATCCTTAAGATGCAGCAGCAATTTCCCGGATGTGAACTTGTCTGTGAAGTGGAGAACACGTTTGTCATAAACGTGCTAAAGAAGGAGCGATGGAAGAGAAAATTCCAGCGGGATTATCATCTTGGTCCGGATGTGATATTATATTTTGGTATACGAGCGGGGAAGGATTTCGAGTCCTGGGGTCAGGGTATTGTGTTCCTTGATGAATGGACTGTTTTTGACGATCATGAAAAGAAACTCGGGTGGATGAACTTGTTTGCTTTTTCCAAACGACTCAGGAAATCCCAATGGATTGTTCATTATCAGTTACAATCACCTTAAAGATGTATAAAAAAAAAATGATTCTACGATGTTCGAGAGGAGAACATCGGTTTCTGTTTTATTTTTCAGACGTCGGATCTTCAATTTTTAGCCACAGGTTCCTGAACCATTTTTGAAGCAGAGGGTCGTTTGATATATTCGTATCCCATGCCTCTTGGATGTCATTTCTGGATATTTCTGTGTTTATTGAGTCTGAAACACAAAACGCGCTCCACCGTTTCATAGAGTTCTCTATTTTATCATAGCAAGACCCGCAGACTAAAAATCTTTTTCCTAATGCAGGGTGACGATACCCTTCGAACATACCTAGTTTTTTATCACATTCTTCACAATCTACCATGTTATTTCACCTACTCAAACAAAGAATTAAAATAAAAATCTCAAAAGTCCGTAAAAAAACGAAATTATGAAACTCTCATCCCATTTTCCTTTCTAAGGTCAACAACACCTCGACCTTTATATAGCTATTCATGGTAGTTTTTAGAGAGGAAAAAAAGAGGGGGATTTGTAGGACTTCAGCAGGTGTCGGATTAATGGAAACGCATGTGGGAACCATTCATTCTTCTTCGGATAAGACTAATCCCCAAGTCACTACTGCGAAAAACCGTGATCCCAGCATCCCGTGAAACTCATCGTTCAGAAGTAAGACTTGCACCGATGAATATATTTTCAGATCCATTGGTCTGAGTTTTATGATTAATGCAATGGACATATTGTAGATGGCATATCCTTCGTTTTGATTTCCAGCACTCTGAACGAATCCAATGAGGATTATTTTAGACGTAATGTAGATAGTAAATGGTTCTGACCAGTTGCTTTCTGCTCCATAGGCATCCTTTACTTTCAGTCGGATGCTATAGGTGCTTGGCTCAGACCATGAATGGGTTGCAGTACTGGTTTGACCGGAGGAATAGGGGCCCAGCCATCCTGAGGTGGTTCCATCGCCCCAGTCCAAGAAAAAGTATAATGGGTCTCCGTCAGGATCTGTTATTGGACCAATTGTGAATGTGTAATTCGTATTTATTTTTCCGCAGTGTGGACCATCAATGGTTGGCTGGGTCGTATCGTCTGGCAGTATCGGGGCCACGATATCGTTGTGAAGAGAGGTGGCTGCGGGTGCCGTGATGGCTATGACCAGCATAATAATTAAGAGATAGTCTCGTTTCTTAATCATGAAATTCTTCCTCCGGTTATAATTGTTTATATGACACGGATTGATTTAAATGTTTTGGAAAGATAAAAATTGATTTTCCTCTGGGTGTGTTGTGTGTCCTGTCTGTTGTCGTCTTTGGTCTTTTTTTTACAATTGAAAGGAAGGAAAAAGGAAAGAAAACAGATTCTGGACTGAGTATTTAACCGGTCATATTGATTCAAAAAAGGTATGTTTTTAAAGAAATAAACCATGTGAATATTGTGATGAGTGGAGATGGGACTGTGAGAAAAATTGTTGTCGTACTCATTGGAATAGTGTTCATTACGTTGTGTTTGATGAGTGGATGTACGCAGAAGAAACAAGAACAGAATAGTGTAACAGATACTGATGGTGATGGTTACAATGACACTGTTGACGCGTTTCCCTCTGACAGCACCGAATGGGTTGACTCGGATGGGGATGGGGTTGGTGATAACACCGATGCGTTTCCCCATGATGCGAACGAGACACGGGACACGGATGGTGACGGGGTTGGTGACCATGCTGATGCGTTCCCGCTTGATCCCGCTGAATCGCATGATGCGGATGGCGATGGTGTGGGTGATAACGCGGACTACTACCCCTACGATCCGACGCGTTGGGAGCGGCCTTCCTCTGATGCTTTTCTCAATACTGCAGAGCCGTACCTTGAAAAACTGGACCTGGACGATAGCGGGTTACGATCCTATGCAATTACTATCCTTACTGGTTGTGATGCGTCCGACACAGAATGTTGTGTGAACGCGCTGTATCGGGATGTCCTCATGAACTATACCTGCCTTGCTGCTCCCATGGATAATACGACGCTGCAGACGCCACAGCAGACCATTCAGAGAAAACAGGGGACCTGTGAGGATCTATCTCTTTTACTGTGCTCACTGCTCTCGAATATCGGATTGACCTCGTCTCTTGTCTTTACCAATACTCATGTGTATGCGATGGTCTCTGATGTCAATGCTGATGATCTCTGGAACGTCACTGAGCAATCATTGCGTCTTTTGGCTGAGAAAATATTTGGTGAACCTCTGTCTCAGCTGTATCAAGGAACCTACACCATCCCGCCCACGAAATCGTTCACCGCTCTTGGAAACAAAACATTTGCTGGCGTCATCGAGTACATGACCATTGACTATACGATAGAATCCGATCTACCATTGGATCTATTCGTTGTTCCGACCGATGATCTTGATCCCTTTATCCCTATATCAGAATGGACACAAATGAATGTGACTACTGCAACAGGGACAATCTACCATCTGGAAACGTATGGTGGCATCATTCTTTTTAATCCCAATGGAATTCAGACTGCGAATCTGAATTATAATCTGTTGTTTACGTTTCAACCATCGTTCTATAAGACATATAATAAAAACAAGCTGACGGTCTATAACCTGTGGGGAACGAATGCGGTGCTGCTTGACCCGACGGTCGGAGATTATGGTTTTCCAGGTTATGATGCTGGAATCGTTGGGATAAAAACTGCAATCGATCCTCTGACGAAAGAGTACGTCACTGTACAATAAAAAGGAATTCTTTTGTTATTGTGTCCGAAAAAAAATACGTTCGATGTCTCTATCCGTTTTCTTGGTGATTGTGAAGAAATCTATGTTCGATGGTAATATTTATATATTATAGTTGCGTAATAATATGGACGGTTGGAAGAGATGGGGACAGCAACAAAAATGATGATGGAAAAGGTTGATGAAAGAGAAGGTGAAGCGTTTTTTAAAAGGTTGATGAAAATGATGAAATCATTTACACCAAAATTACTTTTAGAGGACGAAGAGGAGGATACAGAAAAGTATTCTGAAGAGGATTATAATATCTGTGTGTATCAAATGCTTCCGTATCCACCAAACACCAAGGATCCTAAGGATTTTTTCATACAAAGAACCTAACGTTCTGGTGTTGAGAACGCTGGTGGTCCATTGGGAGTCCAGTTATAGATCCCATAAATCAGCAGGATTCCGAGATGTCCGCTGAAGTATGTTTTGTTTATCGTAATCCTGCCTAGGAATGGTAGGACCATGAAAAGTGTGATGGAATTCCCGGAGACTCGTGGGAAGACGCCGTAGATTTGTTTCTCACCGTATCCCGCAGGGGTGAGGGGATGAGTGGTTTGGCTCTCTGCTGCCACCGTCAGTGGAATAAGACCGAGGAGTAGTACAAACAGAATGATGCTTATTCTTTTCTTTTCTCCCATAGTTGATTCCGTCCCGAACTATGTGTTTCTGAGCTGATCTCCGTATATAAACGTATTCTTTTTAGGTGGATTATGAGACGGAGGGGAAATACTGGTGCAGAACAGATTCATGCTTTCATCACGATGAACATCATCACAACGAGATGAGGTAGATACCGATGACCACGATGAGAGTGCCGATGAACTTGTGCTTATGGAACTTTTCCTTGAGAAATACGGTGGCGAGTAAAAAGACGGCGACGGAACTGATGCCTGCCATGGGGTAGACCTTTGAGGCGTTCGCCTGAGATAATGCCGTGTACAGGAACGCTGCGGCTGTGGCTGCGCAGAGGGATGCGACTCCTACGATCCGTAGTTGTGGTTTTAGGGATGCTGGTGTATTATTGATGCGCCGACGCAGGAATATGGACACGACGAGAAGCATGAGGAAGGCCATGATGTAGATGGAGACGGCAAGCGCGATCGGATCTGCCGTGCCTAAAAACGTCTTGACAAGCAGTGCATACGCGATGTCGGCCGGGACGAGCGCGACGATGATAAGCAGTTGGCGGTCCAGGTGTGGTACTTTTGTGATGTGTTCGGTCAGGACGAGGTAGATGCCGATGACAGTGACGAGAATGCCAATATAGTTAGGGAGACTTGCTGGTTCGTGGAGGAGGATGACAGCTGCCAGGAAGATGAACAGGGTGTCAAGAGACTGGGAGAACGGTTGGATTTCGCTTGCGTTCTTTTTTTGTAGGACGAAGAGGTACACAACGAAGCTGACTACGAGAAGTAAGGCTGGAATCGCCGCGAGAAGCAGCAAGGAGGGAGTGATTTGAAGGTGTATTAAGAGATACCCTGCAGAGCCAAGGAAGACCGCGTTAAACAGGGTACGCAAAAGAACCCAGGTCACCGGATGGAACAGCCGGTTCATCATGTACTTATCAATGATGCTTGAGATCGAACCGATCGTATAACCAAGGACAGCAAAGAGGAACCACAGCTCCATAGGATTTCAACGCGGGCATTTATCACAGCACTCTATAAAAACACTATGATGAATCCTTCCCCCTCCTGAGAGTTTGATTCCTTCTTTATCATACAAAACTATATATAATAAATAAACATCAATATTCTATATACTTGTACATAAAGGGGGATATAAAAAAAATGAAGCATCTAATCTATCTTGTCGTAGGAATCCTGGTACTGAGTGGTTTTTCGGCACTAGGTATGGGGGCCGCTGGTGAAAAACAAGGGAATCTTCGGTTCTCCTTTGCAGAGCCGACTTTTGTCGAAAAAGAAGTATTTGTCGAATTACAATCTGCGGGGACGGATTCATGGATCTTTGATGCAGGAAGCCCGATGCTTCCCCGACGCATTGAAACTATGACCCTGCCGTTTGGTGCGACAGTAGAGAACATCGTATGCGTCGCCTCTGGGGTGCAGTCCAAAGTATTGTCACAGAAGATTATGCCTGCTCCACAGCCAGTGCCGTTGAGCGATGAGGTAGCGTTGTCTACTGAGCCGCAGATGAACCCTGAGATCTATGGTTCAAACAATCTGTTTCCCAGTGACTGGGTGAGTTATCATACGGGTGCTGGGCTTGATGAGAACAATCAACATAAGACGGTGGTGACAATAGACACCTATCCTGTTCGGTACGAACCAGCGTCTGATACGATTTATTACGCCAGTGACATTGATGTGACCATCACGTACAAAGTCCCTGACAAGACGCCGTTCCCGGCGAACACCGAATATAAGTTAGTCATTATCGCTCCGTCGAAGTTTTCCAGTGCGCTTCAACCGCTGATTTCTCATAAGATCTCAAAAGGGATCTCCACGATGCTGAAGACTACCGAGGATATCTACAAGGAATACACTGGGTACGATACAGCGGAGCAAATAAAATATTTCATAAAGGACGCGGTGGAGACCTATAACACCACCTATATTTTGCTTGTTGGCGGGTTAAAATCACTCTTGTACGCAACCCCGAAAGATACCGCTAGCTTAGGATCAAAGGGATGGTACGTACCCGTGCGGTACTCGAGTTTAAGTACCGGTGCGGGAGACGACAACGGGTTTATCTCTGATCTGTATTATGCGGATATCTATAATGCGACCGGTGGTTTTTGCAGCTGGGATTCGAACGGGAACCATGTCTATGCTGAGGGCTCAGATAAAATTGATCTGTACCCTGATGTTGCGTTAGGGAGGCTGCCCTGCAGAAGCGTCAAAGAAGTAAATGTCGTGGTTGATAAAATTGTTCACTATGAAAGTAGCCTTGCAGATCCCTCCTGGTTTAATAAGATGGTGCTGGTGTCTGGTGACGGGTTTTTGGATCAAGAAGACATAGGCATCTCCTGGAGTACCAATGGTCTTCCCAATGGGGCGTACACGATTTATGCTCAAAGCATGAATGTTACCAATGTCGTTGGACCCATTGATGTGATTCATATCACCATTGACAAGACAAAGGCGACCACGCTGACCTTCAACCATGATGACAATCTGATCACCAAGTTGAAATATCCGTTTCCTCCTGTTGCTGAGATTGTGTCCGTCTCCGAAGGCAACGTTCTGGGAAACACGGATTATTCCTATTCTCCGACAGAACGAGAGGCGTACCTCAACAGTCAGTTGCACTGGGCGGATATGTCATATGTTAGTGGTGTTCTGAAGATCCGTGGGAAGACCTACGATCCACGGCCGTATGGTGTTGAGACAAGTATCCATGTCTGGATTAACAACAGCGCGGGAGCCACAGTGTTCACCCAGACGAAAACCGGGTTTAAGATGTACTGGGAAGGGGAATGGACCTGCGGAGATCAGTTGTTACTGGGACGAGCAGGGGCGGCGTATTACATGCCGTCAGAGATTGAAAAGAATTACCTCTTCAGCTCCAGTGGCAATTGGACCGGCCAGAAAGAGGTCATCAACGCAATCAGCCAAGGCGCTGGGTTTGTATTCTTCTCGGGCCATGGGAGCCCTGCGGTATGGGCGAACCACTACCCGGGCATTCCTGGGAACCGGAAGTATGGTGAGATAGACGGATTATCGACGGTGAATAAAGGTCTGCCACTCTTCCCGATGGATTCCATTTCAAATGATTACAAGAATCCAGTGGTGGTCGTCGGCGGTTGTCATAACAGCATGTTTAACGTCTCATTGATTGCGACGTTGCTTGATATGAAGAATCAGCATTCAATGCAAACATGGGGGACACCGGCATCCGAGTGTTGGAGCGAACGGTTCGTACGACTCGCTAAAACTGGCGCGATCGCGACGATGGGGAACACCGGTTTCGGGTTCGGGATCCTCAACGAGTTCTGTACGACTGGTGGTCTGGATAACTACATCACCACGGAGTTCTTCGTTCAGTACGGGACCCATGGGCATCATGTCCTTGGGGAGGCGTACGCAGGCACGCTGAGCGAGTACATCACTCATTTCAAGGCAGAGGGTTGGGATTCAGCACATCAGAAGACCGTGGAACAATGGGTGCTGATTGGCGACCCTAGCCTCATGATCGGCGGGTACTCATAATCCAGTACTTTTTCTTTCTCTTTTTTCTTTTATTATTATTTGATTTATATAAAAAACAATGAGTTCTGAAAATTCTTCCTATACTTGCCCAATACAAGCACATAGGTATCTGAGTTATTTTAATCATTTATGAATCAGTAAAATTATGGTTTAAAAGGACTACTTCGCCGCCGCAGTTTGGGCAATTGTTCCCATCCAATATCCCCATTTCTTTTAAACTACCATTTTTTTGCTGCAGTAGTCCGCAATCTGTACATTTTATGTATGTAATCATTTTCAAAAAAATCATTCCCCAATTTTTATATGAAGAAACTAATATATAACTTTTTTGGAAATTATCAGTAATTGAAACCTGTTTCTGAGGATATGTTTTAAAGGGAAATAAAATCTAAACAAACATCTGATTATTTAATGAATATACTCTCGTATTTCACTAAGAGTGAAATAAGATTCCAAAAACAAAATTCTAAGTTCTGCGCCTTGGATTATCGAAAGTCTTAAAGGGTAGATATCTGATAAAATGAGGGGTTTTCGTATGTTGAAACATGTGACCTTGGATGGTGTGCGGCTTCATTTGAAACCTGATGAGAATAAGCTGTGGATCAATAGTAGATATGTGCTGTTCTTAAATGAGACGACACGGTTTATTGTCGAATCGATGATCGAGAGTTGCTATAAAGTCCCTAAAGAACAGGTGCCTGAGAGGACCATCAGGAAGATCGTACGACGATATCGGGTCTCGAAGGAGAAAGCGCGGGAGGATTTCGATGCGATCGTTGGTGTCATCAATGGATTTGCCCGGGATGAGCCACCGTTGCATCTAATCGGCATGACTGTTGTTGACCCGGGGAGTTTGAAGGCGCCGAGTCGGATGGATCTTTCTCTGACGTATCAATGTACGAACCATTGCCCGCAGTGTTATCTGAAAGAGAATGTAGATGTGAAGGGGACGTTGAAGACGGAGCAGTGGAAAAAGGTCATTGACATGTTATGGGAGGTTGGGGTTCCGCAGGTGGTGTTCACCGGCGGGGAGTGCATGCTGCGGGAGGATTTACTAGAGCTTGTTGCGTATAGTAAGCAGTTCACGACCGGGATTATCTCGAATGGGACGCTGCTTACCGCTGAGCTTGCAGGGAGGCTTCGTGATGCGCATCTTGATTGGATTCAGATTACCCTGGAGTCGGCTTCTGCAGCGATCCATGATAAGATCCAGGGGCGGAAAGGAGCGTGGAAGGAGACCGTTGCTGGTATTACGAATGCGGTTGCTGCTGGGTTATCGGTGAGTATCAATGCGACGCTTTCAAAGAAGAATGCAAAGGAGTTGAAGAAACTCATTGATTTTGCCAAGAAGCTCAATGTCCGGTATGTCTCGACGAACGCGATCATCAATGCCGGGCGTGGGATAAAAGCAAAAGAAGAATCCGGGTTGGAGGAGCAGGAGTTGCAGAAGATCTTAGAGGAGTCAAAGGCGTACGCTGAGTCTTGTGATATCTCGTTCAACTGGTTCCTGCCGACGTGCTATAAGAATGTCAATCCCGTGGAGCTTGGGTTTGGGCAGCGGTGCTGCTC
>Ga0326726_10002906_pt1 | contig 15690 bp, 19 predicted proteins | sample MHFenrmetagenome_2_FD_207603 | JGI IMG/M metagenome (GOLD analysis project Ga0326726, IMG submission 207603) | Lab enriched peat soil microbial communities from Michigan Hollow, Ithaca, NY, United States - MHF15MN | ecosystem: Environmental > Terrestrial > Soil > Wetlands > Peat | place: USA...
GGAAACTCAGGGAAACCAAGGACTTCTCGCTTGCGATGCTCCTGCTCTTTGCTGCAGGGATGCTCCTGTGGACGGCGTATGGGATCTGGATCAACTCGTTCCCCATCATTGCTGCAAACGTCATTACCTTTGGCCTTGTCCTGTTCCTTCTGGGGATGAAGATGAGGTTCCGGTAAATACTTTTTCACCGGTGGGTCACCAGCCAGTTCAATGCGCAGGGAGATATTTAAAAAAAGAGTTTTTATTCCTGAAGGAGTACAAGGCAGCCGGCGATCCTGTCGTGGAGCCCCTGGCGGTTTCTGGTAAGCCCGATCATGAGGAATCCAAGAAAGATAATTAATGTGGAGATAATTTTTGAAAAATGGCGAAGAGTAACGCGTGCAAAGGTGGGCTTGTTTCCCTCAAGGTCAGTCACTACGATTCGCATTAACAATTTACCCGGAGTTGCCTGGCTGCGCGACGACTCGAACCCGGCAAAGTAAAGCCACGGGATAACAATCAATAGTACGCCGTAGGACGCGATGATCGATCCGTACAGGGCAATCGAGGTCCCATCCGGTGTCAGCGAACTGGCGGGTACATGCTGGATGACATAGAAATAGAGATTCTGGACTCCCCGTGTCAGACCAAGTACAAACGCAGCGACCAGATCAAACAACAGGATAAGGATGAAATCAACAACAAACGCAATCAGCCGCCTGCCAAGGCCGGCATATACCCCTACATCAGGGTACTCCTCCTCTTCAGGAGTTGCGATGATCGTTGCCGGGTCCGCTAGATCTACAATATCCTCCCCGCACCACTGACAGAATTTCCCTAAAGCATCAGTCTCTCTTCCACATTTCGGACACAACATTCCCTTTTACTCCTGATATGTAAAGTTAATCCGGATGTCCTTTTTAATTTAACTGTTCTATTCTGCCATTTCATGCATTTATGCTGCCCGGAACCGCGTAATGCCGGGAAAAAACCGTCCATTGGGACAGATATCTATCAGCCTGATTCCAGAGCGCAAATCAGAAATATAAAGAAAATTAAAGGACTATTCATGAAATGCGCCCTTATTTTGTTAGCCATTGGCAGTCTTATACTCTGTGCGCTCTCAGCCGGCTGTACCAGCCCGACCCAGGTGGAGATCAAACCTTCGCAGACAAATACACTTCCCACACCCCCGTCGACACCTTCCACAGCAACGGTCACCGTGGTGTCAACCCCCCTGGCAGTCGAAACCCTGCCAGCCGAACAGGCTGTTGATATTGTCGTCTACAAGCAGCGTCCCGATGCCACTATCCACCTGGTCTACAATGGTGGAACGGGGGAGATGTTTATCCAGAATGTCATGATGCGGGTTACTCGTTCCGATCGGACCGTTCCTGAAGAAAAGTACTTAAACGACGGGACGAGAAGGCCACAACGCGGAGATGAGCTGATCTTGGACGGATCACGCGGCACCGACCAGGTTGCGGTTTTCGTCACCAGTTCAGGAAAAACCTACAAGATCTATGACCAGTCGCTTGCAAATCCCTACTACTAAAATGCCATAAACATTTTTTAAAATTCAACCGGTCTTATGATTTTTTGCGATCGCTTCTGCATACTTTTGCGTTAGATAACAAAGACCGGTTACGATGACCAGAACGACTCCGAGTACAACCCATTGCTCTATACCCGCAGTCCCCACCGCGAGTCTTGTTAGCAGGTTGAGTGGATTTGACGGCACCGCGAGTGCCAAAAGAATGACTACCACAAGTCCTGTTGAGAAGATGAACTGCGCCGCTGTCCTTTCACGGTAATGGAGGGCTACAAGGGTCCCGATCAGGATAAGGATGAGTGATGTAACTGAAACTTGGAGCAGGATTGGTATGGTGTTCTGGATTGCGATACCATTGATCGCAAGAAGAATCAGCCATGCTCCGGCCTGGACGGGAACAAGTACCTCACAGGCAAGCACTTTTCCCCAGATCATCTCCGGAAAAGTAATCGGTGTAGAGATGAGCGTCTCGAGCGTCTCATGCTGGTACTCCTCGGTGATCAGGTCTATTACTAGTGCTGAAGCGATAATTGCCGGCATGAACACAAGAAGCGGGATGAGCAGGCCGTACACAAATTCGTAGAAGTCTCCTCCCCCCGTTGAGGACGGAATCTGGAGCGGCAGCGGCTGCACGTCCAGCCGCACTCCCCGGATCTGGCGGAGGGTCCGCTCGTATTTCAGAAAAATGTCCTTGAGCTTTACATCCACGATGGCGCTCTGGAGATCATTCTGAACCGTGTAAAGGGTTATTTTGATTGGATCAGCAGCATCAGGCAAAGTATCCGGCACGTAAATAACTGCAGCCAGTTTGCGCTGACCGAGGGCTGCTACGGCCGTTGAAAGATCCATCTGATAAACACGGAAATCAGGGCTTGCCTTGAGAGACTCGAGCAACTCCGACTCATTCCCCGCGTATGCGACACTGTAGCGGTAATGGGAATATTTCGAGAGCGACGAGGGATCGTACATGGACGTCAGCCCTACCATCAGGAACGAAGAGAACAGGGCGATGAAGAGCTGGAGAAGGACTGCAAGGAGTATCGTCTTTTCATTGAAGAGCCCACGAAACTCCTTCTTTGCAATGATGGAGAGATGTCTGCCTTTCATCCGAGCCACCCCAGTATAAAATAGAGATTGTACAGGCAGTGGACGACCATCGCTATCGCAAGGCCGGGTGCAAACCAACTTCTCCGCCCGAATTTCAGGCATGTGGCGACGATGAGCACCCCAACGAAGTGGAGCAGCAGCGGCAGCCAGAGTGAACCCAGGGAGAGGAAGAGGATGCTGCCAAAGACCGAGTCAGAGATCTGGGCGATGGTAACAAAGAGGAGAAGCTTTTCCGCGACAAGGAACCCGAGTGCCGTTGCTCCGCTGGCAAGAACAAGATTTTTCCAGGTGAAGAACCGGGTATCGCGGGAATATATCGTATATATCCCGATGCCTTTTGCGAACTCTTCGATTAACGCTGCAAACAGGAGCAGGAATACCAGGGAATAGGGCATGGGCAGGTTGAAGAAGAGTACAAGGCACATCATCTGCACCATGAAGACGAAGGGAATAGAAAACCCGCTCAACAGGAAAAGGGAGGCGAAAGGATATTTCTGGGGGAGGATTTCTGAAAGGAACTCCCGCACACGGGTTGCGAGCGGTTTTTCTGAGAAGAGACGCTCGTCTTTGAAATTTTTTACCGCGATATAGAAGAGGACTGCACCGGTGAGCCAGAAGAGTGAAGTCGAGTAGAGATAATCGGTGACTGTCCATGCGGTGCCCTGGATGGAAAGTACGATCAGCGTGAGAGGGGAGATGAGGCTGATCACGTGGACATTAGCAAAGATACTCGGGAAGAAGAGGTATGAGGTGGCAATGGTTGAGAAGAAGATGGAGATGAATGAGAGCTCCTTGAAGCTTCGGGAGAGCATCCCGATGAGAAGCGCGTTTGCGAGAAAGAAGAAGATGATCGGGACGAGCGGAAGTATGATGAGGGGGGGGGCCCTGAGGTAGAGAGTGAGCCCGGTGCAGATGACGAGCATGCCGATGAAATACGGGAGAGCTTTTCCGATGATAATCGATGATGTCCTTACCGGAGTAGACAGAAGGATCTCACCTTTGCGCTCGATCCGTTCATTCATGACACTCATCATGAAGAACTGGGACGTGAAATACAGCGGGAATATGAAAATAAAGACGAGGATAATGGAGTCGAACGGGAGCGGGGGTGAAAGTTGTGACGGGGTTTTGAAATCGCCCATTACACCACTGGAGGAGAGAACCTCAGTATACCGCGAGATTTGTGAGTTCTGCGCATTTGACTGGACCAGTTGCTCCCGGAGCTGATCCTCCGATATGGCGAGAATTGGTGAAGGAGTGGGGATATTCTGCACGGGGCCTTCCGGTACGGGGGCCACCCTGCTGGGTGCGGCGCTGATATACTGGCCGCTCTGAGTGGCAAGGAAGCTGAGTTCACTTTTCACACTTTCTGAATTGATCCATAGAGGATATGCAGCAAAGAGATCGGTCTCGCTATTGTAGACACTGTTGACATATTTCCCGTAATCGCGGGAAAGTGTTTTAAGTGCTGAATTGGCTTTGTCGGTCCCGAGTGAGGATGCCTGCCCCCGGATAATGATGACGTCAAACGAGTTCCTGTTTGCATTCAGCGTGGAAGCCTCGAGCTGGTATACGGAAAACCGGGCGTCGCCTGCGATCAGCTGGGCGATCTGGGGATCATCGACCCCCACCCGGTACATCCCATCCTGCAGGTGAAGTCCGGTATGAGCGGTGAAACCCGTGACGAGGACAAGGAGTACAAAAAGTATAACTGCCAGCGGCAGCACATCCCTGTTCATCGTCGAAAAGGATTTTTTCACTTCCCAGCGGGCTATGGTGGCAATGTCGGTAAGTGTGCTCATGAACAGTCCTTTTCCCCGAACGGAAAGATAGCGGGTATGGTATTCATTGAACCTTTGAAAGGTTGGGTACAGAATTGTACCGTGTATCGGTCAAATAATCATCGGTATTGACACTGTGAAGTCCCGGAGTCATCGGTAGTCCAGTTAAAAAGAGATTGTCCTTGTTCTCTGAATGTTCCCGCCATCCGGTATTCCCTGCTCCTTGTTTCCAGCTTGCATTGTTGAAAGGTGATGTTCCCATCCCAAGGTATATGGTGCACTCCGGGCAAATCTGATTGATAAGGTATTTACATGATCACTGCCCGCAACCTGACGAAAAATTTCGACAACTTTACTGCGCTGGACTGCGTGAATTTTGCGTTTGAAGACGGCGAGATCTTCGGAATAATCGGGCATAACGGGGCAGGCAAGACTACACTCCTCAAGATCGTATCAGGCCTGATCGCACCAACGTCCGGCGAATTATATATCAACGAAATCGATGTGATAAAAAACCCGATCGCGTTAAAAGAAAATCTCGGGTACCTGCCCGAAGAGTCGCGATTGTATGAGGCCATGACCGCGGAGAACTACCTCCAGTTCTTTGGGGAGATCTACGGGCTGTCGCCGCAGGAAATCCGGGTCCGGACAAACCAGCTTTTCGCAGCATTGTCGCTTGAACCTGACGGAAAGAAGATTGGAGAGTTCAGTAAGGGTATGAAGCGGAAAGCGGCAATCGCCCGCTCCCTGATCCATGATCCGAAATTTCTCGTCTATGATGAAGCTACCAGCGGGCTCGATCCCATGACTTCGCGGTTTATCGCCGATTACCTCCGCAGGCTTAAAACTGATGGAAAGACGATCGTTCTTTCAGCACACAACCTCTACCAGGTAGAAGCGATCTGCGACAAGGTGATGATCCTCAGAAGGGGAAAGATGGTCGCATTCGGTACTATGCGTGAGCTCCGTGACCAGTTCGGCTCACTCACGTATATAATATTTTTCTCAATCGATAATCCTGGCAGACTTATCGGTCATGCAAAGCCCTACCGGCAGGAAGAGGGGTTCTTCATCTGGGAGGCGCAGGACATGAAGGAACTCAACGAATGCACCGCTATCATCACGGAATCCGGCGGCCAGGTGGAGAAGATAGAGTCCCGCTACCCTTCGCTCGAAGAGATGCTGGTAAAGATTGGGAAATAACTTTTTTAACACGCTTTTCCCTGGGTCATACGCCACTCCGAAACTCTTTAGAAAAGCCCGGCTTAATCACTATTGGACGGGAATCGGACTATGGAAGAAGACGTTATCGTTCGCGAAGCTCTCGATAGCGATCGCGACGCTGTCATTGCTCTATTCAATCATTATGCAGCTGCCAGCTATGCAGCATACCCTGAAATGCCTGTCAACGAGCGGTTTTTCGGTTTCTTACGTGAGGGGACACTCGCGTTCTTTGTCCTCGATTATAAGACCCGTGTCGTGGGGTTTGGTCTCATCAAACCGGTACTTCCCTTTCCTGCCTTTATGGCGACGGGGATGCTGACCTACTTCATCCTGCCGGAGTTCACGAGGAGGGGTCTCGGGAGCAGACTGCTTGAACGGCTCACAGCCGAGGCGGAGAAGATGGGAATGACCTCCCTTGTCGCTAACATGGCTTCAAAAAATGCCGCGAGCATCCGTTTTCATACGCGTCATGGATTTACTGAAGCAGGAAGACTGCATAACGCTGGCATAAAATTCGGCGAGCCGTTCGATGTAGTCTGGATGCAAAAAGAATTGTAAGTAATTCGCGTACCATTATCGGAAGATTGCACAGGTCGTCGTAAAAAAAATTATGCTGTCCTCACCAGTGCCCCGCTGTTCCTGGCACGGGTGATCAGGGTCGAACCGCCCCCGTGCTCATCCATGAATGTCTGGGCTGCCCGCTGTATTTCTTTCATATCAGTGTCCCCGATTGCATAGATAGTGGGACCAAACGAGCTCATGCCTGCCCCTGCTGCGCCCGCTGAACGCACCGTTTCAAGGAGTGCCTGAACCTCGCCCGGCTGCAGCCCAAGCTCGACTTTTTTGAACCCGAGACCCTGGATCGCATTGACCGATGAACCAAACAGGTCGAGATCCCTCTCGACAATGCCCGGGAGCAAACGCATCAGGATCTCGTGGCAGAGCTCCCGCACTTCGTCAACAGGGACCGGGCAGTGGTACCTGAAGATATCTTTCTCTTTACCACCGCTTGCACCTGCGGGGATGCGGGGAATTGCCAGCAGGATGCGCCAGTCTGGAGGAAATTCATGACGTACAATGACCGGCGGGGGGTGTACGCCTGCGCAAGCTGAGGAAGGCCTGAACCCGTTCTTCTCACGACCCTGCCCGAATGCATGACCGCCATCTATGATAAAACCCCCGTGTTCAAACGCGGCAGTGCCAATACCGGATGTTCCGCCGCGACCGGTCAGGAATGCAAGGTCTTTTACCGAAACTGACCGGCCATAGACCTCGGCAATCCCCCTTGCGGTTGCGAGCACAATCTGGGATCCGCTTCCAAGTCCTGTGTGCGAGGGAACGTTTTCCCGCACGGTAACAGATACGCTCCCGCCGATTCGCAATCCCGCCAGCACCTTATTGGCAGTATCCACGACCCGTTCCCGTGTCATGCTGTCGCACCCCTTCACTTCAAGTTCCCGGCTCTCACGAATTTCGAGGAGAATACCTGGTTCATCAAGGGTTATACCGACACCGCCGTCGACCCGACCGGATCCGCCATGCATATCGATGAGTGTCATATGGAGACGTGACGGTGTCTGTACGACCACCCGGCGTTCGTCAAGGAACCTGTTATAGGGAAACTGCTCCTCAATGAAGATTAACGGCTGACCGTCATGGATTATCCTGTACTGGCGGCTGAGCAACGGTTCGTGTCTCCCGATGGAAAAAATCCTGCCCGCCTCATCAGTTGCAGGGGATACCCGGGCATCCAGTATTTCACGTCGAGCTTCAATATGGTGGCTCTGGATGATCCTCCCGATAGGGATATCTGCTTTCATCAGGTCATCTTTGAATTCCGGGGAAAGCCGTCCGAGAGGCGCATGCGAGATCGCATATATCAACACATCTCCACCTGCAAATGTCTTGATCTCGACGACGCGGTAGTTGACGGGATCGCCAGGTCCGATCCCGAGACGCTCTGCTATTGAAGGATCGGCCGGGACGATTTTTTGCACCCGTGTTTCGATAATAACCTGTTCTCCCGTTATTGCTTCAAGGATCTGGGTGACCGACCCATCCGTGCCAAGAAGAAATTTCTGCATGGGAGATAGTCTTCCGACCCGGGTCTCGATCTCGTTCAGGCAGTGTGCAATGTCCATTGGAAGAACCTCACCGCTCCGGATAATAAGCATGCTGTTGTCATGCCCAGGCTGCATGGTGTCTGCTGCCGCGTACGATAAAAACCGGAGACTGATTATTTCCCCGCACCCGGACGTCTGATGGTTTTCTTCTTGCCGTTATCAGTCACTTGTACCTGCGGCTCCCATACAGGAAGAGCCGCAATGGTCTCATCCGTAAGCCATCCCTTTTTTCCGATGATCTCACCGCAGCGGATCCTGCAAACCCGCGACGTCAGAATATAACTTTCATGGAAAAGGTCAAGACCTCCTCTGGAAAAATCATCCAGAGAGATCGGAAAAGAAGGTGCGTCTGAAGATGGTTTGCTGCTGACCGGGCAGAGGTATACCTCACCCTGCCTCCCCGTACGGATAACTACTGCAGGACGTCTCTTGACGACGGTTCGTTCATCAATAGCAAGAGGGGCGATCACCACGTCGCCCCGGGTATATCGCACCATCTATAGTAATTCCGGTGCTCAGGGACATAAGGAGTTTGATAGGCAGTGATTCCACGTTGCATTTTATACAGGTGGGAAGGAGATAGCTGCGTGCTAATGATGTGTGGCAGTTAAGATCCCGGCACGTTCTCGTCCTCCTCCTCTGTCCTGTCGGATTTGCTGCCGACAAAGCCCATGCCAGTGATCACGTTTCCCCGTTGAGAGATCATGCTCTGCTATTCCCGTATTTTAGAAGATCATGAGAAAGTCCGCCGGTGTCACAGGTATTAATGTAAAAAAAATGCAATGGTGAATCATGGCACGCTGTGATTACTGCGGAAACGAATGCCTGCTGCCGTTCACCTGCCAGCACTGCGGAGGAGCCTTTTGCCCGGAGTGCCGCCTGCCACCTGCTCACCAGTGCACCGGCATTGCTTCATGGAAGAAAAAACCAGCCCCCGGTGTCGGGATATCGTATGGAAGGGGTGGGACCGTTACAGCAACCGGCGGTGGATCTGGAAGAGAATCATGGCGAGAAAAAACAGGCCGGACACACGGGGAGATTCCCTGGCTGAAGGTGATGATCGCGATCATGATCATTATTATAGTGGTGTTCTTCTTCCTTGCATTAAGTGGGTAAACGATACGGCAGGACTAAAAATATGCGATGGTTCAAACTTCCCCTTATCGTCCTGCTCGGTGCCTGTTCTGTGCTTGCCCTGATCCTAGTCTTCCTCAGCCCGATCCCTCTGATGGGATCCCCTCCGGTAACAGCGGGACAACCCCCCTCTGAAATTCCGGCAGTCCCCCCTGCTCAAGTGACTTCTTCGGTCCACATCACTCCCACGAACATGGCACCGTCACCTCTGCAGACAACCACTGCTTTGCTCCTGCCTGCTTCTGAAGGACCGCATCCCTCTCCTTCACCAACTGCAGTCACCATATCAGCAGCAAAAAATCCCTACACGATCTCAACAACCGCACTGGAGGAGCGGGTGCATGAACTGATCAACCAGCAGCGGACTGCCCGGGGACTGGCATCTTTGCCTGTTGATCGAGTGCTTGCCGCCATCGCGAGGACGCACAGCGAGGACATGGCAGTACGACAGTATTTCGCCCACGTGAACCCTGAGGGCCAGAACCCGACCGCCAGGGGGACTGCTGACGGATACATCTGCAGGAAAACCTATGGTTCGTACTACACGTACGGTATTGCGGAAAATCTCTTCTTAAACAACCTCTATTCCTCTGCAACGTTCTATAGCAACCGAGAGACGGTCTATACCTGGAACTCCCCCGAGGAGATTGCACAGACCACGGTCTTCGGCTGGATGAACAGTTCCGGGCACCGGGAAAATATCCTGACCCCGACATTTGATCGGGAAGGGATTGGCGTTGCGATCGGGCTTGACGACAAGGTGTACATCACCGAGGATTTCTGCTGAGGGATCCGGGCAGCACCCGGTTCATGAGGAGATACCGGGGAATCACCGTATCCCCGTGTCAAAAGAGATATCCAGCCGGATTGTTTCCCCGGCATGGATGGCAACCATCCTTGGCAGATTGCTTCCGCCGATTCCCATGTACGGGATATCCACCACATAATTCCCGGGCCTGAGGGAGATCGAATAGCCGGTGTCAGGATCTGCAGTCACTGATCCAACGAAGGCACCACCTTCCGTGGTGATCGTAACGGGTCGTGCTGCATACGCCGCTACGATCTGTTCATGGGATATGGTGCAGGGTTCAACCGGGCAGAGCGGGCCGATGGTTACCGTTCCGGTAAGCGTTCCGGTGACATTTCCCGTGTCAGGCAACGGAGTTCCGGTATTAAGCAGAATGGCAATGGCTATGGTGATTACGATTAGTACGATGATTAAGAGGGAACGATGGAGATCCAACCCGGGCATAGTGAGTGAATAGAAACTGGAGGAAAAAAGGGTTGCGTTCGGGGCAGGATATTTAAATGTACTCTAAAGGAATTCCTCGATCTCATTATCAAGGTCTCCAGTGACAAAAAATATATAAACAACATCAGACTAACATAAAGTGAAACATAGGAGGAATACCTATGGACCGTGAAAAACCTGTGAGAAAAAGCACTGACGTGATTCCCATCACTCCGGGTTCTTCATTTATGACCCGGAAAGGCCAGAGTTGGCTTGAACGCGATTTCGACTCCATCTTTGATGACTTCAGAAAATCGTTTGATGTCCTGATGCGCCCGTATTTCCCGCTGGAAATGCAGATGATAGCACCTGGAGAACTATCCACAAGGTATGCCCCGCTTGATGTCATCGATGAGGGTGACCATTACCTTGTCCACGTTGAGCTCCCGGGCTTCAACAAGGAAAATGTTGACGTCCAGATCATCAACGACGGTATGAGTGTCCGGACAAAGAAAGAGATAGAGAAAGAAGAGAAGAAGAAGAATTATCTCCACCGGGAGCGGGCGTATTCGGCATTTGAACGCTCCGCCTCCTTCCCGGAAGAAATCGACCCCGCAAAGGCCGAGGGAACGATGAAGGAAGGGGTGCTGGAACTTAAAGTATACAAAAAAGAACCCAGACCGGAAGCGAAGGCACGGAAGATCGAACTGAAGTAGTTCGCTGCCGTGCAGTCCGGATTTTCTCCTTTTTTAGAGAATATTTTAAGATTCTTTATATGACGCAGGCACTTTGCATGGCATAACGACATTACTTTTTCACTAATTCGCAGGAGGGAGCATATAATTCTGAACCCTGTTCAGGAATAATGAGCAGCCCCTCATCCGAAACTTTAACATCATCATCTCACTACCATCAAAGGATAATATGGACCCCCGTACGCTCTGGCGTATACTGAGGATTGAGGGACTCATTCCCTTTACCGGGAGTGCTATCCTGATCGGGTTCGTGGTCACGCTGTGGGAAGCCGGTTTTGAAACCGCCCGGTGGAGCTTATTCATCATCGCCGCGATAGCAGCTCTCCTGATCCACATGGATGCTCACATATGGAATGACATCATGGACCGTGAGATCGACCGGCGGGAGAAGAGCAGGGAAACCGGGCGTGACCGCCCACTTGTATTTGGATGGGCGACCGTGGCCGACTACCGCAGGATGTCTGCGATCATCACGATCCTGGTGATTGTCCTTGCCGTATACCTCACGATAAACCGGGTTTTTATTCCGGTTCTGTTTATCATCGGTTTCTTCTTCGATTACGGGTACAATCATCCCCGCTTCGCGCTGGCTCATGAACCGTTTACTGAATTTTATATATTTCCATGGCTGGTGGTGGCAGTAACGGTGACCATCGTCTATGCGGCAACCGGCATGTTTTCTCTGTTGGCTTTCATTCTCTCTCTGCTGAACGGGCTGACGGGGACATGTTTTGTCGTCTCCATGATGCGCCGGGACGTCAATTCCGACAGGCTTGGGGGGAAATGTACATCTTCAGTACGGTACCCCGAGCTCCCACACTCGACTATATTTGGAATCATTACCATGTTTGTCTCTGTACTGATGATCTACCCGCTTGCTATGATCCTGGGAAATTTTGGGCTCGCGTATATCGTCGTCCTTGTTACGGCGATAATCGCCGGGATCAACACGGTACTCGGGGCACGGATCGATCAATTCTGCACCCGTGCCATCTATTCAGTCTTTCCTGACTTTGAAGTAAAAGCCAACAGGCTGATGCTGCAGCAGGTTGGAGCAACGATGGTTCACGCGGTGGCGATAAGTATTATTTTAGTGGTACCCGGCGGGATTGTATGAAGGTCGCAATCGCGGGTGGCGGAATTGCCGGCGGCTATCTTGCAAATCTTCTCCGGCAGAAGGGGCTCTTCCCGGATATCTATGATCCGATGGACCACGACACCCGCTGCAGATGCCGCTCATGCGGGTGGGGTGTTCCGGAAGGTATTGAACCATATCTCGCTGATGTAGACCTTGATCTGAATGACTACCTGCTCGAACCCATGGCATCCATGAATTTTGATGGCCTCGTGGCAAGGACGCCCCTGTTCACCGTCGACAAACCCCGGCTAATCCATGATTTTACCAGTGGTATCAACCTGAAGAGGCAGAGACTGTGGGCGGAGGAAGCAGATGACTATGATATTCTGGTAGATGCGACCGGGATCACCCGGGCTTTCCTGCCCCCGTGCAGGTCTGATCTGACACTGCCGACACTGCAGCACCGGGTTGTCGTGGAATCCCGCGGGATCGGACTCCTTGAGGCAGGTGTCTACGGGAACAAGGTACCCGGACTTGGCTACTTATGGGTTTTTCCACTCGGCAGGAACCAGTATCATGTTGGCATCGGCGGTATCGGGCTTATCCGGCATGACAGCCACATAGACCGGTTTTATCAGGACTCATCCGGGCGGTTTGCATTCGTACCTCTCTGCAGCTGCCGTGGCGCTGTCCGCGTTGCTTCCCCGTATTATTCAACACCGTTTTATTCAGGAAAGACCCGGAAAGATGGCACGCCACAGGTGATCGTTGGAGTGGGTGAATCCATTGGGACCGTCTCGCCATTCACCGGTGAAGGTATTGTCCATTCCCTGGAATGTGCGAAGATTTTTGCAGAGTCCTGGCCGGATTACGAGGACTTTACCAAATCCGTGCTGGCCCGGTTCGCATGGATGAAAAAGGAGCGGGAAACACTTGATTATCTGCTCGGACAAGGCAGGAAAAACGGGCCGCGGTTGCGTGATCGGTGGCGGTTCTTTCGCAATGCCCGTCGTTCGGGCATTGACCTCCCCCTGCTCGAGGCCTTCAAACGGATGGGAAGTCTTTCACGATGGGTGGACAGCCCGGGGGGAGATTCCTGATGGCACCGGCACACAATTTTCCGGAATCTATTTTAGTGGCGGGATTCGATACTGCTGGTACGTAATGGAGCATATATATGTGGTTTGAGCTGCTGAATTTCATCATCGGTATAGCATTTGGCTTTTTTCACCGCGGGAAAGAAGACTTCATGGGCATCCTCAGGAATGGGGCGATCGCCGGTCTCGTTCTTGGGATCATTTTTGTGCTCATCGCGAGGTTCATTGTACCTGATGGAATAAGTCTTGATGTCGGTTTCCTGGGAATATTTGGCATTTTTATCGTTATCATCATCTATGTGATTATCTTCATAATTGGTGCCGTTATTGGTGACTGGCTCGAAGGAATGCAGAAAAAGAAATAACTAGTACAGGAGGTGGAAAGCAACCCCTACCGTCTTTTTTTACTGCTGCCTGGACAGGAAATAAACCAGTCCCAGTTCAATTCCCAAATAATCCTGCCATTCAATTCCCGGACAGGAGCCATTCCCCCCACTAAGATCCTGGAACATGAGGCATCTCCAGATCCCGTTTCCAATCCGATGCCTTAGCATCTACGCCCCCCCGAACCTCTTCGGGCTGATATCTCTGACCATTTATCTTCAGGGTCCGGATGCGTGATTTTTCAAAGCAGACAATTTAATCCGGAACCTTTTTAGCAACGAGGTGCAATATTGCTGATTATCAGGAGTATTTGAATGTGGTTTGAACTGCTGATTCTTGTTATTGGTATCGCATTCGGGTTTTTCCGGAAGGGGAAGGAAGACTTCTGGGGGCTTCTCAAAACAGGGGCGGTCATCGGTATCGTCCTTGGGGTTATATTCGGGCTTATCGCATTTTTGTTTGCTCCCGGAGCTCTCGGCCTTGGTGTCGGCCTTGTGGGAGGCATCGGTATTTTCATCGGAATTATCATCCTTGTGATCATCTTCATCGTCGGTACATTCATCGGCGACTGGCTCGAAGGAATGCAGAAAAAGTAATCACGACCGGAGCTGTGCTGCTTTTCCTCACCAATCCTTTTTTATAACCCTGAACGGAAAATATCTTTCTACTTTCCCACGTATATTACCCAGCTGTCCAATTATATCACAATGAAGATCCTGAAATGAAGATCCTCGCTATCCACGGGAGTCCCCGGACGATCCGAAGTTCCACCCGGAGACTTGCAAAGCTTGTACTCGAAGGAGCGGCAGCAGCCGGATCAGAAACAGAGATGATTGACCTTACCGATTACTATATCACTCCCTGTACCGCCTGCGAGGGATGTTCGTTTACCGGTTCCTGCATCTTTGACGACGATATCCCGGCTTTGGTGTGCCGGATGCGGGAAGCAGACGCCATCATATTCGGCTCTCCTGTCTATTATCGATAATATCAGCGGCCAGATGAAGGTCTTCTTCGACAGGCTTGCCGATACCATCCATTACCAGGTACTGGCCGGTAAGTTTGGGTGTGCTGTGGCAACAACACACGAATCCGGCGGGGACGACACGGTTAGATACCTGAACCATGTGCTCAATTATCTTGGAGTTATTTCGGTGGGAGGGTTCAGTGTTGCCACTGCCGGCAGGGCGGAGACCGTGGAAGAAGCAGGACCATCAGCACGGGAACTCGGTAAAAAACTTGCAGATGCGGTCATGAACGGGTTTCGCGATCCGGCTCAGGATGCAATCCTTGCCGACAACCGATCTTATTTCCGGGCAATTGTTGAGGAAAACCGCGATTTCCGCCCTGAGGAGTACGACCGATGGGTGCGGATGGGATGGATAGAGTGAAGAGGTGACGATAGGCATACCGGAAAAAAGCAGTTATGTATGTATCGGGATTTTCCTGTAAGGTCCAATCTCCGGCCGATCTCCTGCAGTACCTCAGAAAAGATCTCTTCCGCCATGAATAGTCAAAAAGCTGAGTGAAAGAATGGATTGGATGTACTTCATGGGGTTTTGGATGTGCCGGATAATCCTGAGATGAGAATAAAAGAGATTATGCCTGATGACGGTCTGGTATTATTTGCACATATACGTTCCGAGTGATACCTGTGAAAATTACCCGGCTCTACAACGGACCTGAAAATCACTCCTGTTTTGAGGATCTCGAGATCGATCTTGAATCCAAAGGGCCCCTTGGATTATTCAGCGAGCCGGTCGGTGCAAAGGCGGTTTTCTTCCGGGAAATTCCACCCGGGTACCACTACACGTGGCACAATGTTGTCTGCCGGGAATACGTCGTGACTATCGAGGGGCAGGCCGAAATCGAAGCGGGCAGTGGCGAGAAACGGAGATTTGGCAAAGGGGATGTCCTTCTCGCCGAGGATATGACCGGCAAAGGCCACCGGACCCGTAGCATCGGCAGGAAGCCCTGGCGGCAGATCTTTGTAACGCTGCCTTAAATGTGCAGGTGCCGGATTTAAGGAGAAACTATGTCCCGGATATCCGGAGCAGGTATTTTTTTAAGCCGGAATAACAAAAAACGGGCCTGAAGGGATTTGAACCCTTGACCTGCGGATTAAGAGTCCGCCGCTATGCCGAACTAAGCTACAGACCCAGCCTGTTAGACCTAATAATGTGGTCGATAATGCCGAATAAATGTTTTGGAGATATTTTCCTTGGAATCCCTTAATACGCTGGAA
>Ga0326726_10002907_pt1 | contig 15687 bp, 11 predicted proteins | sample MHFenrmetagenome_2_FD_207603 | JGI IMG/M metagenome (GOLD analysis project Ga0326726, IMG submission 207603) | Lab enriched peat soil microbial communities from Michigan Hollow, Ithaca, NY, United States - MHF15MN | ecosystem: Environmental > Terrestrial > Soil > Wetlands > Peat | place: USA...
TTTGCCGTCGAGCGACGCGGCGTACACGTCGTCGAGGTGCGTGAAGTCATTGACGAGGTACACCATCGTCTTCCCGTTCGGCGACAGATTCGGCGACCGGACCGCGCGCGCGCCTTGCGTCACTTGCGTGAGCGCGTGTGACGCGGGATCGATCCGGAAGATGTGGTACTCGCCCTTGACCCCCGTGTCGAAGTAGAGCGCGCCGTCCGCGGCCCACTGCAAGTCGGTGGGTCCGAGGTCGAGGCTCGGCACCGGCGCCACCGCGGCGCCACCGGACGCCGGTGCGATCACGAGCTGCGGCGGCGCATCCTCGCCTGGCGCGGTGATGAACGCAATCGAGCTACCGTCGGGCGACCAGCGCGGCTGATTGTCGGGCCCTTCGGCCTCCGAGACCTTCTGTGGCGCGCCCCCAGCCGCGGCGATCGTCCACACGTCGGTGTTGCGGCCGCCGTCGTATTCGTGTCCGGTCCGATCGGAGACGAACGCGATGCGCGCGCTGTTCGGCGACCACTGCGGGTCGGTGTCGTTCCACTCATCACCGAAGGTGATCTGCCGGGCGTCGCCGCTTGCGAGGTCGACGACCCAGATGTGCGAGCGCTTGTCGTCGTACCATCCGCTGTCGTTGAACTTGTACGACAGGTGGCTGTAGTGCCGAACGTCGCTCCGCTCCTTTCCCGCCGGCCACTTGTCGCTCGGCCCGGTTCGGCTCAGACACGCCGCGAGCTTGCCGTTCGGCGCGATCGCGCAGCCGGAGACGCCGTTCATCACGCTCGTCACGCGCTTCGGTGTTCCTCCGCCGGCGGCGACTATCCAGAGCTGGGCCCGCGCCGGGCCGGTGCTCCGCGCGCCGTCGGTCGTGTGCGCCGACGTGAACGTCACGCTGGCCCCATCGGGCGTCCAGCGCGGCGCGCCGGGGGACCATGATTCATCGAGCAGCTGCTTCGCTGGAGCACTGCCGTCGGTCGGCGCGAGCCATATGCTCGGTACTCGGCGGTTCAACGATCTGTCGACGCGCTGAACGACGTAGACGACGCGCGATCCGTCGGGCGAGACGCGCGGATCCGAGACGAGCTCGAACTGGAAGTAGTCTTCGGCGGTGATGCCGCGCTTGGCGGCTTGGGTGTGAGCGGCGGCGAGCGGGGCCACCAGGGCCGCGATGAGGAGCGAACGAGATAGTGAGCGCATGCCAATAGCATGGTGAACACAGGGAAGCGCCGCCAGCGTCCGTGTACCAGCATTGCCACGGCGATTCGCGCCCGAGGACATGGTGTGCTTTCACTCGCACCAAGCGGCCGAGAAGATTCTGAAAGCGGTGCTGGTTCGTGCGGGCATTTCGCCGCCGTTCCGTCACTCGCTGAAGGTGCTGCTGTCGCTCTGTCCGGAGGCGCTACGCACGCTGGGGGACGTCGCCGTAGCGTGCGCGGTCCTGGACGGCGTCTTTTCCAAGACGCGCTATCCGGACAACCCGATTCCGACGGCCGACGAGGTGGCGGCCGCGGTCAAGGCTGCCCGAGCCATCCGCGAGGCGGCTCGCATGGCCGGCGTCATGGTGTAGCCGCGGCCTCGGTCGCGTATCATTCAGGGGTCACGCGCCGTTCACGACCACCTCGGCGATCGAGCCCCATGGCGACCGCAAAGACCACGACCAAACGAAAGAAGAAGAAGCCGGCAGCGGAGGCCGCGTCGCGCGGGCTCGACGCCGCGCGTCTCGCGAGCGCCGCGCCGCCGGCGTCGGTCGAGACGCTGGGACGCAGGATCGAGGGCGACGGCGGAGCAGTGCTCGCCAAATATCGCGACCCGCTCGGCGGCAACTGGCAGCTGCTCGCGGCGCTGCCGCTCGACAAGGTCGAGCCCACGCCGTTCCAGCGCGATCTGTCCGAGACGCACGTCGCCCGGGTCGCCCGCGCCATCGACAAGCTCGATCGTTACCTCGATCCGATCATCGCCGTCCCCGCCGGCGACGGAAAATACTGGTCGCCGAACGGCTACCATCGGCTCGGCGCGATGCGCGAGCTCGGGGCGAAGTCGATCGTCGCGCTCGTCGTGCCCGAGCCCGAGGTTGCCCACCGCATCCTGCTACTCAATACGGAAAAAGCCCACAACCTTCGCGAGAAGGCGCTCGAGGTGGCGCGTCTTGCCGAGAACCTCGCCACACTGGACGATCGGCCGGAGAAGGAGTTCGAGACGGAGTTCGAGGAAGCCGCGTTCGTCACGCTGGGCCTTTGCTATCAGCAGAACGGCCGGTTCTCCGGCGGGGCGTATCATCCGGTGCTCAAGCGGTGCGACAAGTTCCTTGGCTCCAAGCTGCCGACGGCGCTTGCGACACGCCGCGAGCGCGCGGCGAAGCTGCTCGAGCTCAACGAGCTGGTGAACGAAGCGGTGAAGGGAATGAAGGCGCGCGGGTTGGAGAGCCCGTATCTCAAGGCGTTCGTCGTCGCTCGCATCAACCCATTGCGCTTCCAGCGGAAGCCGACGGCCGACTTCGACGAGACGATCGACAAGATGATCGGCAGCGCGCGCCGCTTCGACGCCGGCAAGATCAGGGCGGATCAGATCGCGCGCACGGGCGGCGCGCCGTCTGCGGAGGAGTAGCCGCGCCATGCTCGAGCGTTCGCGGGTTCCGCTGTTCACCGGACCGACGCCGGTAGAGGAGATGTCGCGCCTGCGCGCCGCGTTGGGCGCGCATCCCAAGCTGTTGGTCAAGCGCGACGACGCCATCTCGTTCGGGTTCGGCGGCAACAAGGTGAGGAAACTCGAATACGTGCTCGCGCAGGCGAAGGCGTACGACGCCGACACCGTCGTGACGGTCGGCGGCCTGCAGTCGAATCACGCGCGGGCCACGGCGGCCGCCGCGGCCAGGCTCGGGCTGCGCTGCGTGCTCATCATCAATGGAGCGGCGCAGGAGCGACCGACCGGCAACGCTCTCCTCGACCGGCTGCTCGGCGCCGTCGTCGAGTACATTCCGTCGCGCAACGAGCGCGCGGAGGCGAGCGAGCGCGTGATGACTCGGCTCCGGGACGAGGGCCGGCGACCGTATTTCCTGCCGCTCGGTGCGTCCACGCCCACCGGGGCATTCGGCTTCGTGACCGCTATCGGCGAGCTGGTTGGGCAGGGGATCGTGCCCGACGTGATCGTCCACGCGAGCTCGTCGGGGGGCACGCAGGCCGGGCTCGTCGCCGGAACCGCGCTGTACGGCATCAACACGCGCGTCATCGGCGTCAGTGCCGACGATCCCGCGGACACCATCGTCTCGACCGTTCGACGTATCGTGCGCGGAATCGAGGGCCTCGAGACGTTCGACGGCGAGATCGAGGTGGACGATACGCAGGTGGGTGGCGGCTACGGCGTTCCGACCGATGCGTCGTGCGAAGCACAGGAATTGGCCGCGCGCACAGAGGCCCTGTTCGTCGACCACACGTACACCGCCAAGGCGCTCGGCGCGATGATCGCGTACCTTCGCGCGGGCCGCTTCGATACGGATGAGTCGGTCCTCTTCTGGCACACGGGAGGGCAGGTCGGGCTGTTCGCGTAGTCGGCGATGCCGTCACCCTTTGGGTCGGTCAGGTGTCAAAGCACGTGGAACCTCTACTCCTTCTCGGACGTACGTACCGGTGATGCCCTCTCGCGCCCTGGTTGTTGCCGCACTCAGCGTGGCCGCCGCGTTCACCGTGCCGGTGCGTGAGGACCGCGGACGTCCGGTGATTCTCATGGTGCACGGCCGGGGCATGGGCGACCGCGATACGGCGGCGCTCCGGTCGCTGTGGTTGGGTGGTCTCAATGCCGGAGCCAAGTCCGTCGCCAAGCAGACGCTGATCGCCGACCGCGACGTTCGCCTTGTGTGGTATGCGGACGTCCTCGACCGGCAATTGACGGAAGGCTGCGAATACTCGAGCGATGATCCGCGCGCGCACCGCGATGCGACCAGCGATCCCGAGCTCAAGTCGTTCGTGTCGATGGTCGGCAACGTCCTCGGCGCCTTGACCACGCTCGTGTCGGACAAGGAATCCGCGACCGAGCTGCGGTCGCTGTCGGGCGACGCGTCGTTTCTCAGCGATTCGCACAAGCGATGCGCGGCCGAGCAGCGTCTGGCCGACGCGATCGCGCGCGCCGCGCGCGAGGGGCGCCCGGTGATCGTCGTCGCGCACAGTCTCGGGTCGCTGGTCGCCTACGACTATCTGACGTCGCGCCGCGACAGCGGCACGGTGCAGCGCGTGGTGAGCGTCGGCTCGCCGCTCGGCTCATCGGATCTGCGGCACCTGCTCATCGGCGGCGATTCCACCGAGTCGTTCGCCCTGCCGAGGAGCGTCGCGACGTGGATCAACATCCGAAGCGCCGCGGATCCGTTCGCGATGCCGCTGTCGATCGGCCGAGACATCGTGACGGCGACGCCGGCCGACGAGCCGGACGCTCACGAGATGGTGGGATATCTCCGCAATCCCGTCACGGCGGGCGCGATCCTCGGCGGCTGGTGCGCCGCGTTCGTGGGACCTGCGCCCGCCGGTTGCGCCGAGGTTCCGCGCTAGCGCGCGATCGCTACTTGCTCCACGGGGGCTTCACGCCCACCGACCGCGAATAGGCGATCAACTGCCCGAGATGCTCGTGCAGGTCGCCGGCCATGGCAAACGCGGCGGCGTCCACGGTCAGGCCCCACGGCTTGTACTTGCCCGTCAACTGCGCGGGATCCGCGGCGGCGATCTGCGCCCTGCAGTGCGTCCATGATTTCGTGAGCTCGGCGAGGACCTCGCTCTTCGCCGTCGTTTTTTCGAGGCCCTGCAACTTCGCCATCACCTGCTCGCGCGCCGCCGGATAGTCGGCCGGATCCTTGCCACCAATGGACATCGGCGCCCAGTGGTACCACTCGCCGGCGATGTGCATGAAGACCTCCGAGATCGAACGGACGCCCTGCGCGGGACGCCACGCGTACTTGTCGGCGGGAATCGCGTTGGCCAGGGCCATGAACTTGGAGTGCAGCGTATCGAGGTCGGTGAGGTACTCGGCACGGATGTGCGCGGCGGTCTTCGCGTCGAACGCCGCGACGTCCGCCTTTCCCTGCGGTTGCTGCGCGCGGACCGCGTTTGGCGCGAGCGCGAGGGCGAGCGGAGACGCGACGGTCAGGATCGATCGCGAGAGCGCGGTCCACCGCGCGCGACGAGGTGGTTGACGAAACACGAGTGGCTCCGGTCGTGAAGGGTGTGGACGAAATACGCACTCGCCGTTTGCGAAGTGCCAGTCATCCGAGCACGTCCGAGCAAAACTCGAACATGTTGTTCGAACGGTCTGTCCCGCCTGGCGCGCGGCTTGCCCCCCAGTAGCATGCATGACCATTCGTCACGCATCGATCAGAGTCGCGCTGCTCGCGTTCGCGGCCGCGCTTGTCCTCCTGCCGCGGCCGGCGGCGGCACAATCACGCGTCGGCAAAGACTCGGCGACACGGCTGACCCGGTTCGGCCGTGATCTCGCCTACGGCGCCGTAGCTGGGCTCGGATACGCCGCCTTCGATCAAGCGCTCAACAGTCCGCCGGAGTGGGGTGGCGGCATGGCAGGCTACGGTCGTCGCGTCGCATCGAACGTCGGCGCGTTCGTCATCCAGGAAGGAGTGACGGAAGGCCTCGCTGCGGCGATGAATCGCCCGGTCGACTACACGCCTTGTCGCTGTCACGAAAAGTCCAAGCGCGTGGCGTGGGCTGCGTGGGGCGCCGTGACCGATCAGATGCCGGACGGCACTCATCCGATCGCCGTCCCGCGCATCGTCGGCGCGTATGTCGGGACGTTCGCGCAGGCGACCTGGCGCCCGTCGGGATCGGTCACGAACAGTCGCACGGCGCGGGCGCTGATCCAAGGCACCACGTCGCTCGCTCTGGGCGCGGCGATCAACCTGTATTACGAGTTCCGGCACAACCACAACGGGACCGGGACGCTGACCGCTCGCTAGAGGGACAGGTGGCTGCGCTCGGGATGACGGGGGCGGCTCAGTGCCGCCCGCGCGCCGCGACTTGGCGGGGCAGCGAATACGCGTCGGGCATCCACACCTCGAGACCGAGGCTCGGCAGCGTTCGCGAATGCCCAGCGATGATCTGGCGAACGTAGTTCGGGTTGTCGAAGTCGAACGGTGAGCTCTGGTCTTCGTCGACCACGAGCATCTCGGCATCGGGCATGTAGAGTTTCGTAAAGTGGAGCGTGCCGCCCCGGTAGAGCATGTAGTTCTTCACCGTGGGATCGATCGTCTGCGGCGGCAGCGTCGTGTCGCGCGGATCGCCCAACGTCTGCACGAGCTGGCCCGCCTCGATGCGGACGCTGGTCAAGCGGCCGCGAATCGCCGGTGGCGGCAGAATCGCGAGCGCGTCGAGGAAGAGATCGTTGCCCTTGACGGTGATGCCTCGCGCGCCGGACAGATCCATCATCTTGTCGAGCGACAGCCCGAGCGCGCGCATGAGCACGAGCCCGTCGACGCCGAAGATCCTCACGCGCTTGGCCGTGAGCTGGATCTTGCCGTCGGGCGTCAGCGAGACGGACGACGTCATGTCGAACGGAATCTGGACGCCCTTGTGGAGCAAGCCGGTCTGCCGGAGGCCGTCGGGCATGACCTCGACGTGCAGGTGTGTCAGCGGCGCGCCCGGATAGGCGAAGACGTGCTCGGCGAGCAGTGTCGTCAGATCCTCACCCGTCATGCCGACTTCGGCCGCCCTGGCGTCGGTCACGTAACTCTTGGGATCGTCGAACGTGATGATGCCGCCGTCGCCGTGCATGTGTCCGACCATGCGGCGGATGTGCAACACGACCCCTTCGGCCGCGTGGAAGTTCACGTTGCGCATGCTCACCTCGGTCGACTCGCCGGTGCCGAGCGCCGCGATCGGACGAGTCGAGTCGCGCATGGGGCCGGTCGTCTGGGCGGTGGCCAACCCTGGGGGGCGGAGCGTGAGGCCGAGCGTCGTTCCCGCCGCCACGAGCGCGAAGGCGGCCGCGGCCGCGCGCGCGTATATGCGATCTCTCATTGATATTGGATGTAGATGGGCCGCGGCCGAAGCGCGAGGACCTCGGTCGGCGACAGCAGCGCGTCGCCGCGTCGCGTGTCGTTGTGAAAGAACAGCTTGAACCCGGTGAACTGCACCGGCTCGTCGACCTCGCACGTCTTGTACGTGTCGAACTTGAGCCACGGCTGCCCCCACCCGTCCATGTTGATCACGACCTGCACGCGCGGATCGAGCGTGATGCTCGACGCGCGCTGGATCATGTTCGTCGTGAACCGGTGGACGATCAGCACCTTGGGTGGCAGGTGATACGTCGTCACGAGACTCGCCAACGTCGCGATCACCTTATTGATGTCGTCCGCGTCCATCGCGCCGATCTTGTCGCCGGGAATCCGGCCTTCGCGGTTGTGGTGCATGTAAAACTCCGGATCGAGCCCGAGGTGGACGTCGGGCCGCTGGAGAAACGGCAGAACGATCGGGAGCTCCGAGTCGATCGTGCTCTTCCCGGCCTGGAGGTCGAGGATCGTGATCGCGCCGCGCGCGTGCGCCATGCCATAGATCTTCTCGATCAGATCGGGGTCGGACCGCTGGCGATAGAGACCGTCCTTGCCCGGCTGCCCCTGCGCGACGGAGACGATCAAGTGCAGCGCCGGTTGAACCGGCGTGGCCGGATCCGCAGTCCGCCAGTAGTCGACGAAGGTGTCGAGCCTGGCCAGCATCTGATCGTACGGGATCTCGCCGAGAATCCCCATGCGCTTGGAGAGCGGGTTTCCGTAGAACGCGACGATGCGCTTCGCCGGAAGAATGGACCCGGCGAGCGGAGCAGCGGTGCGAACGGGCCAACCCGTGCTCTTGAGGCCGGCGCGGATCGACGCGACGAGCGAGATGCTATCGGCCTTGGTTCGGCTCTTCGGCTGTGTCGCGAGCTTGAGCAGCACGGCCGAGTCCAGTCCGCCGCTCGACGTCGCGGCGGTGCCCGCCGCCGTCGAGCTCGACTCGGCCGGTCCGTTCGCGGCCACCGCGTGCGACGGAGCATCGTGCCCGGAGGTGGCGACGTTCGCCGCTCGCGCCGAAGGCCGGTCGCCGCAGGCGACGAGCAGGGAGCCGAACGCGAAGGCCATCAATCGAGTCGCGATGTACACACCCCCCATCAATGCATCCAGTGCGCCGCAACTCCCTACGCCGCCGCCATCTGGCGACGGCGCGCGGCCAGCGCTATTAGCTAACGCATACGTCACCGCCGAAACATGCGAACCGTCGTGCACGCCGCTGCTCTCGCGCTCATTGCCACCTCGGCCGGGTTGGCTCAACGCTATACCGGCCCCGACGGCAGGCTTCGCGTCGCGCTCGCCAAGCAACCGTTCTCACCCACGGGTGTCTCGGTCGGACCGGCGACGATGGCGAACGGCGGCGTTCAGCAGCAGCTCGCGGCAATGGGCGCGGCCGTCCGGCTCCAGGAGGCGGCGCTCACGCCGGACGAATCCACCGAATACGGCGCGTGGAAGAAGCTCGGGATGGCGCTCGGCCACTACGCCGACCTCGTCGCCGCCAACGAGCGCGACGGCTACTTCACGATCGGTCTGCTCGCCACGTGTCCGTCGATGCCGGGCCTGGTCGCCGGACTGCAGCACTCCGGTCCGACGCGCGAGCCGATCAAGATCGGCATGCTCTGGCTCGATGCGCATCCCGATTTCAACACGCCGGAGACGACGCGATCTGGCTCGCTCGGCGGCATGCCCGTGGCCGTCGCGACGGGACGGGCGCTTCAGAACATGCGTCTCGATGCGCATCTCGATCCGCCGCTGTCCGACCGGAACATCGTGATGGGCGGCGTGCGGCTCGTCGACCCGCTCGAGCAATCACTGCTCGATGCGTCGATGATCGAGCAGGTGAGCGTCGACGATCTGCGCACGATGTCGCCCGCCGTCTTCGCTCAACTCGACCGGCTCGACAAGCTGGTCGACAAGATCTACGTCCACATCGACATGGACGTGCTCGACCCGCGCGAAGTGGCGGGGCACGTCAACAAGGTGCCGAACGGCCCGTCGAGCGAGCAGCTCGCGCGGCTGTTCGAGTCGATCTTCGCGCGCTACCCGAAGGCATCCGCGATCGGCTTCGCGACGATTCCGCCGACGGACGAAGGCGGCCTCTCCATCGCGGCGCTCAACCGCATGATCGCCGGCGCGGTCCGCGGCGTTCAGGCGCGCGAGCGGACAAGCCAAAGACGGTAGGGAACGTAGCGATCGTCCCGAGGTTCAGTCCGCGCTCGCCGCGCTCTCGGCCACGCGTGATCCCGGCCCACGACCGACCGTCGCGAAGTACACAGGGATGCCGACCGCGATCACGCCGAAGATCGCCAGCGTCGGCACCCGGCTCGAATCGTCGATCAGCGCGTTCGCGAGCAGATACGCCGCGGCCACGACGAACACGATCGGCGCGATCGGGTACAGCGGCGCGCGGAACGGCGGGTTGTATCCACGCCGCCGAAACACGAAGATCGACGCCACGCCCAGCGCGTAGAAGGGAAGGATCGCCGTGACGAACGTGTCGGCCAGCTGCTCGAACGTGCGCAGGAGCACGAAGATGATCCCGAGCACGGACGCGAGGAGAATCGCCACGTACGGCGTCTGATATTTGGGATGTACCGCGGCGACTTTGCGGAACAGCATGCCGTCCGCCGCCATCGCGAAGAAGACGCGCGGGTTGGTGAGGATCGATCCGTTGAGCGTGCCGAGCGTCGACAGCATCACCGTCAGCGACACGAGGACCACGCCCGGCTGGCCGATGAGCCGCATCGCGACGTCGGCCGCGACGAGCTTCGACTGGCTCATCTCGTCCACGTTCATCACGCCGAGGTAGGCGAGATTGGCCAGCAGATAGATGGCCACGACGGCCACCGTCCCGTAGATGAGCGCGCGGGGCAGGTTGCGCCCCGGATCCTTGATCTCGCCCGAGATGAACGCGAGATCGGCCCAACCGTCGTACGCCCACAGCACTGAGACGAGCGCCAGCCCGAACGGCGCGATCGAAAAGCTGCCCGCCGGCATCGCCGGCGTGAAATGTCCGCCCGACTTCGGCAGTCCGATCGCCAGCGCGACGAGAACGATGAACAAGAGCCCGAAGTACTTCGCGACCGTGGTGATGTTCTGGAGCAGCGAGCCCCAACGAACGCCCACGCAATTCAGCGCGCCGATGATCGCGATGGCCACTGCCGCGACGTAGTGGACGTAGCCGTCGTACGGCGCCACGCTCGGATTGAACCCGAGCACGCGCAGGAAGTACTCGGCGAACGTCGTCGCGATCGCGCCCAATGCGGCGGCGCGAATGATCGCCAGCTCGGCCCAGCCGAACAGGAATGCCGGCAGGCGCCCCCACGCATTGCGAATGAAGACGTAGATGCCACCCGTCTCCGGAAACGCCCCGGCGACTTCGGCGAGCGTCAGGGCGCCACAGAGCGCGACCACGCCACCCGCGATCCACACGCCAAAGAGCGGCAGCGGTCCGGGCAATCGCTTGGCAATGCCCGCCGGCGTTCGGAAGATCCCCGAGCCGATCGTGATGCCGATGACGACGGCGATCGCACTCCACAGCCCGAGCTTGCGAGGCAGGGCACCCGAAGTCGAACGCGCGGACGGTTCAGTCATCCCCAATGCTACGGTCGGGAAAGCAAAGCGGGAAGCGGCACGCTGTTCGCCGATCCCCGCTCGCCGCTCCCCGCTCCCCGCTCGCGTGCGGCTATCGCTTGGTGCGCTCGACCCACGCGCCCTTGTCGTCGCGCGCCATCATGTAGACGACGCCGCCCTTCCCGAATCCAACGATCGTGCGTCCCGCGGGCACCTGCACACGGTCGACGATCTCGCCTTTGCGATTGACGACGTCGTAGATCGCGCCGCCGATGGCACCGGTGCGCTTGGCCGTCGTCCGGATCCAGATATTGTCGTCCGCGTCGGCCTTCACCGAGCCCGCCTGAGCGAACGGCGGACGATAGTCCGGCAGCTCGTTGATGCTCACGAAGCTCATCTGGATTCCGCCGCCGGGGCCGCTCGTCGTCGACGTCGTGCGATTGCCGGCACCATCCGACGTCGAGAAGTTCATGATCATCGTCCCGCGACCGCCGCCGTCCGGCGCGCCGCCGATCGCCGCCGCTTTCGTGGCTGCTCCGGGTCCCGCGTTCGCCAGGGCGCTCAGCGCCGCATCCGTGGCCGACTTCGCCGAATCGATCACCGCCGCCTTGTCCTCGTCAGTCAGACGCTGCCAATCGAACGCCAGCTTCGGCGACGAGGTCATCGAGCCGTCGGCGTTGATCCAGTCGATGTGATAGTCGCGCCCACGGACGACGGCGACGGACCCGTCCGACAGCACGGCCCAGTCGTCGACCAGCGGCAGCGGATTGATCTCCCGCGTCACTGTCATGCCCTTTTCGCTCTGGTTCATGTTCATCTTGATCTTCGGAATCTTGATGAACGTGGCCGTATCGAGCTTGCGGGACGACGGATCGATGCGCACGAGCGCGCCCGAGTCCGGCGGATCCGGCATCGAGAACGGCAATCCGGTCTGCGCCGCGCCGTTGGTCGGGCGCTGCATCGACGTGATTCGCATTGGGCCGCCGCCGGCCGCGTAGACAATTCGTCCCTTCGCATCGAGGCCCGGCAGGCCACCCATGTTCGAGCCGAGCGTGCCGGCGTCCTGCGAGCGGGGAACGGACGCGACGCGCGCGATCGCGCCGGTCGGGCCGATCACGAACATCGACAGTCCTGCCGGGTCGATGAACAGCGTCGAATCGCCGAGATAGGGAATGATGCCGCCGGGCCGGGTGCCGTACGAGCTCGCCCCGCCGCTCACCGAGTCGGCCACGATCGTGGCGTTGGCGAGCGTCGGGTCGAACAGCACGAGCTGCCGCTTGAGAATGTCGTTGACGAGCAGTCCACCGTTCGGAAGTTGGCGAACCGCCGCCGCCATGCTGAGCACCGGTTTGGTCGACGCATCCGGGGCGGCGATGAGGCGAACCGCCGGAGCCTGCTGCGCGACGAGCGCGGCGGGCAGAACGACAGAAGCGATGAATGAGGATTTGAACATGTGAGTGATTTGATTGGGGGAACTGCAGATCCCTCGCGTCGCTCGGGATGACAAGGAGGTCATGGCGTACCGGACTTGATGATCACCTGCATGCCACCGCCGCCGCCCATGCCGGCGCCCATTGCGGCTCCCATTGCCGCGGCTCCGCCCGGCATCATCATCATGCCGAGGTTCGAGCCCGCCGTGCCCGAGCGAATCGACGCCAGATAGCGCGCGTCGAGGAACGGCGTGATGAAGGTCGGCAGCATCCGCATCTGCGCGTCGGTGAGCAGACCCTTCACCGCGGGCGCCGCCTTGATCAGCGCGTCGACCGACGTCTCGCGGGCCAGACGATAGCGCTCGTACGCCTCACCCTGATCGTAGCGATCCGGAAGGCCGGCGAGGAACTTGGCGACCGGCGACCAGAGCGAGTCCAGCTTGATCGTGTACAGCCGGTTGAGCACCGCGATCGAGTCCGCCTGCTGCGACGTGAGCTGCAGCGTGTCGGCCTGCCGGAGAATCTGCGCCATCGGGTTGATCACGCCCACCGAGCCGTACGCCTTGAGCGCCACCTCGGGCATCTTCTGGCCGTTGAGCGTGCGGCCGCGGTCGAGCATCTGCGTCAGCATCTGCCGCTCGAACGTCGGCCCCACGTCGATGCGCATCATCGCCGTGAGCGTCACCGGCAGCCGCGAGGCCGACGTGGTGATCGACGTCGCGCCGAAGCGCGGGTTGACCTCGTACTTGTACTGGCGCGTGGCGGCGTCGAACCCACGGACATACAGCAGCTGGTTCTGCGGGAACGCGCTCTGGCCCCACCCGTGGAGCCGGTTGTCGCCGTGCATGAGCAGGTCCGCCGCGCCCAGCGGATTCGAGATCTGGAATGTGAGATTGGCGCGCTGCGGCAGGCGCACCTTGAGCGGATTGAACGAGAACGTCAGGTTGGCCGTCGAGTACCACGGTCCCTGGCAGCTCGTGCGCGTGGCGATGCTGCCGAGCTGCCTCGCGAGACAGTCGCGCGCCGAGCCGGACCCGTTCGTCAGAAGCGCCCGCATGCCGTTCGCCAGCGCGGTGTCGGTCGTCGCCGCCGGATTGAACACGAAGGCGCGGTCGTTCGCGTAGCCGTCGCCGTTGATGTCCGTCGCGACCACCGGCGTGTACGGATTGCCGGATCGGAAGGAGCCGTTCCAGCCGAGGCGTATGAAGTCGAACGCGTTGTAGCTGAAGCGATACTGGACCTGGTGGCGCGAATCGAACCCCGACCGGCTCCACGCCAGATCGCGTGGATCGCCGCCGGTGCTCGAGAAGCCGCGATACTCTTCACGGCTGTTCTGGTAGACGTAGGCAAGGCTCCACGTGAACGTCGTGTTGAACGCCATCGGGGCGACGTTGACCGTGAACTGCTTGGTCTCCGACCGCAGGTCCGAGCGCAGTTGCGTGACGTGCGAGTAGAGCGGAGACACGCGCCCCTCGTTCGCCGCGATCGAACCGGTCGTCGTCACGATGTTCGCCGCCTGCGCGAAGACCGGACGGTTCGCCTCGTTCGCGAGGCTGAACCCCAGCGCCGGGTTGAAGTTGAGGTCGTAGTTGCCCGGCTGGTTCTCGTTGAGCGAGTAAGTGACGTCCGCGTTCAGCCGGAACCGGTTGTCGAGCACGGAGCCCGACCAATTCAGGTTCGAGCGAATCGCGCGGGGCGCCTGGTAGTTCTGGTCGAACATCGTGACGTTCGGCGCCGTGCTCGCGAACACCGTGCTCGCCGCGCCGTTCGCGCACTGCGTGGGCACCGCGCCCAGGTTCGCCATGTACGCCGCCCAATCGGGAGACGGGGCCGCCGAGCCGACGCAGACGAGCTGCTGCGCGCCCGTCGAGAGTCCGGTGTTGTCCATCGCCGAACCGATCGTCGACGCGTTGGGCGTGTTCTGGAAGACGCCGATGCCGCCGCGCAGCACCGCGCGCGGGCCGCGCACCGCGCCGTCGAACCCGCCGATCTGCTGGTTAGTGCCGTACGTCCACGAGAACCCGATGCGCGGGCTCACGTACGCCTTGTTCGGCACGCGATCGTTCCGCGCGCTGAAGAGCCGATCGACGTCGGAATTGTAGAGCGGCTCGGCGCTGAACTTGTTGCCGTCCAAACGCACGCCGTACTGAACCTGCAGATCGTCCGACGGCCGGTACGAATCGCCGAGCGACAGGCCGGCGATGTAAACGCCCTCGCTGCGCTTGCGCGGCGTGAGCTGCCGCGAGAAGATCGCCGGCCGGCCGGCGTCGAGGTCCGTCAGCGAATTGAACGCGAACGTGCCGAGCTGGTTGGTCGTGAGATCCTGCGCGTACTGGTCGCGCCGCAGATCAGTCGTGTACTTGATGCGGTGCTTGTTGTTCTCGCTGAACCACGAGAGCGCGTTGGAGAACTGCGCGCTGGTCTGCGTCACGCCGACGTTCATCGCCGGGTTCCCGCCGAACGCGATGGTCTGGACACTCGGCGTGCCGTCGGCGAAGCTGGAGTTCACGCGCACGCTGGCGTTCGGCAAATCCACGAAGGGCGACGACGTCAGCCGCGTTTCGTTGACGCCGATCGACGTCTCCGAGAGCACGCCGAAGCCGAAGTAACTCGAGTGCCGGCCGAAGAGCCCCAGGTTCCAGTTGTTGCGCTCACCGCTGTGCGACGGCAGCTCGGTGTTCGAGAAGCCGGACGGATCCTGGCGGTTCCAGCTCCCGCTCATCGTCAGGTTGAACGCCTGCCCGGTCACGGAGGTTGGCGGCGTGAAGTCGACGCTGCTGAACACGAGCGCCTGATCGTTGAACCGGCTGCTCGGCGCGCCGACGCTCGTCGGCAGGTTCCAGCGTCGCAGGGTCGAGAGCAGATGGTTCACCGAGTCGGTCGAGATGCCGATCGTCTGCAGGCCGAGTGGATCGGTATTGAGCAAACTCTGCAGATCGCTGAGGCGGCGTCCGCCCTGGTAGGCGAAGGTGAAGAACGATTTGTCCGGCTGGATCGGGCCGGCGAGCGACCCGCCGAGGGAGAGGTTGGTGTACTGCTGCCCCAGCGCGCGCGCCGCCGCGTCGGTCCACTGCATCTGCGGCGCGTCGACGTTCAGGCTGTTCGATCGAATGATGAAGTTCGACGCCCGCCCGGCCCGCACGTTGAGCAGCCCGCCGCTGAAGTTGCCGCGCGAGACGTCGTACGGCGCCGTCACGAGCGACGTCGACACGTTCGCGTCGCGCGGCAGGTTCGACCCGCCGAAGTTCATGCCGTTGAGCGTCGTCGCGTTCTGATCCGCCGTCAGCCCGAGGACGGAGAAGCCATTCGTCCCATCGGCGTTGGGGATCAGCTGCACGCCCGGCAGCGACGCGGCGAGCGCGGCGAGGTCCCCGAGCTGGCTCGCCGGAACGCCGTTGGCGTTGATGTTCCGCTCGCTACCGCTGATGTCCGGCGTCGCGTCCCCGCGCGCGACCTTCTGCCGGTCCGCCTGGACCTTCACCGCATCGAGCTGGGTCGCGACGCGCGAGAGCCGCGCGTCCGCGATGAGCACGTCCTGATCGCCGGTCCGCTTGACCTCGAATCGCTTGCTTGCGAAGCCGAGCGCGTTGATCGTGACGAAATAGTCGCCTTCATCGCCGGGGAAGGCGACCGTGAAACGTCCGTTCTTGTCGGTCTGGGCAGACC
>Ga0326726_10002908_pt1 | contig 15686 bp, 13 predicted proteins | sample MHFenrmetagenome_2_FD_207603 | JGI IMG/M metagenome (GOLD analysis project Ga0326726, IMG submission 207603) | Lab enriched peat soil microbial communities from Michigan Hollow, Ithaca, NY, United States - MHF15MN | ecosystem: Environmental > Terrestrial > Soil > Wetlands > Peat | place: USA...
AGATGTCAAGTTAGACCCTGACACTGTGCTCCAAGAGCCAAAGATGTACAGGGTTATACTTCATAACGATCATTATACCACAATGGATTTTGTGGTAGAGGTTCTCATGCTTGTTTTTCACAAGCCGGCAGCAGAAGCCACAAAAATCATGCTCGATGTCCATAAAAAGGGGGCAGGTATGTGTGGGGTATATACATATGATATTGCTTCCACCAAAGTAACCCTGGTCCATAACATGGCAAAGCGGAGAGAATTCCCTCTTAAATGTTCATTGGAGGAGGCCTGACTATCAGGTATATATTATGAAGATCAGTGAAAGTTTAAATCAGGTTATCATGGCCGCGTATGCCGAGGCTAATACGCGGTCACATGAGTTTGTAACACCTGAACACCTGTTATATGCCTCTCTTTTCTTTGATGATGGGGCGGAAACAATTCAAAAATGTGGAGGAGATCCGGAGCATTTAAAGAGGGTGTTGTCGAAGCATCTCCGGGAGAGCAGTCCGGTCGTTGATGGCGCTCAGTCTGTACAGTCGCTCGGGTTCCAGAATATCCTGGAAAGGGCTGTCTGGCATACGACATCTGCCCAGAAGGATATAGTGGAATTAGGAGATGTTCTGGTTTCAATTTTTGATGAAAGAGAATCCTATGCCTCATTTTTCCTGAGAAAAGAAGGACTCACCCGTCTTTCTCTGCTTAATTATATCTCTCACGGAGTTCCCGTGATTCCCGAAACGACAGATGTGCAAAAACATGACAGGAAGAGGGATGAGGGTGAGCCTGAGCAGGAGTCGAGGGAAAAGGAAGCGGAGCAGAACAAGATACTGAGATCCTTTACAACCGAGCTGACGGCCAAGGCTAAAGCAGGAGATATAGATCCCCTGATTGGCAGGGAGGATATTCTTGAGCGGACCATCCAGGTGCTGTGCCGTCGATTCAAAAATAACCCCGTCCATGTTGGTGAGCCGGGGGTAGGGAAAACGGCCATCACCGAAGGCCTTGCGCAACTAATTGCCAACGAAAAGGTTCCGAAACGCCTGAAAGGCTCGAAAATATACGCCCTGGATATGGGGGCGATCATCGCCGGTACGAGGTTCCGTGGTGACTTTGAAGAGCGGATGAAACGGGTGATCGCTGAACTCCAGAGACAGGAGAAGGTAGTCCTGTTTATCGATGAGATTCATAACATTGTCGGTGCAGGAGCCGTTTCGGGGGGATCGCTCGATGCATCCAATATCCTGAAACCCGCGCTGGCTTCAGGAAAGCTTCGGTGCATCGGTTCCACCACATACGATGAATACCGCAAATATTTTGAGAAGGATGGAGCTCTTTCCCGCAGGTTCCAGAAAATTGAGGTATCCGAGCCCTCAACGGATGAAACCATCGAAATACTGAAGGGCATCAAGAGCAAATACGAAGAATATCATCGTGTGTCATATACCGAAGAGGCCATCAGGTCGGCTGCGGAATTATCTGACAAATATATCAATGACCGGAGGCTGCCGGACAAGGCCATCGATGTGATTGATGAAGCCGGCGCTCTTGCCAATATGAAGGATACCGATGAAGGCATAATAAAGGCAGTCGATCTCCGGGATATAGAGGCGGTTGTTGCGAAGATTGCCCGTATTCCTGAAAAGAGCGTTTCTTCCTCTGAGCTTGACAAGCTGAAGGACCTGGAGACGAGTCTGAAGACTAAGATTTTCGGGCAGGATCGTGCAATTGAGTTGGTTGTGGATGCCATCAAGCGTTCACGTGTAGGTTTCCGTGAACCTGATAAACCCGTTGCCTCTCTCCTGTTCGTCGGACCGACAGGTGTGGGCAAAACTGAACTGGCGCGCCAGCTTGCCACAACTCTAGGGGTGCCTCTCCACCGCTATGATATGAGTGAATACCAGGAAAAGCACACAGTGGCTAAGTTTGTAGGGGCCCCGCCAGGCTATGTGGGTTACGAAGAAGGTGGACTCCTCACCGAGGCAATCAGAAGGAATCCCCATTCTGTATTGCTTCTCGATGAAATCGAGAAGGCGCATGCTGATATCTTCAACACCCTGCTCCAGGTAATGGACTACGCGACACTTACTGACAACAATGGGAGAAAGGCTGATTTTCGCAACGTTGTTATCCTCATGACATCGAATGCCGGTGCGCGGGAGATTGGCAAGCAGATTATCGGCTTCGAGGCCAAAAGCATAAATCAGGACGCCGTATACACGGCGGTGGAGCGTATCTTTTCGCCTGAATTCAGAAATCGCCTCGACGGGGTTGTAAACTTCAATGGCCTGACCCATGAGGTGGTTCTCATGATTGTTAAAAAGGCGATCGATGAATTCTCGGTTCAGCTGCAGGAGAAAAATGTGTCCCTGCAGGCTACTGACCGTTGTTATGAATGGCTTGCCCATAAAGGCTATTCCCAGGAATTTGGGGCAAGAGAGATTGCTCGTCTGATCCAGGACAAGATAAAACGATTCTTTGTAGACGAGGTGCTTTTCGGGAAGCTGCATGGAGGCGGCACTGCTGTCGTGGATATTGAAAATGACGATGTGGCTGTGCGGGTACTCGAAGAGTAATTCCCGCGTTTCCTGCCTTTTAGCGATAAACATCTGATGCCGATTTTTCGACTGGGTGATGAAATCATATTCCCTCCCGTGCAGCTGACATCGGGAAGCGGGATCCTTGCCATAGGCGGCGACCTCTCACCCGGCAGGCTACTTGAGGCATACCGCCAGGGCATTTTTCCGTGGTATTCAGAAGGTGATCCCATCATCTGGTGGTCTCCTAACCCGCGATTCGTACTATTCCTGGAAGAACTCAAAGTTTCCCGCAGCATGAAGAAGGTATTAAGGCAAGGAATCTTTCGGATTACCTACGATCATAATTTCCGTGAAGTCGTTATATCATGTCAAAAATCACGGCGGAGACAGAAGGGGACATGGATAACGGATGATATGCTTGAAGCTTACTGTGACCTGCATAACCTGGGATTTGCCCATTGTGCTGAGGCCTGGTATGGGGAAAAGCTTGTTGGCGGTATCTATGGTGTGTCTCTGGGCCGATGCTTTTTCGGCGAGTCTATGTTTTCGCTTATGAGCAACGCATCCAAGGCAGCATTGATCAATCTGGTTTATAAATTAAAAGGACTAAAATTTGAGTTCTTGGATTGCCAGGTTTATACCGCTCACCTGGAAAGCCTTGGGGCTCGCTATGTTTCGCGCAGTGAGTTTTGTGATCTGTTAAAAACGGGATTGCAGCATGAAACCTTTCGGGGCAACTGGAGGTACATGCCCGAGTTCAGCTGACAAAAGCGGAACTGCCATGACCTTCTTTTAGCCAGTCGAGGATTAGCCTCTTGCAGTCGTCACCCGCGCTGTCGTAAAGGCCGATGATCTTTCGCTCACGGATGGCATTCGGGATAGAGTCGGAAGCGTGTGCGGCATTCTGCAGTATGGTTTGTCCAAAATCGGAACGAATCGTGCCTGCATCAGCTTTCGCCGGATCGGTCACACCCAGGCGTTCACGAATTTGCATAACCGCATTAGGTCCTCGGTACAGAAGTGCCAGTGATCGGTGTATGCCCGGTTTGTTACGGTCACTAGGCGATACTCTGTCCGGATCGACACCGGTCATATATTTCACGATTAAGGAAAATTCATACCCGGCGTTCTTTTCGGCAATTACATCGGCCATGGCATTGTATTCTTCATTGCTTATCTTGAAGTTAAAGGTCCCGTTAAGTCCTTCTCTGATTGTATCCGCTATACGGAACTTGAGTCTTTTCTTAAAATCATCGCGCAGCTGACCGTAAAACTCCTCTCCCTGAGCGGCACTCATCCGGATCATGCGGGCACCGACAATCCGGAGGCCTGTCTTGGAAAACATGTCGATCATATTGCCGGGTCGGACAGAATGCTTGAAAAAATTATCCGGCTTTAAAATTACCAGCGTTGTTTCTCCTTCGGAGGTTTCCTCATAGAGGCCGGAGTCGTTAAATCCCAGCCCTGCGAACATCTCCAGATTACCTCTCGCGTAATCGTAATTCGTCGGCACTAACACCGCCGGCTCAAAGTACCGGATCGTTCCGTCAGGAGTGGTGACATAGTCGCTGTATGTGCCGCGAATAGTTCCGCGAATGGCCTCGGATTCTGCCTCCGTTGTAAGCTTACCGACAACTTCATAGATCCGCTCGACGGCATTTTCGCCCTCAAACAGGAGAAACAGGCACCGGTTCGCTTGGCCGAGGATGTTCTCACGTCTGAGGTTCTGATCGATGTAATCGACGAGGGCGCTTTCTACCTTGGGATTAATATTAAGACTCTTTACACGTTTGATGTATTCATCAACAAGCTCATTCGATGGCCGCATCATACGGATACCGACTAGATCACAGCCGGAAAATGACATGAGGCGAGCGATAATATTTCCCGTCCGGGATTTGACGAGACTGTAAGGGGTGATGACTACATACGTGAGTTCAGTTGGCATATGAAATATCTCTCACATTTCAAGTTTAGTTGAAATATAATATCAGGTTTTCAATAATACATTGCAAAATAAAAGTAAGGAAACCTTGCGCTTTTAGTTAATATAAAACGAGAATGATTATGTGTCAATGTTAAAGAACCTGTTGACACTTCAGAACAAGTTTTTTCAGCAGAGGAATTCGTTTTGCCTGTGTAGCAACATCGATGAGATTCGCAACACCACCGGGAATGTGAGTGAGGAAATCAGGCAGGCCGCGTTTCAATCCCAAGAATCCATAGGCGCCAAGGGCCTGCATGAGGCGTTGTGCAGATGCCTCCCGGAATTTCTCCTGAAATTCCTTCCATCTTCCCCAGGGCTGAAGTTCATAATAGGTGCGGAGCAGCTCCATCCGTTCATCATCTGTCATGGAAACATAAGGGTCATAGAGGAGTGATCCTAGGTCATATAACGAATTGCCAAAGCGCATGCCCTGGAAGTCGATTAGTACCGGCTCGCCTTCGCAGATCATTACATTCTGGGACTGAAAGTCCCGATGCACAAGGCTTGGCTTTATGTCTGCAAGCCGGTCAGATAAGTCTTTCAGCTCATTTTCCAGGTTATTCCTGTCGGACGTACTGAGTTTAAGACCGCAGACTGCCTGCACAAAATTTTCAAAGAAGTAGTTTCGCTCCCATCGATAAAGGTCCGGACCAAACCCTTCCATCAGGGAGACCTTGTCCAAGGGGAACTCCTCTATCGGAAACGAGTGGAGTCTTTGAGCTACAGTCATGGTTTTGAGGTAAATAGCATATCTTACCGGCCAGGGCTCATTCCGGAAAGACCACAGATCCGTATCTCCGAGGTCTTCCATAACAATAAAGCCTCTTGCCGGATCATGAGCCACGATGCGCGGTGCAGGGATATTGATTCCCCGGAGGAACTCTGCAATCGCTGCGTAGTATTTATTTTCTTTAAGACCCCGGTCGTAATGCATGAAGATGACGGAATTGTTATCTCTGTACAGGATGCGATGGAACGATCTGATAGAACCGCCCCTTGCCACCGGCAATATGTTAATGATGGCCGATTTTCCAAGCCCTAATACATCACGCACAAACTGTATCATTTCATGGTCTAGATGTGTCATTTAATCAAGATTTTTGTTCTGATAGCAGGGTATTAACTTTTTCATATTCCGAAATAGAACCGATATCGTACCACCGGCCCTCGTCGATGAGCACGCCTGCCACCGATCCAGGCTGTTCTCTGATCATCTCAACAAAAATGGGGATGACTGATTCCTTACGGCCGGCTTCCAGACGATTAAGGAAGCGTTTCTCAATAACATAAATGCCCGTGAAAAGGGAGCTTCTGACGCCTGGGTCTCCGAGCATATAGCGTAAGTCGCATATTTCCCCGCGGGCATTTAGATTGACATTCAGAAGAGAGCCGCTGCTTCGCAGTGCCAGGGTGACTTCCTTTTGCCTTAAGTAATGTGCGTCAATGAGAAGCTGAAGCGGCAGGTCGGTAATGGTATCGCCGTTGTATACCAGGATCGCTTTGTCATTGTAGAGGAGATCTTCAATATTTTTTATTCCCCCGGCAGTATCCAGAAGTATGGGCTCATGACGCAGTATAATGGGAATCCCGTGCCATTTTTTATCTGGGAATACCTGTTGATATGCGCCTGCGCAATGGTGGGTATTGATGATGAATCGTTCAATGCCAGCCGATATCAGGTGTTCCATGGCATAGGTAATGATCGGACGCTCACCAACCGGCAACAAAGGCTTAGGATAGTTATCGGTCAGAGGGCGCAGCCTCGTTCCCATCCCCGCACCGAGGATAAATGCAGTTTTGATTGGTGATATGTCCATTTTTTCAGTATAGTTTCTTAAGTTCTGCACCACGAAAGTAGTGTTGTAAAATTGACTGCGCCGGGGAACCTTTCGCAGCCATTACTGCCGCCCCAATCTGGCACAAGCCGACGCCATGCCCCCATCCGGCGCCATCCAGGATAAAGCGGATTGGAAGGCCGGAGGAATCATGCTCAACGGAAACGACAAATGCACTGCTGTAAAGGTGGCTAAGGGAGAGCCAGCGGCGAATCTCAAGTTCCTTGCCTATGGTGAGAGTTCTGCCCGCCCCTTCAATTTTCAACCGTATAATCCTGCCTGACGGACCCCGCTCGACAGGGATGAGATTTCGGAGTTTATCGAAATCCATTCCCGTTTTTCCCCTGATAATCTCTTCCAGCTCTACGCGTCCATAAATCACCTTCCAGCGGAAAAAATCCGTTGTTTCCTGATCGAAAGACGGCAGGATCTGCCGCAGGATATTTACATCTGTGGTGTTACAATATGCATCCGGATTAAACATAATCCACTGTTTGGCCCCGGTTTCCGTGCGGATCGGTTTGTAAGCAATGGCAGAATCCGAAACTGAGGTAAGATACGGGACCGGCTTATTCTCCCATGCATTCTCGAAATTGTCCGTCATGCCGCCGCATGCTTTATGATAACGGGCATCACAGATCTCATTGTTGTAGACAAGGAATATACCGCGTGTTGCGTCAACCGCATTGCTTGGGTTTAATGACATTAATCGGGTGATACCCTGATACCGCTGACAATGATCGTCTGCACAGACGTCGAAAAGCGTGTGGTCAATTCTATCATACCAGCGGATAAGCTCGTCAGTCTTCTGTTCTGAGCAGGATGGTACTATATTCGCATGTTCTTCTTCTAGGGCACGGTTCAGCGTGGCCATAAGCCAGCTACGCGATGTGATCGCGTGTGCCTTAAGGAATTCCAGCGGCGCTTCAGCGCTCATTTCTGAAGAAATGACGCTTGACAGGTAATCCTCCAAAAGGATTTCATTAATGGCAACCAACTTTCCATCTGTATCGAGGATCAACGTCAGATCCCCGCGGAAGGTCTGTTCCTGCTTTCTTTCCCAGTGAAAATCAGCACCAATTTTCACATCAAAGAGGGTGAAGGTGGAATCATTCAAGGGAGTACATCTGAATTTCTTCTGCCGGAATATCCCATTTCCTGCGGCACTTGAAAGGACAACGCGGCCACCTTCCGCACGCCCACTAAAACCCCCGTTAAAACGCCGGTCATTATTGACAACAAACGGGCCGTTGAACCTGCCGTTTATTTCCCTGTATCCCTGAAGAATGCCTACCTTGATTTTTGGCTCTTCTGTCATCATCTTGCACCAGGCACGCCCATATCAGAAACATGGCGACAATTCAATGTCTAACCCTTACTCCGTTTTCTGGAGTAAACTGTCTGAATCGGAATGAGACAATTCATATGTCGTATTCTTCAAAAAATATAAATAAGATATTGCTGTTTCTTGAGGTCTTTCCAAGATGGGGACATGGCCCATCTCTTTCATTATGACCGTTTGATAATTTTTAAGTTTTTTCTCCAGGATGGAGACACATGATACATCCAGAATTTTATCCGTATCACCCCATATGATTAAAACTGGCGCGTGAATAGCCGGTAAAAAAGGCTCCAGCGACAGGTGTGCTTTTCGTAAGTCCGTCAGTATTTTTTCATTAAAAGCCCTCTGGGAGATTTTCTGCGCAGCCAAAGCTATTTTAACAGAGGCAGGAATTGGCGGAGGCTTTACGAAAAGAAAGGAAATTAATTTTTCATACTCGTCGGGAGTGCCGACCAGATATGGATTAATCCCTTTTTCCAACTGTTTGGCAAATTCCGATTTTTGTGGTGATTTCAGTCCGGCAGGAGCCATCAGGGCAAGGGTTAAGACTTTTTGGGGATATTTTACTCCGTAGACCGCCGCAATCATTCCTCCCATTGAATGTCCCACCACATGGAACTCACCAAGTTTCAATACCTCGGTGAATCGGTCAATGCGCGTCACCTGGTTTTCGATATCATAATTATCTTTCGAAAGTTTTGAGCTTTCACCAAAACCGGCGAGATCAGGTATCACCACATGATAGTCACTTGTCAGGTACTTTGCGAAACGCGTCCAGTTATCTTTATCGCTGCCATATCCATGAAGGAGTAATATTGTCTCTCCTTTGCCACCTTCAAGATACACAATTCGATGATCGTCAACCCGAGCCTCTCTCTTGACCAAATCGGAAGAGCGCCGTTCAACATTTCTGGCCAGATCAAGCAGTATCTCAGGAAAAAGGAAATAAGCCGCAGCCGGTAATAGCGCAATAACAATAAAACCGAATACTAATTTCTTTTTCAATAGAGTCTTCCTTATCAGTCTGACGTTATAAAGAATATAATTAAGATCTGCTCAACCGGACTTTATAATTGATCTAGTTCAATGTCTAACCCCTGCCTTGCTTTTTGAGGATACCGGCCTTAACCAGAATGAAAGCAAAACAACAATGAGAAATATAATGGTCACATATGTTATTTTTTCAAGGGTCAGATCCTCAACGTAAATCAGCTTTTCTATTGTATCTATCATGAATTGGCCGGGATAGACACTGCCCGATTCACCCTTCAATTTAAGGTAAACTTCAAGATAGGTCAAGGGACAGATGGTGTGGGTCACCTGCATAACGATCATGGCGAGCAGGGCGATTAAATGAAAAATCCTCCATCTTGGTTGGTTCAAATAGAGGAATACGGGAAATCCCAGGATCACAAAAGCGATCCACAAGAAATGAACAAAAATTACAAAATCGGCTGCTATCCTATAAGACATGTCGGACCTGTGAATATCTCGGCTGGTAAATAATTGTACCTGACTATACATAACATAATCTTATTTTCTTTTTGATGTTAATGTGTTAGAGATTTCATAAATTCTTTGTCTCGTCAATGATTATCTATGTTCCCAACTACTGGCAGTATAATCACCTCCAATAAACATTTAGTGGAGAGGACTTGTTTTTTCATTTATAATGTTTAGATTGTAATATTAAATATAGAATCAAACATAATCCAGGACGGTTCATATAAGGTAAAGACGAACAATGAAGAGATTCAGGTTTGCCAAAAATTCAATTAATCAAAGTCTTTGGCCAATAGTTCGATTTTTCGGTTTCAATCCGCCGCAAAGGAGTCCAAAAATAAAAAAGGATTCTTTATCTAATCCAGTTTCAAATATCGGCTTGAACTTGAACGTCATGAGTTTTAACATCCGGCGCGGGACTGCGCGAGACGGCAGAAATCACTGGATATATCGCCGCAACCTCGTGCATGAGATATTGAATCAATATCATCCGGATGTTTTGGGCCTGCAGGAAGCATTAGACTTTCAAATTTATGAAATCCGAGCCATGCTGCCGGGATATGAGAAGGTCGGCATTGGAAATTTAGGCGGCTGCAAAGGGTTGCATAACACTATTTTTTATGATGCAGGTAGGTTCGCACTATCTGAGGAAGGTACCTTTTGGTTGTCAGACGCACCCAATATCCCGGGGTCAAAAGGGTGGGGAAACATAATCCCACGAATCTGCACCTGGGCACGGCTGATTGAAAAAAAATCTCAGCAGGCTTTTTATTTCTATAATACGCATTTGGATCATATTTCCCTGCGCTCACGAAAAAAAAGCGTTATCTATTTGACCCAACGCATACATACACGGCATTTTCCGGACCCTTTTGTCTTGACAGGTGATTTTAATGCCAGGGAAAGGAGTGCGCCTATACAATATTTAAAAGCTAAAGCTCCTTTAAAAATTAAAACTGAAGTCAAATTAATAAATCCCATCCCTATGATGGACACCTTCCGGGTACGATATCCTAATAAACGAAATACTGCTACCTTCCATGGGTTTCGCAGATATATTTTCCGTTTCAAACTCGATTATATTTTTGTCCCCCCTTCTTTCCGGGTCATGGACGCAAAAATTATTCAACTGCGCAGGAAAAAGTGTTATCCCTCTGATCATTTTCCGCTTCTAACCAATATTGTTTTGCCTGTAGAGTTTGCCTCTTCAGATTCTCGATCCTTCTTTAAAGAGGCTATGAACGACTAGACAGTGGATAGAACGGTTTATTAAAGAAACCAGCCAAAGAAATTAATCAACTTCTCCAGAGCACGGGTGATCAGCCCACGCCGTTCGTGATCCGCCAAGTTAATCCGGCGGGAATTCCCGAAATCCGCCAGTAGTATCGTTTGAATCTGCCTGCCGAAGGCTTCGTCGTCGATTATGAAGTTGATCTCGAAGTTACGATGAAAGCTGCGCTGATCTATGTTGGCAGATCCTATGACAGTCTGTTTACCGTCAATCAGCATGACCTTGGCATGTAAGATTTCATGCTCCATTTCATAGATCTCTATCCCTTCCCGGAGTAGCACGCTGTAATAGCTGCGTCCCAGAAGCCGCACAATCGGCACATCGCTGCGCGCCGGCAGCAGCAGGCGCACCCGAACCCCGCGCCTTGCAGCCCGCAAAAGGGAACGTATGATGCGCGGACCGGGAATAAAGTAGGGAGTTGCGACGAGAATCTCCTCTGAAGCCGCGGCGATATTGAATAGGAAGGCACTGCGGATATGGGAGCGGCGATTATGAGGGCCGCCGCTGACGATAGTGACGTTTCCCTGTCCATTTTGGTTGAAGTGTGACTCTTCTTCGTAACCGCCGGCGGGAGGAAGCCGGGGAAGTTCACCCCGTTCCATCTGCCACGTCTCGGAGAAGATTCTCACCAACTCACTCACCGCACTGCCTCGGATACTTAGACCAACATCGTAGAAGCGATGAGGACTTTTCGCCAGTCCGGAATATTCGTCTCCTACGTTGAAGCTTCCCAAAAAGGCGAATATTCCATCGATGATGATCATCTTACGATGATCACGCCTATCGAACCAACGCAGACCGCGCCTGAGAGATGGGACATTGAAAGGAATCAGCTCGATGCCCTGCTGCACCATGTTCTTGAAGTAGCTTGCCGGTGTTTCGATGCAGCCGATGTAGTCATAGATCAGCAGGACTTTCACGCCGCGCCTGACTGCTTCTGTCAGCTCAGCGGCGAAGGCGGTGCCGGTGCGATCGCTGCGGATCAGATAATATTCGACAAGGATGAAGCGTTCCGCCGCGCGGATCGCCTCATACAGCGATTGGAAGAATCGGCTTCCCTCGTCAAAGAACACGAGTTGGTTTTGCCTGTGGGTTACAGACAGACCTGAGGGATGAATGCGTCGGAGCAGGTGCATCATCCTCAGCAGCCGGTTTTTTGTCCTGAAATACTTTCCTGTGGCCATCGATTTCCGCATGCATCATATAGATTGAAGGTTTTAAGCTGTCTTCGGTATTTATAATATTTGTAGCATATTTCAGATCAAAATGTGTGATTTTTATCATGAAAATGTCTCATGATAAAATAAAACATTTTTTGATTATCATGAAAGAACCAAACAGAATATTCATTAAAATCCCGTTAACGTCAATAATGTGATGCCCTGTTTTGTAAGGACTTGAAGAATATATATGAAAACACTCGAAAATCCTGTTTTTGTGAACTACGTCACATTTTGTAACTCTTTATATATGTTATACTTTTACATAAAATGTAAAAGCAGTATTAAGCCCAACTTCAGGAGGAGGCGTATTTCTCGAATTAATTTTTTATGATTTACATCTTATTTCGAGCAAAATTTTATGCTGTTTTGTTTCGAGGGTATAAATCTGCTCATAGACACTAATTTATTTTTATGTTAGAAAACCTGCAAAATTATACTGTAAGAGATTTGCATGAGTATTAAAAAGATAGGCATAATTGCAAATGTAGAAAAAGAAAAATCGCGTGAGTGTACTATCCAATTAAGAGACTGGGCACTGAAACGGGGCATTGAGGTCTTTTTTGAGGAAGGAATCGCCGATAAGATAGGTGTGGATAAGGGGCTGGACAGAAGAGCTCTGGCATCCGGGGTCGATCTCCTGATCGTGTTAGGTGGTGATGGAACAATTCTCCGGACCGTCCGCTTTGTCAGTGAGTATGACATTCCTATTGTCGGCATCAACCTTGGAGAGTTCGGTTATCTTACGGAAGTTAATTTGAATGAGATGTATAGCGCCCTTGAATTGATTGTCAAAGGGGAGTACCAGACCGACAAGAGGATGATGTTAGATATCACGATAAAGCTGGGAGAGGAAACGATCAGGCAGCAGAGCATCCTGAATGACGTTGTGATTACCCGTGGGAATCTCTCACGGATCCTCAATCTGGAAACGACGGTCAATGAAGGCTACCTGACCACTTTCAGGGCCGATGGTATTATTATATCCACCCCTACGGGCTCGACTGCATATAACCTCTCGGCAGGGGGGCCTATCGTTTTTCCTGAACAGGATTCCTTCATTATCAATCCCATATGTCCTTTTACCTTGACCAACCGCCCCATTATCATTCCCGATGGTGCTGTGATAAAGGTAATTTTGTGGACGAAAGGACAGGGTGCGACACTGACGCTGGATGGACAGGTTTCATATACTATGAAATCAGGAGACAGCATTCTTGTCAAAAAATCCCTGTATGTAACCAATCTGGTATCATCACCGCACAGGGATTACATGGAGATTTTGCGCACAAAACTGGGGTGGGGTGGTTCACCAACGGGGGCAAATAAGTATTGATATGCTGACAGAACTTAGTATCAGAAATTTTGCGATCATTGATGAGTTGAAGGTATCCTTTACCGAAGGCCTCAATGTGATCACCGGTGAAACGGGGGCGGGAAAGTCCATTATCATCGGAGCCATGAGCCTTCTGCTGGGGGATCGGGCTTCTGTGGATATGATCAGGTCGCAGGAGGAATCCGCCGTTGTCGAAGCCATGTTTGACGTCGGTGAAATGGCAGATCTGAAGGGGATGATCAGGGAGATGGGCTTCCAAGTGGGGAAAGAACTGATCCTCAAGAGAATCGTTTCCCGGACAGGGAAGAACAGGGTGTATGTTGACGGGCAATTAGCAACCCTTGGAATGCTTTCCACTATCAGTGAGTCTCTGGTAAACATCTGCGGACAGCATGAGCACCAGATCATCTTGAATGCGGATAAACATGTTGATATTTTAGATGAATTCGGAGGCCTCCTGCAGCTTAGGTCTGAGTATTCAGAAATGTACAAACAATATTTGTCTTACAATGAGAAGCTCAGACAGCTCCAGGCAGTCAATAAGACCCGGGATGAGAGGGGCGCGTTTCTCAAGTTCCAGATTAAAGAGATTGAAGACGCCGGGATTAAAATCGGTGAGGATGATACGCTCCTGGATGAGAAAAGGGTTTTGAATAATGTCCAGAAATTAACCGAATATGCGACTGCAGCCTACGATATGCTTTATGGGAAAACAGGTTCAGTCCTGGAAGGGCTTCGCGGCATTAAATCGAATGTCCGGGAGATAAAAAAAATTGACGATGGTTTGAAACTGTCTGAGCAGGATATGGATGCAGTCTGCTATCAGCTTGAAGAGGCGTCTTTGAATCTTCGGGACTATAAGAAAAATCTGTCTTACGATCCGGCAAGGCTTGAAGCCATTGACAATAGACTGGAACTGCTGGGGCAACTGAAGCGCAAGTATGGCCGTACACTTGATGATGTTTTGAAGAAAAGCACCGAAATTGAAAAGGAGTTAAAGACCATAGAGTCTGTCGACAATGAGATTGAACAGATTTCAAAAGAGGTTGAATCGTTAAGACCGGTACTGCTTGATAAAGCACGGACACTGTCACAGAAGCGCCGGGAGACGGCTTTTGTTTTGAAGAAGGTTATAGAAGAGGAGCTTCATACCCTAAGGATGGAGAAGGCGGCCTTTGAGGTCATGTTCAAGGAAACGGCGGGTGATACAAGCAGCTTTTCCTTTAATCCTCGTGGGATCGATGAAGTGGAGTTTTATCTTACGACAAATGTGGGAGAGGAATTAAAACCGTTGAATCGAATCGCTTCCGGCGGGGAGCTTTCCCGGATTATGCTGGCGATAAAAAAGGTCCTGGCACGATCGGGTTCCGTGGGTACTCTGATATTTGATGAGGTGGATAGCGGAATAGGAGGAGCGACCGCAGCAGATGTCGGCAGAAAGCTCAAGGATGTATCCAAGCACCATCAGGTCCTTTGTATAACGCATCTTCCACAAATTGCCTGTTTCGGGGATATGCACTATCATGTGGTAAAAAATGTTTCTGGAGAAAGAACCATTACTTCGGTGGATATCCTTTCCGAGGATGGCCGGCTCGATGAAATTGCGAGGATGCTCGGAGGTACAGAGCTTACAAAAAAGACCCGGGAACATGCACGGGAGATGCTGGAGATATCCCGCATTAAATAGTCAATGGCGCCCGTTCTGTCAGGGAAAACACAAGAGCTGACATCAGGATGCTTAATAGGGAGTGAGGATGCTGAGGAAGGCCCGGATCAGTGACGTGAAGACAATCCACAGGATGATTAATACGTCATCCGATAAGGGGGAAATCCTTCCCCGCTCTCTTATGGATATTTACGGAAGCCTAAGGGATTTCAATATATATTTTGACGAGCCTAAGCAGTCAGTTGCGGGCATTTGTGCCATGAATATCATCTGGGATGACTTGGCGGAGATTCGTTCACTTTATGTGGAGAAAGGACACAGAAAACTGGGTATCGCTAGGAAGCTTGTCGAGGCATGCATCTCTGAGGCCATTACCCTCGGATTGTTCAGGATATTTACATTGACCAACAAACCGGAATTTTTTAAACGGCTTGGGTTTAAGGAGGTCGATCGGTCAACCCTTTCAGAGAAGATTTGGTCAGACTGCTTTAGATGTTCTAAATATCCTGATTACTGCGATGAAGTGGCCATGATTATAGAATTATGATGCATGTGATGAAGACACGACGGTTTTTTTGCTTTCTTGTTGTTTTGACTATATTGACTGGTTGCGCGTTGAGAATCGGGAAACCGATAGAAAAGCCTACGCCTCCTCTTGTATTAATCCCCGCTGAAAAAACGCCCTCATTGGTTGACGATCTTGATCATGATTCGTTGGTTGTTGCCATCGAGAGAAGCCTGCAATATTATCAAAAGATTGACGGGAATAATGTGTATAGGCTTGGCAATGGCCGGGTTACGGGAAAAGAGTTAAGAGAGTCACTCCACTTATTCCGAGAAATCATTAGTAGCGCTGACTCGGATGAAATTAAACAGAAAAAAATACTGAATGCCTTTGATGTATACAGAGCCACCGGACTTGATGGTAAGGGAAGGGTTCTTTTTACCGGATATTTCGAGTCTGTCTTGGCA
>Ga0326726_10002910_pt1 | contig 15684 bp, 12 predicted proteins | sample MHFenrmetagenome_2_FD_207603 | JGI IMG/M metagenome (GOLD analysis project Ga0326726, IMG submission 207603) | Lab enriched peat soil microbial communities from Michigan Hollow, Ithaca, NY, United States - MHF15MN | ecosystem: Environmental > Terrestrial > Soil > Wetlands > Peat | place: USA...
CCCTGCCGGTGCCGACGTCGTAACACGTCAACTGGCCGAACGACGATCTCGTGTAGATCTCGCCGACGCCAAAGCAGACCTCATGGCCGACGAACACACCGGGCATCCAGCCCGACGCCGGCGTCTCCGTCCTCCAGATCGTGGCGCCGGTCGCCAGATCGAGCGCATAGGCGAAATGGCTCGTCCCCGGCACTCCCTTCTCGACGCCGGTCGAAAAGTACACGCGGCCGCCAAGGACGCGCGGATCCGAATCCGTGTGTCCGCCGATGAAGTGCCATTGCTCCTTGAGCGTCAGCGGATCGACGGAGTAGATGCCGTCGGTGCCGGCGACGAACAGCAGATGATCGCGCCCGGTCTTGTCGTCGTGCACGACGGCAGGCGTCCCCTCGGTGTGGCCCTTGGTCTGCACGGCTCCGATGAACTGCCCCGAGGTCAGATCGAAGGCGTACATCCGGGCGCGGTGCATGTCGTGCGTGCCCTCGCCGACGAACAGCCGATTCCTCCAGACGACCGGATCGGGCGAGATCTCGGAGCCCACGAAAAATCGGCGCAGGAGCTTTCCGTCCGATTCATCGAATTCGTAGACGTAGCCGTCGACACTCCCCACGAACACCGAGTGGCCGGCGACGGTCGCGGCGCCCATGTCTCCGGAACCCGCTTGCACACGCCACAACTGCCGGAACGCCACCGACTGCACGAGCGATCCACCAGCGGGACCGCCGACCTCGGTCACCCGCCCGGTTGAGTCGGTGTAGGTGCGGCCTGCGCCGACGACCCCTCCTCGGCGCAGAAGGCCGGCGTTCATCCATTGGACTTCGATCAGCGGCGACGGCATCGTTCGCGACTGACGCCGCGCGTAGACGAGACCGATAGTGGCGAGATTGACGAGAACGACCACCGCCACGACGCGCGGCCGCAGAAAGACGCGCAGCAGTTCCCGGGGCCCGTCCCAGTTCAGTTTCAGGCCGAAGAGCGATGCCACCCAGCTGACAAGGGCATTCACCAGGAACATGATCGTGGCGAGAGGCACGGCCACGGTCGGCACGACCGCTTTGACGACTTCAGGCGAGTTGTACATGTCCCCGATTTCCGTCCACCCAGATCTTCTGGCCGTCCTTGAGCTGCTCGCAGCAGTTGAGGATGCCGCTCACAGCCGGCAAGCGCATTTCGCGCGCCACGATCGCGCAGTGTGACAGCACCCCGCCCCTCTCGATGACCAGCCCCTTGACCCGGAGAAAGAGCGACGTCCAGCCGGGATCGGTGGCCTCGGCGACGAGAATCGTGTCTTCGGGCCAGTCGGCCGTCGAAATATCCTCGGGATGCCGGACCACCCGCACCTCGCCGCACACCAGCCCTGGCGACAACGACTGGCCGTGAAGAAACCGTGACGCGCCTGCATCCGGCGTCGCACCCTTATTGAGCGTGCTCAACGCGTCGAGCGTGACCACCATCGGCAGGTGAACGTCGGAAAGACTCTGCCGGCGATCGAGGCGAAGCCCGGCGAGACGCCTCAACCTCGGGACGGCCGCGGGTCCAAGCGCCGCCTGACGAAGCTCATGGACTCTCAGATCGAACACGTGATCGTTCAAGCCGGTGCGCCGGCCAATTTCGGCCGCCATCCAGCGGAGATGCGCGTACGGCCGCATGACGAGATGCTTCCAGCTTTCACGCAGTGCCAGCATCTCGCGGAGCCTCGCGGCCTCCTGAACGTAGAGCGGCCGGTAGAAACGCGACATCAGATTCACGTCGCTGGACTCGTCAGACGCCGGCCGTCGCACAGCCATCCGGGACCGCTGCGTCAGAGACCCTCGACGCGGCGCGACAAATGCGCGATCGCCGCGTTCGATCCAGCGCGGCCGCGCGAGGTCCAGTTCGCCGACGGCCCGATGTCCGTACTGGCTGAGATAGTCCGCGCGCGCCGCGGCGTTGTAGCAGGCGATCTGATACTGCCGGTCCATCTCGAGGGTGACGGAATTCAAGGCGTGGCCGAGGCTGCGCTGGAGAAACGCGTCGACCTGCTCCGGTGGAACCGACTTCATCAGCAGCTGTCGCAGGCGCTCGCTCGAACTTTCGACCAGGAGAATCAGCACCATCGGCCAGTGAAGCAGCCGATCGGCAAAATCATTGGCCGCCCCCTCGAACCGCGACAGCAGAGACGGCAGATCATCCGATTGGTACATCAACGGATCGTTGGGCAGCCGCTGGGCCTGGGATTCGCGCGCGTACACGTCGCGGCAGGCGCTCAGCAGCGCGCGGCTCGACCCCGACGATCGCCAGGCCGCGCGCGCCAGGTAAAAGGCGGCCATCGGCGCCTGGAGCATCGTCGCGGCCGTCAGCCGGTCGCGGGCGATCTTCACATGCGGTCTCGGCAGCGGGTCGGTCGCCAGAAACGACTCGCCGAAAAGGAGCGCGTCCATCCGCTGCTGATTCACGTACGGCCTGCCCAGCACCCGCTCCAGCGCGCTGCCGCCACGTTGGCTTCCGCTCCCGAGATATCCGAACGACCGCAGCGCCTCGCCCAGGGCTCCGCGGCTGCCAAACGCTCGCGCCCAGATCGAAAAGCTCAGTTCGGTCGGGATGCCGGACCACTCGGCGAACGCATGACCATCCCAGCACGTTGCGGGCGCATGGCGTTTGGCGAGCCTCGCGATCTCGCGGGCCATCGCGCACGATCGCTTGTCACCGGATGTCTGCGCCGTGATCGGGCGGGCCTGCAGGATCCACGGCTGGCCGCTGCGATCGATCGCCCACTCGAGGTCAACCGGAAACTGCAGGAGACGCTCGACACGCTCGATGACGGGAAGCAGCACGTGCGCGATGGCCGAGTCCGCCGCGTTTTCACGACGGACGCGCCGCGGCGTCCGCTCGCCGGACACGAGCGCGTCACCCAGGCCGTCGACCCACTCAATCAGCCACCCGGCTTCGGGGCTTGTGGGATCCGCGGTGAAGTACACACCGGCCGACAGCGGATCGATCATTTTCTGGATCACGACGTTCATCGCCGGTCCGTCATCGCCGGCGGCCGGTGTCCGATCCTTGACGCGCTCCCGATAGGCCGCGCCGTGTGACCCCCCAATCGACGCGAAGCACCTGCTCACCGCGTCTTTGAGGCCGTCCTCGGTGTTGACGTTCAGGAATGTCTTGTACTGGCCGGCAAAACTCAGATCGTCCGAGTCTTCATCGGTCGCCGAGCTCCGAACGGCGACAGGCTGCGGGTCTCGCTGCCACCACTCGACGACCTCCAACCACCCGGCCGAATCCTGCGGACACAATCGGAGGATGATGCCGGCGGGCACGGGAATGCCGGCCTGATAGAGCTGGGAAAGGAAGAAGGCCTTTCCGCCGACAGACTTTCTCCAGAACGCCCGATCCAACTGGAGAGGAATGTCCCCGAACTCCTGATAAACGCTCAGCATCTGCGACTCGGAAAAGGCTGCTTATGGACGATGTCGGTGACAAAGGTGCAACAACTCGTCCATATACGTGCGGCGTAAAGCCTAACGAAGTTCGTGCGGTTCGGCGCCTAAACCACACAAAACACATCAATAGACTGTGAAACCAAGGTCGCCGGCGCCCTGCCTTTAGTCTGCTTTTCTGCGACTATCTCCGAGCGTAAAGGAACTTTATGGACACCTGGTGAGGCGGACGTCAGTGAGCGAGCGAGGCGTCGGCGTTTCTCACTTCCAGCGATCCGAGTTTCAGCGCCTGGAGTGCGCCGCCGATCTTCGAGCGATCGCCCACGGCGACGACAACAAGCTTGTCCGGCACGAGATACTTCTCCGCCGCGGCCTTGGCCTGCTCGGTGGTCACCGCGTCGAGCCGCGAACGGTACTTGCTGAAGTAATCGAGGCCGAGGTCGTACACGTAGATCGCGGCCGTGGTCGCCGTCACATCGTCGCTTGTCTGGAAGTCGGACGGCATCGAGCGTGTGAGCGAGTCCTTGGCCATCGTGAGCTCCTCGGTCGTCATCGGCGTGGCGCGCATGCGCCGGATCTCCTTGAGAATCTCCGTCACCGCCGGAGCCGTGACGTCGGTCCGTACGCCAGTCCCCACGAGAAACGGTCCAGCGGAGCGCCGGAACACGAACTGCGAGCTCGCCCCGTACGTGTAGCCATGTTCCTCGCGGAGGTTGAGGTTGATTCTGCTGGAGAAGAGACCTCCGAGTTCCTCGTTCATCACCCGCAGCGCCTCGTAGTCGGGCGTCGATCGCGGCGCGCCGATCATCGAGACGCGCAGCTCCGTCTGCGCCGCGCCCGGTTTGTCCACGATCACGAGGCGCGCGGCGGTGGTGGATGGAGTGCCCAGCGCCGGCGATGACGGGTTCCCGCGAGCCCAGTCGCCGAACGCCTTTTCGACCATTGGCCGCAATTCGGCCTCGGTGATCTGTCCCGACACGATCAGCGCCGCGTTGTTCGGGACGAAGTTCTGCGACCAGAACGCCTGCAGATCATCCTTTGTCATCGCCTTGTTCGACGCTTCCGTGCCGAGCTCGGCGTAGCCGTAGGGATGCGATGGTCCGTAGAGCGCGGCGAACATCGCGACGTTCGCCACTGCCCCCGGCGACTCCCTCTGCTGGGCGAGACTGCCGAGCCGGCTGGCACGCTGCCGTTCGATCTCCTGCGCCGGAAACGCGGAATGGCGGTTCACATCGGCAATGAGGTCCAGGAGTCCCTCGAAGTTCCGGCGGAGCGATGTCCCTCGCGTCTGCGTCGAGTCCATGGTCGACGTCGTCCTGAACGACGCACCGAGCTGCGCGACCTGATCGGCGATCTGCAGCGCCGAGCGCGACATGGTGCCCTGATCGAGCATCGCCGCGGTGAAGTTCGCGAGGCCGGGTTTTCCCGTGGGATTGGCGCCGCTGCCGGTCTTCACCACCAGGTTCGCCGACACGACCGGAAGACCAGGTCGCGCGTTGAGAAACACCGTGAGTCCGTTCGCGAGCTGAAATGACGCCGGCATCGGCAGCTGGATCGCACCGGCCTGGCCCGGCTTGGGCGCGTCCTTGCGCCAGGGTTCGTCCGCATTCACGGCTTCGGCGCCGGTGCCCGGCGCGACCTTCGGCGCAGGTGGCGTCGGTACGTCGGGGCCCAGGTTCTTCGGCCCAGGCACCGCGTGGACGACGACGCGCGCAGACGGCGCGAGCTGCTGCTGCACGAACGTCTTCACTGAAGCGGGCGTGACGTCGCGATAGCGTTGAATGTCGTCGCCGAGGTAACCGGGGTTCCTCAGGAAGTGGTTGTAGGTGTTCAGCCGGTTGGCGACGCCTTCGAAGCCGCCAAACCGTTCGAGCCCTTCGACCATCCGTGTCTCGATGACATTGCGCGCCCGATCCACTTCGGCGGCGTCGGGACCGTTGTCGCGCAGCTTCGTGAGCTCCTCGTCGATCGCTTTTTCAAGTTCTTCAGGCGAGTGTCCGGGCCGCGCGGTCACCTGGACGGTGAAGACGGAGCCCTGCGTCAGCGACTGCTGCTGCGCCGACACGTCCTGGGCGATTTGCTTCTCGTAGACGAGCGTTTTGTACAACCGGCTCGACTTGCCGCCGCCGAGCACGCCCGACGCGATGTCGGCGTCGGCGTCTCCGGGCTTGTAGATCGGCGACGTCAGCCACGCCATGTAGACGCGCGGCAGCTCGATGCGGTCCTTCACGACCGCACGGCGCTCCGCCTTGATGGCCGGCGTCTGGATCTGCCGTGTCGGGACGTCAGCGCCGCGCTTGAGCGAGCCGAAGTACTTCTCGACGAGCGACCGCGTGGCAGCCTTGTTCATATCTCCCACGATCACGAGGCTCGCGTTGTTGGGTGCGTAGAACTGCTTGAAGAACGCCTTCACGTCGTCGAGCCTGGCGGCCTGGATGTCGGCATGCGATCCGATGACCGACGCGTAATACGGATGCCCTTTCGGGAAGAGCTGGTGATACAGCTCTTCTTCGACGATCCCGTACGGCTGGTTCTCGACGCTCTGGCGCCGCTCGTTGCGGACGACGTCCTGCTGGTTGGAGAGCTTGCCCTGATCGAGATCGTCGAGCAGGTAGCCCATGCGGTCGGACTCGAGCCACAACGCCGTCTCGAGCCTGTCGGCGGGCATCGTCTCGAAGTAGTTCGTGCGATCGAAATCGGTCGTCCCGTTCAGATCGGTGCCGCCGGCGGCTTCGACGGTCTTGAAGTGAAGGTCGCCGGGCACGTGCTTCGAGCCCTGAAACATCATGTGCTCGAAGAGATGCGCGAACCCCGTCCGTCCGGCCTCCTCGTTGGCGGGCCCGACGTGATACCAGAGGTTCACGGCCACGAGCGGGAGCCGATGGTCTTCACTTAAGATCACGTCCAGCCCGTTCGGCAGCGTGAACTTCTCGTAGTCAATCTTCAACGCGCCCGCGGCCGGCACCGCGGCTGCTCCGGGCTGCCCGGGCGACGATGACGCGCGGCTGCAGCCAGCGAGAACGGCCGTGATGGCCACGAGAACAAACGCTCGCGATGACGTGCTCATGTTCGTCAACTCCAAAACAATGATTCTACGGCCGGCTGAAGCCGGCCGCTACTGAAGCGTCCGGCGAGTAGTGCAGGCCTTCAGGCCTGCAAGCACAGGCGGACCTGAAGGTCCGCACTACGCCAGCGCTAGGCCGATGTCGACAAATGCGCCAGGGCTCTGGACGCAAACGGCTCGGCCATGGTTCCGAAGACTGGACCATGCGGACCATCGGGGACGATCCAGAGGATCGAGTGCGGAATGCCGCGCACCAGCTCGAGCGCCATCTCCACGGGGTAGTACGGGTCGCGCTCGCCGTGGACGATGAGCGTCCGCGCGCTGATGGCGCCAAGCGCAGCTGCCGTGAATGCCATGTCGTCGTGACTCGTCGCGAAGGACCTCATCATGTCGTAGAGCCTGGCGATCTGTTCGTCGCCGTGAACGTGGCGGGCACGCAGCGCGTCGCGCTCGGCCGCGGACAGGCTCTCGAAGGCAGCTCGGGTGAATCCGGCTGCCGCGTCGCGCAGCGGCTCCGGGAAAGACGGCGTCGCGCTGACGAGCACCATCGCTTCCAGGCGAGCGGGCTGAGCGGTCGACATGTGCAACAGGGTCTTGGCGCCGAGACTCAGGCCGATGGCCTTCGCCCGCTGAATGCCGAGATGGTCGAGCAGCGCCAGCACGTCGTCCGCGCAGCGACGAACGCTGAATGCTTCGTCGGGAGACGTCGAGCGTCCGTGCCCGCGCAGGTCCGGCACGACAACGCGATAGCCGGAGGGATCGCGCGGGAAGACGTACCGCCAGTCATCGCCGATGCCCATCCCGCCGTGGAGCAGCACCAGCGGCTCCCCGCTTCCCCGATCTTCGAAATACATCTCGAATCCGTTCAGGCCGATGGTGGGCATGCGCCGCAGGCTAGCGCGACAGACCCGTCTGGCTCCAGCGCAGTGATATGATGAACGAAGAAGGCTTAGAGTGAAGGCCGGGCGGTACCGCCCGGCCTTTTTTGTGAGGGCTGACGGATTCACGATGGACAAGCAGAGCGTTCGCGATCTCGTAGCAGGCTACTCAATCGAAACGACAGTCCGGGAGGCCGGACGTCTCGAGCGATATTCGGATCTGGTGCCGGCGGGCACGGCCATGTACATCCCGCACGTGCCGGGCGTGGCGCGTGAGGACACCGTCGCGCTCGCGGCGAGGCTGCGGCGCGAAGGCATGGACCCGGTGCCGCACGTCGTCGCCAGGCGAACCGAGAGCGCCGCGATCCTCGACGACTTCCTGACGCGGCTGGTCGGCGAAGCCGGCGTCACGCGCGTGCTGGTCGTCGCCGGCGACATCGACAAGCCGGAAGGCGAATTCGAGAGCGCCCTGCAGATCATCGAGCGGGGGTTCATCGAGAAACACGGCATCCGCAAAGTCGGCCTCGCGTGCCACCCCGAAGGCCACAAGAACGTGGAGGACGCGGCGCTGCGCGACGCGATCGTTCGTAAGAACGCCTACGCGCAGAAGACGGGGTCGGACGTCTACCTGGTGTCGCAGTTCGGATTCGTCGCCGATCCGATCATCTCGTGGGAGCAATCGACGACGCCGTCGATCAACAAGCTGCCGTACTACGCGGGCCTGCCGGGTCTGGCGACGACGAAGACACTGCTGAAGTACGCGCTCGACTGCGGCGTCGGACCGTCACTGGCGGCGTTCTCGAAGCACGCGACGCAGTTGAGCAAGCTGCTGACGGTGTCCGCGCCCGACAGCCAGGTCGTGGATCTGGCCCGCCACCGGCGTCAGCATCCCGAGAGTCCGCTGAAGGGGCTGCACTTCTTCCCGTTCGGCGGCTTGAAGCGCACGAGCGACTGGCTGAAGAAGCTGGCCGACGGCGAGTTCGAGTTCACCTCGGACGGCACCGGGCTCGACGTCGCGAGTTAGGCTCCCGAGCCGCGGCTCCGCTATCGCGAGACGGGAAGTGCGGATGTGCAGAACGCGCACCGCTTCGCGCCAATCGCCACGTCGCTCAAACACTCCGGACACTTCTTCGTCGTCGGATCGGGCGGCGCTTCGCCCCGATTGAGACGCGCCATGAGCGCGTTGACCGGCATGATCACGAAGAAATAGACGGCCACGGCAATCAGCAGGAACGAGATCAGCGAGTTGATGAAGTCGCCGACCAGGAATTTGCTGCCGTTCACCTGAAACGCCATCGCCGAGAAGTCGGGCGTCTTGGCCACGGCCGCGATAAGCGGCGTCAGCAAGTCCTTGACGAGCGCGGTGACGACGGCGCCGAAGGCGCCGCCCATGACCACGGCCACCGCCAGATCCAGAACGTTCCCGCGCAGGACGAACTGCTTGAAGCCTTTGAACATGCGAACTCCTTTCCGCGAAGTGCGGAGCCCGTCATTCTAAGGCGCTTCGTGCTCTGGTGTAGTGCGGACCTTCAGGTCCGCACTGTGCTCGCAGGCCTGAAGGCCTGCCCTACACGCAAATCAGGAGTGGCTCAGCGGGTGTCGCCGCGGCCGCCCGCCCAACGCCAGCCGTCGGACCGCCGCTCCATCCGCTTGAGGCGTACGCGGTTGTCGGTCGGGTTCTTGTTCGGCGAGGCCCAGATGCGGAGCGAGTCGCCGGGCTTGAAGAAGTTCTTCGGGATGCCGGCGCGATCGAGCTGCGAGACACTGACCCATTCGGCGGCGTAGATCCTCGGCTGGTCGCCCGGCCTCTCGGTACCCTGGACGAATATCCACGCATGCGGATTCTTGTACTGAAACTCGACGACGTCGCCTTCGATTTCGATCGTGTCCTGTTCGAGGTAGACCACCGCGAAGGAGTGGTGGGCGAGCAGTCTGGTGCGTGCCGTCCAGCACGCCACGGAGACCACGACACCGAACGCCGCCAGCGTCTTCCATTTCCTGTTCATTGACTGAGCCTCTTCGCAAGTTCAAACAGATCCGCTTTCGTGAGCACCCGGTCGGGATTCGGCGCGTGCACCGTCACGTGCCGTTCGAAATCGATGGCGAGTCGATCGAGGTTCACCATCAGCGTCGCAATCGACGGGCTGACCGGCTGGCCGGCCTGCGGCGCGTTGAAATCAGCGCTGAAGAGAATCTTCTCTTTCGGCAGGTAGGCGATGAGCATCGAGTCGCTATGCTCGAGTTTGTCCACGTGATACAGCATCAGCGAGCGCGTCTCGTCTTTCAGCTCCATCTGCTCGATCACGCCCTCCACCTTCGCCTTCTTCTTCGATTTCGCCATCACGTCGCCCGCTAGCGTCCGCGGCGTGTCGAGCGATGCCTGCGTGAAGAACTTGGCGTTGTCGTCGACGAGGATCGTCACTCCCTCGGCGACGAACGGCGGCAGTCCGCTCGAATGATCGAAATGTGGATGCGTGCAGACGACGTACTTGATGCGCTTGGTCGGAAACAGCTTCTTCGTCTCCGCGATGACGGCAAGGCCGCGCGCCTCGTTCTGCCCGCCTTCGAGCACCACGACGTGATCCTTGAACTCGACGGCGAGTGACACGTACCCACCGGTAATCCGATACACGCCATCGGCAAGCTTCTCCGAAGCGGCCGGCGGGAGGGGCGGAGGCGGGGCCGGCGGTGGAGGGCCCGCCATCAGCTTCGCGAGCTCCGTCGGATTCGCCTGCGCATGGCTGATCGCGGCGACGAACGTCTCCATTCCAATCTGCTTCTGCGAGATCTTGGCGGGCGCCATCAACCCGCCGAAGCTCTGATAGCCGGTGTAGAAGAACTCCTGGTGCAGATCGCCGATGACCGGGTGCTCGACCCATGTTTCGACACGCGCGACGAGGTTGTCGGCGTCGATGTATCCGGTCAGCTTGTACGGCAAACCCGACGGCGACTTCTGGGCCGGGCTCCATGTGACGGCCTTGTACTGGATTCCGTTGATCTTCTGCGACTTCACCGTGGCATCGTTCGCCGCCGCGCCGATGAGAAAGCCCCACGGCGTCGCCCAGATCTGCATCTGCTGAACCCATGCCGGCGTGGCGGCCGTGATCATCTGTTCGTACGTGCCCGTCGGCGGGAGCGGACCACCGCGGACGGCCGCCGGCGGCTGCGTGATCCCGGTGGCGTGCGACGCCGGCGCGCTGAAATCGATCGTGCGGACGTAGTTTCTGACGGAAGTGGACGCCAGACCGAACGAGATCGTCCGGCTCTGACCGAAGTTGCCGATCGCGGCGGCTCCTGAAAACGTGATCGATGTCATCCCCACCACGCCCATCGCTTTCGATGCGGCGTCGATGACGGCCTTCGCGTCGTTGTTCCCGGGAGCCCCGGCGGCGGACAAGCCGGACAGGCCTGACAGGGCGAGGATGACGACACCAGCCGACGTACGAGCCTTCCACATGTCGAGCCTCCAATAACGAATCGCGTGCGGAGCCGGGGTGTGGCGACATCCCCAGGCGTAGGCGGCAGGACGCTGCGCCTCGGCGAGGTTGCGGGTTGAACGGAAGTATTCTATCGGAACTCTTGCTGTCTTCTGAGCTGAAACTCGCGCTCGCACCGGTAGCCACTTACCGGATTCTCGTCGATGAACAGACGGCCGGCACGTGGTGGAAGGTGCTGGCTCACGCGGGGTTCTACCTGCTGCTGTTCGGAGCGCTCGTCGCGATCACCGCAACGGGACACATCACGCTCGGCCTGACGTTCCACATCACCCTGTCGTGGAGCTTTCTGATCGCGTGGCAGGCGCTGGCCGGCGGCGTCATCATTCTGCCTGCGCCCAATCGGCGCGTCAGCCTCCCCCGCGCGTTCGAGCTCCTCTTTCTCGCGTACGTGCCGTGGTCGCTCTACGCGTTGACGATGACCGCGCTCGCGGTGCTCGCTGAGCCGAACCTGCCGATTCTCATCGTCGCGCTGACGGGAGTTGCGCCCCTCGCGTGGACCTCCGTGCTCGTCGCCGGCTTCTGCAGGACGGTCCTCGGGAAGACCGCCGCCGCCGCGCGCCGCCTGACGCTGGTGCATCAGCTGGTGATCTGGGGAGGCACGCTGGCCTACATCTGGTTTGCCGTGGGAGGTTGGACACCCATTCTTCAGACGGTGGGACTGTGAGCCTCGCCCACGAGCTCTCGGCCGTGCTCGTATTGGCGGGCCTTCTGATCGGCTCGTGGAACGAGTCGATTCCCGTGCCGGCGGCGCGCCGTTCGGCGGCAGGCGAGTGGATTCTCGCCGGTGATTTTCACGTGCACGCGTTTCCCGGCGACGGCGCTCTTCCGCCGTGGGCGCTTCGTCACGAAGCCGCGCGCGCCGGCCTCGACGTCTTCACGATCAGCAATCACAACCGCGTATCCACCGGGCGCATCGCCAGATGGATGTCGCGGCTGTCCGACGGTCCGATCGTCATCGTCGGCCAGGAGGTCACGGCGCGAGGCTTTCATGTGATCGCGGCGGGCATCGAAGAGCGGGTCAGCTGGGAAACATCGCCCGCCGCCGTCGTCCGCGCGGTTCATGAGCAGGGCGGCATCGCCATCGCCGCGCATCCCGTCCGGCGATTCTGGCCGGCGTGGAACGACGAGGCGCTCGGCATCCTCGACGGCTACGAACGCGCGCATCCGGTCATCGACATCGAGAAAGCCCGAGCCGACCTCGCGTCGTTCGACGGGCGCATCAGGGCGCTGCGTCCCGACATCGCGGCGATCGGCTCGTCAGACTTTCACTGGACGGGCTCCATCGGGTGGTGCCGAACCTACGTGCTGGCGCGCGAGCGCACGGCAGCTGGAGTCGTCGAGGCGGTGCGAGCGGGCCGCACGGTCGCGGCCGACCGGCGGGGTCACCTGTATGGCGACCCCGCGCTCGTCAACGCCGTCGAGGCGGCCGGCGGATTTATTCCGCCGCCGGCTGAACGCCTTCGCTGGCTGTCGGTTGGCTTCGTGTGGTTCGGCCTTCTCGGGCTGGTTGTACTGGCGTGACACCCGTCGCGGCCGCGGCGAGCGTGTCCGGATGGTATCGGAACACGAAGTGCTTGAACTCCAAGTGCAGGAGATCGAGTCCGAACTTGTACTGCTTCATTTCTTTGAACGCCTGATCCGGCGTCCAACCGTCTGTCGCCATCCGGTAAGCCGCTGTCATGACTCCCGTACGGTGCTTACCCTCCACGCAGTGAACGAAGACGGGCTGGCTCGCTGCATTATTCACGATGCCCAGCAACTGCGCGATCTGCGCCGCGGTCGGCGGCACGTGACCAGTCATCGGAATCTGCACGTATCTCATGCCGGCCTGCTCGGTCAGCGACTTCTCATTCGGCTCGGCGTCGTAGCTGGTCAGGTTGATGACCGTCTTGACGCCGAGGGCCGCGAGGTCCGCGTAGTCGCGCCCTTCGGGCTGCGCGCCACGGTAGTAATGCTCGTCAACGCGTCCGAAGTTGCCGATGCGAACGTTCGAGGCGGAGGCGACGGTGGCGTTCGAGGGTGGACCTCCCGCACGGACGACGGCGGGCACGGTCAGCGAGAGCGAAGCAAGCAGCGCAGCGGTACCGATGTGTCTGGTCTTCATGCGCAGGTGTAATCCCTTCAAAAAAGCGGATGTTGTTGCGGTTGAGGCGCCACGAGGCGACTTCGACTATCCTCGCAAATCCGGGGCCAGCAAAGCAATCACGAGCGCAACGAGATACACGGATGAGCTGTCCTCTGGTTTCGCGGCAGAAGAGGTCAACTCAACGGGCCGAGCAGGTCGTTGGATTCCAGCCCGACGCATCCGGCAGCTTCTTGAAATCCGTCGTCGTCAGATACGGACCGCGCGAGTAGACAGGGTCGTCGACTTTCGTCGTCACGGTGAACCAGCGATCGCCGTTCGGCATCGCGTTGAGATCGTAGTACTCGGTCACCGTCGTCTTCGCGCTGTACGGCGCGCCGTTCCTGCGCACATAGCCCGCGCGCAGATTCGTCGTCACGACCTTGAGGTTGCCCGTCCGGGCCGGTCCACGGCCGGGCGCATACTGCCACTCGGCGAGTGACTGTCCCTGCCAGGACGGTTCGGGCGCCGCGGACGCGGCGCCGAACACGAACAGCCGTGTTTGCGTTCCGGCGTCGGTGTCGAGGCGCAGTGTGTTGTCGTCCTGCCAGGTGATGTGCACGCGGCCGGGAATGCGCATGATGTTGGCGGCGCCGTAGGATCGGCACTGCTCGCCCGCGGATTCGTCGCGCGCCGGGTCCCACGTGTCGGCGATGCGACGGCCTTCGGCGTTCAGCATCAGCGAGTCGTACACGCCCTTCCGCGGCGTGACCATCCGGAACTTCCAGTCTTCCGCGATGACCGACACCCAGTAGCCCGTGAGATCGATCGCCGCGCCGTCACGAGCGTTCGCCGGCCCGCCGCGTCCTCCGCGCCCGCCCCGCTGTGCGTCGAGGGAGATCGAGGTCGCAACGAGACAGATCAACGCAATCGCAGCGTGTCGGTGTCTTTCCCTAATCCCCAACCTCTAACCTCCGACCCCTGACGTCTGGCCTCTCTTCAGTCCACCTGCTGCCCCGCGCTCCCCCACGCAAACCCGTCGGAGGGGCGCTTGAGCGTGAGCATCAGGGCTCGGTACTCGCCGGGCACGCGTGAAGGACGGCCCGTAATGACCACATGGTCTCCGACCTTCAGCGTCTCCTTGTTCACGCCCGTGTTGCCCAGCTGCGTCGTGCCGCTCCACTCCACCGCCCAGCGCTGCTCGACGCCCTTGTCGTCGGCCGCCATGATGTGGACGAACGAATGCGGGTTGCGGTAGACGAACTGCACCAGCTTCCCTTCGAGCTTCACTTCGTGGGTGACATCGTAGGTGGCCGCGTACGAGTGGTGAGCGAAGGCCACCGTGCTGGCGGCGAGCGAGGCGGCCGCGGCAACGAGGAAGAGTCTGCGCATTACTTTTTCTCCTGAAGACTTCGATACACCGCTTCCACGAAGTTGTCCGTCGTCCAGGGACCCGTCGCCGATCCGAACCGTCCGTCGAAATCCATCGTCGGCCTCGCGGCCTTCACCTGCTGGAGCGTCATGCCCTTGCCGATCAGGTCTTTCACGCGATCCCGGATGATCGTGATCATGTTGCGGTACGACGCGACGTCGGCCGTGTCCGACAGCCGTCCACGACCCGGGATGATCCACGTGCCGCCCTGCCCACGGTACTCGGCCACGGCCAGATCGAGGATGCGATTCAGACCGTCGATCACGCCCTGGATGCCTCCGCCCTTTTCAAGATCGATGACCGGATAGCTGATCGTCGAGTAGACGTTGCCGGCGCTGATCACTTCCGAGTGCCGGAAGAACACGAGGCTGTCGCCGTCCGTGTTGGCGCCGGGCGCGGCATAGAGGATCACGGCCTCGCCATTGAAGTACTCAGGGAGCTTGTGGAACTCGTCGAAGTACGTGTCGGTCGGCTGCGCGGCCGCCGGCGCGGGCTTCCCTCCGGGCGCCGCCGGCGTCGACAGACGGTTCAGCACGTTTTCGTGCGCGACGATCGACGCTTCACGTCCGACGTTGGAGACGGCCGATCCGAATCCGCCGCCGCGCGGGAAAAATCCCGCCGTCGCGAGCTTCTCGTTGCCGCCGGCGTGCTCCGGCGCCGCGCTCGTGTTGACGATGTAGCGAATGGGTTTGGGAGGAGCGGGCGAGCTGATGACGGCGTTCATGTACGGACTGGCCCAGCCCCACGCGTTGGGACAGCTCGCGCCGAAGCAGGTGTTCGGTGCCGGCGGCGTCACGGCGCTGCTGGCCAGCTGATTCACGGCCGCGAGGACCTTGTCGGACATCGCCGCCGCGCCCGTGTTGACGAGCATCACGCCGTCGGCGCCCATCGACACCGTGATGTTGGTGCCGTCCGCGACGAGCATGTAGATGTTGCCCTGCACCGGCAGCACGTGAACCTGACCGTCCCTCGGGCTCTGCGCCGCGATCTCCCTGTCCGCGAGGACGGCCGAATGAGACGCGGGAAACTTCGTCGCGCCCGATTTGTACTCCGGATAGATCGTGTTCGCGCCGCCGCGGGTCGGCTCGACCGGAATCCAGTCGTCCTTCTTCAGCCACTCCGTGAGCGCGGTGTTCTGTCCCGGCAGGAAGTGCGGGACGTGATGCCGATCCGTGCCGCCATTCTCGGCAAACGACGATCCGTTGCACGTTTCCATCGCGACGTTCGACGTCAGGTCGATCGTATATGTCGTCGATTCGACATACGGTTCGTCCTGATAGATCGGATCGTCGACGACCGTCACGATCGTGAGGATCTCGTCGTGGCGGGTGATGT
>Ga0326726_10002911_pt1 | contig 15683 bp, 7 predicted proteins | sample MHFenrmetagenome_2_FD_207603 | JGI IMG/M metagenome (GOLD analysis project Ga0326726, IMG submission 207603) | Lab enriched peat soil microbial communities from Michigan Hollow, Ithaca, NY, United States - MHF15MN | ecosystem: Environmental > Terrestrial > Soil > Wetlands > Peat | place: USA...
TCCGGCAGATTGTACATCTTCCTGGTTTCACAGACATCCAGGAATTCCTTTTTGAATAATACCTTATCTTCAATGGTTGAATAGAAACCCTCCATATATCTGAGGTTTTCCTTTCTCGTTGCCTTCGAAATAATCTCCTGGTTGTTAATGATGGATTCAAATACCGGCTTAAGCTTCCTGTAAAAATCAAAAGTCCGCTTAAATTCATCTTCCGTATAGCATAATCCCTTGTACACCCTTCTTTTGCTGAGAAATTTCTCAGGCACATCCCTGGGTTTGGTATAACTGGCATCAATAAGTCCTGCAAAATCAAAATCATATGGAACTGAATAAAGGGGCTTTGGATTATCTCCTGACTGAAGTATTATAACGTTTCTTCTTGATGAAATAAACCAGTCTCTGTTTCCGATCAGGTACTCAAAAACTGACATCTTCATGAAGTTTTCCCTGTCAAGGTCAAAAGGTGTCAGAAGACTGTTCCTCTCAATCATATTGTTACGTTCAGCCATCTGATCTTCGTGCTCGATAAAGAAGCTGTATCTTTCAAAAACCTCCTTATTTTTACGGGTATCAAAGTAACGGACCTTAACAAGTCTAACCTTCAGGCTCAGATCAGTAACCTGGTTATACAACTTATAGATAAGGTATTCCTCAACCACGTCTTCTTCTTTCTGGCAGGCTGTGACCAGCTTAAGCTTGTCCTGGTTATTGAATATCGTATTCCTGACTTCATTTTTCCTGAAGTTAACAAGCAGTGGGGGGAATGTACATATTTCAGGATTACGGCGAAAATCACCCCTTGCCCTCACCTTTACAGTGAACGTTCGGGTTTTCCCATCCGGGCTATGAAATATCAGTTTGCCAGGATGAGGCTTGGGATCTTTTGAAGTGTCAGCCCTGATCTCCGAAAAATGGGAACTCAGGTCCAGGTATATTAAATCATCAGAGAGGAACAGGGTGTCGGTCTTATGGGCCTGAGCCTGTGCAGGATCCGGATTTAAAAGAAATGCCATCAGGCAGATGGATATCTTAAAGGAGGCTGCTTTTAAAGAATTTATGATTCGTATCAGATTAGTCATAATATATTTATGATTTTTACAACTGTAAAAGAGATTGTTATGGTGTATTCTCTTTTCGGCCAGGCTTTGCCCCGGTTTTTTTCATCACCATGTCGATAGCGCTGAAAACCTTTTCCTCAACATTACCGGCAAACGGTCCGGGAAGTCCGTAGTAGATCATGCTGGTTTCCGGCTCGTAGCCTCCTTCCCTGAGCACCCTCGCAGAGGGAATATAGCATTGGACTTCAGTCGAGTAGCCTGCAACAAACATATTTTCATGCGGATACCTCTTTTTTGAATTCAGGGAATAATCCACCACAACTTCTCCGGCCAGCGCCAGAATTGTAAAATCCTTGCTGAAACGCACTGCCTGAACAGGATATGAAAGTGTTTTGATATCATATCCTTTATCAATAGCCTGGAGCATTGATATTGCCCTGCTTTGTCTGAAACGGTCGTCACTAAGAATTTCTTCTTTAAACTGATCAGGGTTAACCGGAGCAAATTCAAGACCGACAGTGGTAAAATATGTCCTGATATGTGGATGTATCGGGACAAATTCACCCGACAACGCTGTCTGAACCGCACCGGCAAGTGTTTTTCCATGTTGAATTGCAAATTCGACCGACCTCCGGGGATTTGGATTCTGATCAGCACCGCAACCGGCCATAAACATTGCGGTTATATCCGGATATGCCTTTTCAATCTCGATCTGTGCAAAACCTGCATAATCACCGTTCACCTGGTAGATATCAAGAGTAGTGTTATGGCAGGCATATCCGAAAAGAACAGCCCTGAGTTTTCCATTTGGTGCCACAATCTTCAGCACCGGGACATCAGGGTCGACAGGACCTTCATTGTTGACTCCGATAATATAACCCTTTTCTGTCTTCTGACGTCTGTTTACCGCGATATCAGCTGAGGAGTGAGCGATATAGAGATCAGCCGGCTTCAGATCGAGGATTGCCATATCTATTACGCCAACTATATAATCAGCCAGTTTCCGGTTATATCTTATCAAAGCCTGCATATCCTTTATACTTAAATCAAACATCAAACTGAGCGATGGCCAGATAACCGGACCCGAGTGAGTATGGGATGAATTCAGGAGCAGCTGGGAGCGGTCGATCCCGTATTTATTCATAACCCTTCCTGCAATAGTTTCAGACAGCTCATGCGACAATCCGATGATATCCATTGTGACAATAATTATCCTGTTGCCTTTATTGTCATCTATGACGAGGGCTTTGGCCCAGATATCATGAAGAATTGCGTCTGAGGTTTTGGTTCTGGCAGCATAGCCTGAAAGCCAGATAGCACTGTCGGGAGTGATAACCATGCGTCCTACACCGGCATTGAATTGAGCATTGGTCTGAGTGAAAACCTCAAAGAGCAGTAAAATCAAATATGTCTTTTTCATTTTATTTCTATTCATGCCACTTTGAACGGTCAGGTGGAGCCGGAACAGTCACCTTTTTTGTTGGTTTTTCTTTTAGTTCCTGAAGCAGAACTTCAACGGCCTTTTCGACACAGGGATCGATTCCTTTTACCATCTGTTCAGGACGCTCAACCACTTCTATATCAGGGTAAACACCTACTCCTTCAATTATCCACCCTTCATTCTGGTCGAAAACTCCGAATCTCGGGACCGATATATAACCACCATCAACAAGACGTGCATTTCCCGAAATACCAACAAGTCCTCCCCAGGTACGGGTACCTATCAGTTTGCCCAGCCCCATCTTTTTGAAGAAATATGGAAATGCGTCACCGCCTGATGAAGAGTAGCCGTTTATCAGCATAGCCTTGGGCCCGTCGTTGGCAATGGCTGGGGATTTGCCTGGAGTAAGTCCTTTCTGTTGCCAGTAGACAAGGGTATGGCGGTCGAGCAGATCGGCCATGCGGTCAGGAATAAAACCGCCTCCGTTGTAGCGTTCATCAATTATCAATGCCTCTTTATCGAAGTAGGTATACATACCGTTGAACAGCTCGCGGTTGCCATCTGTAGAAGTATTTGGAACATAGATATAGCCGATTCTGCCTCCTGAAAGCTTATCGACCATAGCCCTTCTTTCATTTACCCAGTCTAAATGCAAAAGATCCAGTTCGCTCGCAATGGGTTTGATAAGTGAAGCTCTTGCATCAGATGATGAAGGTTTGCTGTTAACTTTTATCTCAACAGCTTTCCCGGCTTTGTTCTCAAGAAAAATATATGGATTAACGGCTGTTGTTACCTCTTTTCCGTCGATGCTTATCAGATAATCTCCTTCCTTTACATCAATACCCTGTTCTGTGAGTGGCGAACGGAGGGTTGAGTTCCAGTTTTCTCCCTTATAGATTTTTGTGATCTTGTATCGTCCTGCAGTTTCATCGGCTGTCAGTTCAGCTCCCAGGAGCCCGTTGTCTATTCTTTTCACATGTTCAAAGTCTCCCCAGTCGACATAAGTGTGACCTGTATTGCTTTCCGACACTATTTCATTGAGGATATAATCGAGGTCAGCCCTGTGGCTCACATACGGGAGCAATGCACTATACCGTTCCCTCATTGCGGGCCAGTTCACACCGTGCATGTTATCGACATAAAAGTAATCGCGGAAAATGCGCCAGGCATCAACATAAATCTGGTTCCACTCTTTCTGCGGATCAATTTTCATCTCAAGTCCCCCGAGGTTAATTTTGCCAGCACCAGCTTTCTGACCTGGAGTAAGTTTTATGATTCCATAATCCTCACCGGACCTGTATATTGCCATCTTCCCGTCGGAAGTGAGAGAGGCGGTTATGACACGGTCAAGGATCTCCTCATTCTTCTCATCCACAATGTTGTATTTCATCAGCTTGCTATTGCTGATGAATATAAGTCCACCCTCAGCCGCTCCCACTATCCGATATTCGCCGGCTTCACCTGGAAGAGCAGTAATGCGGTCGTTAATGCCATTAAAATCAATTTCAACCTTGACTTCTTTTTTTGTTGAAGAAGTGTCTGCAGCGCTAGTTTTACTTTTCTTATCCTTTGCTGAGGCTGACGGAGCAGGGGTTGTCTTTTCTGCCTTAACAGGTTCAGTATCGTTCTTGTCCTTGAAGATTTTAGGGCTTTTCTGAGTCAGTGAAATGGCATATAAACGGGTTGCCTTGTCATAGATATAGTCAAAATCGTAGCTGGAAAATGAAAGATTAAAATCGCGGTTGGAAGCAAAGAAAATATAGTTCCCATCAAGGCTGAAAACCGGGCCGTCGTCTGAATATGTGCCGTCTGTAACCTGCTGATTTTTCCCGGCAGGTATGTCGTACACCCATATTGCGGCTTTTTCGTTACTTCCTTCTTTCTGATATGTAATCCAGCGTGAATCTGATGAAAAATTATAGCTCCGCAGTTCATTTGATGTGGCATGATCGATGTCGGTTATCTTGCCGGTCGAAGCTTCAACAAGCCTTAGTTTAAGCGTCCTGTCGGAGAATAGCAGATAGCGGCTGTCGGGAGACCAGAGAGGCTGGTATTTCCAGGCCGATGAATTGAATGTAACCTGTCGCGGCTGAGCTCCTTTTTTGTTTTCAAGAAGATAGAGCTCATACTCCCCTGTTTTATCAGAGTAGTAGGAAATATATTTTCCGTCGGGTGACCATGCCGGATAGATCTCGCGCACTCCCTGGCTTTCTGTAAGGTTCTCAGTAATCCCGTTCTCAGCCGGAACTGAGAAAATATCGCCGCGGGCATCAAACAGGGCACGCTTACCGGTTGGGGAGACGGCAAAGCTGTGAATGTCATCTTTTACGTTCTTATAATATGGAATAAGGTTCGGATTGTCGAAGTTAATACTGACCTTTACTTTTTCCGTCTGTCCCGACTGAAGGTTTAACCTGTAAATAAAACCACCATTCTCGTACACAAGCTGATCACCACTTCCTGATGGCCACATTACATCAAATTCAGTATGATGGGTGACCTGTTTCGTCTCTTTTGTCAGGGTGTTGTACTGCCATATATTAAGCTTCAGGTCACGGTCGGAAGCAAAGAAGATATTGTCGCCCGACCATGTCGGAAGCTGATCGGTGCCTTCGAAGTTTGTAATCTGTTCTGATGTGTTCTCTTTGAGATTATATATCCAGAGGTCTGTTGCCCTGCCTCCCCTGTACCGTTTCCAGTTTCGGAATTCACGGTCGACCGGAGTGAAGACGATTTTGGAACCATCCGGAGAAAGCACTCCAAAACCACCATTGACTATCTGAAGCGGTTTCTCAAATTTCCCATCCAGACTTACAAGGAAGTATTTGCCCTGGCGTTCTCCAAAAGAGGTGCGGTTGGCTCGAATAAGAATCTGTTTACTGTCCGGGGTCCAGTCAAGCACCGCATTATCCCATCCACCCCTGGGAGGCATGATGCCCACTGAATTGTACCACGTAAGCTGACGGGGCACTCCGCCATTTGAAGGGATAACAAATACCTGGCGGTTTCCGGAATACTCACCTGAGAAAGCTATCCACTGTCCATCGGGGGATATTTTTGGAAACAGTTCCAGACCATAGTGTGATGTGAGGCGTCGTGCCTCTCCTCCGGTTGAACTGACTGTCCAGATATCGCCGGCATAAACAAATGCAATGAGGTTTTTATTTATATCGGGAAACCTGAGTAAACGTGCGTCATCGATTGCTGCTGTCTTGTTTGACACACTAAGTGCCAGAATCAGGGCTGAAAAAATGAAGATTATTCGTTTCATGGTTGTGATTAGTGATTAGTAATTTCAAATTTAAGATTTTTTGCAACAATTTACATATTCAACTTAATTCATCAGCTGCACACCCCATACCCCGCACCTCGTACCCCATACCATATTAATTATTGTTTAGTAAATTTGCCAGTCAACCACCAACATTTATGGCCAACAGCTTTTTCACCTTCAAACAGTTCACAATAAACCAGGAAAAGTGTGCATTTAAAGTTGGTACAGACGGTGTACTTCTTGGAGTATGTGCCAATTTAACAGGAAAGAAGAGAATCCTGGATATCGGAACCGGGACCGGACTTATAGCTTTGATGCTTGCCCAGAGATGCGATGCTGATATTACAGCCATTGAGCCTGACAATGATTCATTTGTTCAGGCTTCACAGAATATAATGCTAAGCAAATGGTGCGGCAGAATCAGAATTGAAAACTGCGCGCTGCAAAACTTTAATCCTGATAATGCAAGCTTTGACCTGATAGCTTCAAATCCGCCCTATTTCATTGATTCACTGAAAAATCCAAATCCGGCAAAATCGAATACAAGGCACAATGACAGCCTGACTCATTCAGATATACTTACAGGAGCACGAAGACTTCTTTCTGAAGACGGATTGCTTCAGCTTATAATGCCTTATGATGAGGGAAATATTTTTATAGCCGAAGCTCAGGAGCATGGTTTCTACTGCAACAGCATTCTTAAGATCAGGCCGATGCCATCATCAGAAATCAGAAGGCTGATACTTGGTTTCAGCAGAAAAAGGACGAAACCTGCTGAAAGATTCCTTACGATAGAAAAAGGTAATAGGCACGAGTTTACGGAGGAGTATATTAGGCTGACGAAGGATTTTTACCTTAAGTTTTGACCCCCCAACCCCCCAAATGGGGGGCTTTTAAAATGGCAGAGTATCTGAAAGTCCCCCGGATGGAGGATTTAGGGGGTTATTTGAGAGGCGCTTTCCGGCAACCCAAATTCTTCCTTCATCTCAATCCCCAGAGTTTTCAATTCATTAAGCACCGGATTATAGATCTCCGGAATCACTGGCCTGTAAACCCCTGTCAGATTTATTTTCTTTTCGAGGATCATTTTCACTGCAATCGAAGATGGAAGCGCGACTGTCCGTGCAATAGCTGTATTGGTTTCCGGCGATCCGAAATCGAGCATCGATGATTTGATAACCTCTTTTTTACCGTCGGGATAGACAGCCAGGAAAATATGCTGCATTGCAACCATGTCACGCTCGTTGCCGGTTATTAACATCTTGCTGATCATCCTGTCCGCAGTTATTTCAAAGGCCGATGTTTTACCGCAGTTCATTTGTTCATTGCTGAAGAAACCGAGCCATTGGAGGGATTCCATTGCGACCGATCCTTCAGTGATCCCGAGCTTCAGAGCGACTTTTTTTCTGAGATCATTAGTGTTTAAACCTGATCTTTCAGCAAGGAAACCTGCATAGTCCGTCCCCGTATAGTCAATAATGGTATCGTCAAGCATATTTAAAGCTTTCATTGCATCGAGCGTCTCGCACCAGCCTTTATACCGGAATGTCCCCCTGTAAATTGTTGAGACCTCCGGAATGTTGTATATTTCAGTATAGCTTATTGAATCCCTGTTGGGGTATACCTCCATTTCTCCGACGCCAGGGAAAGCATAGGTGAAGATGTCTTTGAAAAGATTTACAGGCTCAATGACAACTCTTTCCCCCTTTTTCAGATAGAGAGCCCCATTACGGCTTGCCAGGACGACTCCCTTCGGACTCCATGAAAATTTGTACTTCAATGGATTATCGGCATCTTCCGGAGCTGGCAGTGCTCCGCATAGAGAATAAAACTCTTTAACTTTGCCACCCTTTCCATGAATATGATCAATAATTTTCATTGCAGTCATGTGATCAATACCCGGATCGAGGCCAACCTCATTGAGAAAAAGTATCCCTGCAGCTTTTACTTCACTCTCAAGCGCCTTAATTCCTGGTTGGACATATGATGTGGTTACAAGAGGCCTTTTATTTTTAAGGCACATCTTTGCAACATCCGTATGAAATTTATAAGGGAGAAGCGAAACAGTAACTTCATATTCCGAAACAAGCCTGTCGAGCGTTTTCAGGTCGTCCATTGACCAGTCGAGCGATTTGCCGAGCGGATTCCTCTTTATCATTTCATCAGCATGATCCTTCATGGGAGAAGCCACCATTACGCTTATCCTGTTTCCAAGCATGTATTCAATCATCGGTTTTGCAACCATACCGGCTCCGAGAATAAGAACCTTGTTCATAACAAATCAATCTTATTTTAATTTAAGGCGTTGCAAGTTAAGAAAACGATGTTACAATGAAATAATTTATCTTTGTTAACGATCAAAAACACTAAATGTCCCTGCCATCAAAGCCCATGCCCGACGACCAGAGATATGTCGAAACACCGCTAATGAAGCAGTACTACAGCGTCAAATCGAAGCATCCTGACGCAATACTTCTTTTCAGGGTAGGCGATTTTTACGAGACATTCGGCACAGATGCAATAAAAGCTTCGGAAATACTTGGGATCACGCTTACCCGCAGGGCAAATGGTTCCGCTACATTCGTCGAGCTTGCAGGTTTTCCTTACCATGCCCTGGATATATACCTTCCGAGGCTTGTAAGGGCCGGACAGAGGGTGGCCATCTGCGAACAGCTTGAGGATCCCAAGCTTGCGAAAAAAATTGTAAAGAGGGGGATTATCGAGCTTATCACCCCTGGAGTATCTCTTAATGAGAATGTCCTTAACCATAAGGAAAACAATTTTCTTGCTGCCGTTCATATCGACAAGAAAGTTGCCGGTGTTGCATTCCTTGATATTTCAACCGGAGAATTCCTTGCCTCGGAAGGTACTTTTGAATACATAGATCAGATGCTGAACAATTTCCAGCCTAAGGAGGTGCTTTTCGAGAAGCGTAAGAGCGAGCTGTTCAATGAGGCTTTTGGAACCAAGTTCTATACCTATAAGCTTGACGACTGGATATTTACGCCTGAAGCTGCCCATGACAGGCTCCTTAAACAATTTGAGACCAGCTCATTAAAAGGATTCGGAGTCCAGAACCTGCCATTCGGGGTGATAGCGGCAGGGACAATCCTTTATTATCTCGACATTACTCAGCATTCACAGCTTGGACATATAACGACCCTTTCGAGGATTGATGAAGACAAATATGTCTGGCTCGATAAATTCACTATCAGGAACCTGGAGCTTTTTCATTCTCCATATGAAGGTGCACGGACTTTCATTGATGTCATTGACCGCACTATCTCACCAATGGGAGGAAGACTGCTTAAGCGATGGATATCGCTTCCACTCAAGGATATTCAGCCAATCACCGACCGGCATGATATTGTTGCTTATTTTGTTAACAATCCGTTATTCTTGTCCGAAATAGCCGGACTGGTACAGCAGATCGGCGATCTGGAGAGACTCATTTCAAAAGTAGCGGTGAGCAGGATAAATCCACGCGAAGTGGTTCAGCTCAAAAGAGCACTGAGGGCTGTCGGGCCGATCAGGGATCTGTGCAGCAATAGCGGTTGTGGACCTCTTAAAATCCTTGGTGAACAGCTGAACCCCTGCAAATCGATAACTGATAAAATCGACAGGGAACTTAATAATGATCCTCCTGTCCAGCTCATAAGGGGAAAAGTAATTGCCGAGGGGTTATCTGAAGAACTGGATGAGCTGAGGAAAATACTTTACAGTGGAAAGGATTATCTTAATCACCTTCAGGCACGCGAGATCCAGAGGACCGGTATAACTTCCCTGAAAGTCAGCTTCAATAATGTTTTCGGTTATTACATAGAGGTAAGAAACACCCATAAGGACAAGGTTCCGCCGGAATGGATAAGGAAACAAACACTGGTCAGCGCCGAGCGTTATATCACTGAAGAACTGAAAGAGTACGAGAGCAAGATACTGGGAGCTGAGGAAAAGATAATCGGTCTTGAAACTAAATTATTCAACGACCTGGTTCTGTCAATAATTGAATATATTCCTCCCATTCAGCTTAATTCCTCACTGATTGCCAGGCTCGACTGCCTGCATTCATTTGCAGTGATCTCAGCCGAAAATAATTATGTGCGTCCGGTGATGGATGATTCCCTGAATCTTGATATCAGGGAAGGACGTCACCCCGTAATTGAAAAGCAATTGCCACCTGGAGAAGCATATATTCCGAATGACCTGTTCCTTGACACTGAAGACCAGCAGATCATAATTCTGACCGGACCAAACATGTCGGGAAAATCGGCTCTTCTTCGTCAAACTGCGTTGATTGTGCTGATGGCGCAGACAGGCTGCTTTGTTCCGGCAAAAGAAGCAACCATAGGGATTGTTGACAAGATATTTACCAGGGTTGGCGCATCAGATAATATAAGTCTTGGAGAATCGACATTCATGGTTGAGATGAATGAGACAGCCAGCATTCTCAACAATCTCTCCGACCGCAGCCTTATACTTCTCGATGAGATCGGTCGCGGGACAAGCACTTATGATGGTATCTCAATTGCATGGGCGATGGTTGAATACCTTCACGAAAACAGGCACAGGGCGAAAACTCTGTTTGCCACACATTATCATGAGCTTAATGAGATGGAAAACTCATTTTCGAGGGTCAGGAATTATAATGTCTCCATCAAGGAATTCAATAATAAAGTGATCTTTCTCCGGAAGCTGAAAAGGGGTGGGAGTGAGCACAGCTTTGGGATTCATGTCGCAAAGATGGCAGGAATGCCCAGAAGCGTTGTGAACAGGGCAGATGAAATTCTTAAGGAACTCGAACAGAGCCATGAGAAGCAGGAGTTTGCCAAACCAATAGCGGATCTGGCCGGTCACAGAGAAGGATTGCAACTGAGTATTTTCCAGCTCGATGACCCGGTTCTGAAACAGATACGTGATGAAATATTGGGTCTGGATATAGATAATCTCACTCCTGTTGAAGCCCTGAACAAGCTTTATAACATTAAAAAGTACCTGAAATAACTTTTACCGGGGGGAATTTGTTATATTGGAATGAATTAATGCTCAGTTCATGGTTTCAGTCATTATTCCTGCATTAAACGAAGAAAAGACGATCCGCCAGGTGATTAACCTGGTAAGCAGATCCGATATTGTCGATGAGATACTTGTAATTGATGACAAATCTTTTGACAATACTATCAAGCAATCAAGATTACCAAAGGTCAGAATATATACCAGTCCGATGATAGGCAAGGGAAACTCTATGCGCGACGGAATGCTTCTTGCAAAGAATGAGGTAATCGTCTATCTGGATGCTGATATTATTACTTACCCGGAAAATGTAGTTGAACTGTTATCAGGTCCGATTCTGGATGATAAAGCAGATTTTGTAAAATCCTGCTTTGGCCGTCAGGCCGGAAGAGTTACCGAGCTTGTAGCCAAACCTCTTTTAAGTCTTCTGTTTCCGGAAATGACAAGGTTCTCTCAGCCATTAAGCGGGATGATAGGAGCCAGAAAAAGGTGGCTGAAAAAGATAGATTTTGAAAATGATTACGGTGTTGATATCGGAATCCTTCTTGACATGCATTCCCTGGGTGCAAGAATGCAGGAGGTAAATATCGGGTATATCGAGAACAGGATGCAATCGTGGGAGCAGCTGGGGAAAATGTCAAGAGAAGTTTCGAAATCCATACTCAAACGAGCAAAGAGTATAGAAGTTAAAAACCTGGAAACTCTCGAAAACATCAGCGTGATAAGGACCCAAATGGATTATGCAATCAGGGAGAGTCTTATGGGAATGGAAAAAATGATAATATTCGACATGGATAACACTCTTCTTGAGGGGAGTTTTATTACTACTGCCGCTGATGAATTCAAGTTCAGGGACGAACTTATCAAAATTGTTACAGAATATAATAATCCGTACACACGTACAAAATCTATTGCAAGATTGCTGAAAAACAGGTCATTTGATGAGATTCTTGAAGTCGTGGATAAAATCAAGATTATCGACGACGCTGCTCATGTAATAAGAGAATTAAAAAAGAAAGGATATATATGCGGCATTATCAGCGACAGCTATGATATTGTGACCAACCATCTGAAGAATAAGCTTAAGATGGACTTTTCAATCGCAAATGAACTTGAGTTTTCGAAAAGCGTTGCAACTGGGGAAGTAAAAGTCCCTTCAGCTTTTATGAGGAATGAGCATAGCAAATGCAATCATGATTTCTGCAAATCTAATATCCTTTTCCAGCTTGCTGAAAAATATAAGATTGATATTAAGAATATTATAGCTGTTGGCGACAGCGAAAATGATATCTGCCTTATTAAAGAAAGTGGTATCGGAATAGCCTTTTGTTCCAAGAATAATTATCTTAATCTTGTAGCCGACAGGATCATTACAGAAAAGAGTTTTGTTCAGATATTGGACTTTGCATACTGAATTGCGCCTCACGTCTGGTTTCAAATAATTTTTGCAACTTTGCGCCTGTAACAAATACAAATAATCATGAGACTACTTTCATATCTTTTTATCGGAATTATTGTACTTACAACATCGTGCAACTCGACAAAGACAAGTCTGTTTGGCAGCAACAAGTCGGATAAGGAAAAGGGTGTTAAGGGGACATCCATTAAAACCACCACCCTTATGCCTGCTGGTCCAATTAAAGAGGTCGAAGAAAAACTTGTTAAAAATGAAGACAAAGAACCTTCACCTCAAAAATATTTCGTAATTATAGGAAGCTTCAGGGATCCGGCTAACGCAAAAGAACACCAGGTACTGGTCCGTAAAGACGGATTTGCCTCCGAGGTCCTGAAAAATGATGCCGGATTGTACCGGGTTTCAGTAAAAGCAACCGATGATATTACTGAGGCAAGAAATGAAGTCAGAAGGATCTGGGCAAAATTCCCGAAATATTCCGATACCTGGATGTTGATAAGGAAATAACTCTGTTTTGAAATTGCACCCAAAGAGGGATTCTTATCTTCAATTTTCCGCAGGGATTACAAGGTTGACATTTCATTTGATCCCTTTACGACTCTTCATGAAAAAGATGTACTTGTGGTGGCAGGTAAAATTGCTGATATAAAGCGATTTGTTGAGAGCTGACCGTTTTGGATTCTGTTTAAATAAAATAACTATCTTCCAATCTTGACTTTTAATAAAAAATGAAAAACTTACTAATCATCCTTTTTTCTGTTTTCCTTGTTTTCTCAATAGAGGCGATCCCTCAGACAGTTTCAGTAAAACAGGTAAAGCTTACGGACTTTGATTTGCAGTCATCAGCCCTGATCTCTTCTTCAGGAGAAGAATTATCTTCTCCTCAATATAAATCAAAGGTTTACTGGTTTCCGGTTAAGGTTCCATCAACTGTCCTGACCGGGCTGGTAGCCAATGGGGTGTATCCCGATCCGTATTCTGGCCTTAACAATATGCTTATCCCTGATGCATCAGATGAATTTAATAAGAAATATGACCTTGAAAAATTCAGCTATCTTCCCAACGATCCCAACCCATGGAAGAAACCATACTGGTACCGGACGACCTTTAATGTTCCTCAGGCTGATGACGGCCGTTGTTTCCAGCTTATTTTCAAGGGAATTAATTACCGTGCCGGTATATGGGTAAATGGTCAGCAGGTAGCTGATTCAACGCAGATGTCCGGAATGTTTGCCCAGTACAGCCTCGATGTAAGCAGGTATATCAAAGCAGGTGAAAAAAATATACTGGCAGTTAAGATATATCCCCTCGATTATCCAGGTTTGCCCTCAACTGAACAGCTAAAGGCACTGGGCGATTTTTATCCGAACGGAGGACCTACGGGAGATATCGGAAAAAATGTCACGATGCTTTGTTCGGTTGGATGGGACTGGGTTCCTCCGGTACATGACCGTAACATTGGCATATGGCTTCCTGTCTATTTAAGGACATCGGGAGGAGTGACCATCGGCAGTACGAAAATCACAACTGCATTAGCCGGTGAGAATGATACCTCTATGGCAAAACTTTCGCTGAGTCTTATGCTCTATAATCATACAAGCTCAAACGAGATGGGAAAGCTGACTGTTAAGATTTCTCCCGAAAACTTCCGGGGAAGATCGTACCAGTTTGCAAAAAATGTTGCTGTCGGGGGTGATGTCAGTAATCTGGTCGAAATGAATTCCGACAATACAAAAGAGCTTGCAATAGACAAACCCGGAATATGGTGGCCGAATGGTTACGGAACCCCAAACCTTTACAGGATAAGACTGCAGTATACTGGTCAGTCAGGTGTGTCGGATGATACAACATTTGTTTTTGGTATCAGAACCGTTTCCTCAAAAGCTGTTGATGTAAAAGGGAGCTGGCGCCGTGACTTTTATGTGAACGGCCGAAGGGTCTACCTGACCGGAGGAGCATGGGTTCCCGATTTTATGCTTAACCGCGATTCGTTAAGATATGACTATGAGATGCGCCTGTGCCGGAATTCAAATATAAATCTTGTAAGGATATGGGGAGGAGGCGTGACACCCTGCGATGAATTCTTTGAAGCCGCCGACAGGTATGGACTGCTTGTATGGTCTGATTTCTGGGTCACTGGTGACACACAGGGTGAATTCAAGGGATCGCCTGACTGGCCTTTTGAGAGTGAGGTCTTCAAAAAGAATGTTGTAAGCACAATACTTCGTATCAGGAATCATCCAAGCCTTCTGATATGGACAGGCGGGAATGAGGGTCACGCCCGCAGGGAACTTTACGATTTCATGCGTAACAGTATCATCTCGCTTGACGGGACAAGACCTTTTATCCCGAGCTCTTCAGGTTTTGCAAAGCTTCCGGCAGGATGGCCGGCATCATGGCCCGACAACCTTCCAGGTGGAGTCTACAGCGGCGGCCCATATACCTGGCAGGATCCAAAAAGTACGTATAACAGGGCAATTGCCGGAAAGGACTGGGTTTTCAAGGATGAAACGGGGTTACCCTCGATGCAGCCATACAATATAATGCCTCAAATAGTCCCCGACCTGGTATGGGATAAAACCCTTCCATTCCCTTTAAATAATACCTGGGGTTATCATGATGCCTGTTCAGGCAATGGCCACTGGGAACAATATTACAGAGAGATGGTCAAACGATATGGTGAACCTGAAACCATGGAGAGATTCTGCGATAAAATGCAGCTTATGAATGCCGTCGGTTATCAGGGAATATTTGAAGCCGCCGGGCATAAGTTCAATGATATCGGAGGCGTAATGCTCTGGAAGCTTAACGCAGCATTTCCAAGTGTCGTCTGGCAGGTATATGACTGGTTCCTAATGCCTAATTCAGGTTATTATTTTATGCAGAATGCCTGTGAGCCGGTCCATATTCAGCTTAACCTGAGTAATTATAAAGTTATTGTACTGAACAGGACATATAAGCAGGTATCCGGTTTGACAGCACAGGTAAATGTTTATAGTCTTGATTCAAAATCGATTTCAAGCGAAAATGTAAATGTCAGTCTTGCTGCGACTGATATAAATGAAATATCGTCTCTCGAAAAAGTAATGAAGGAAGCCAAAGGGGTGACGTTTGTAGTACTGAACCTGAAAAACCAGGCAGGGAAAGTGATATCGCATAATGTTTACTGGATATCACCTGATGGTGATTACAAATCTATGAACGAGATGGCTGAGACAAATATTAATGTCTCAGTGCTTAAAGAAGAGAAAGGAAAGAATGACTTTGAATGGAATGTCAGGATAACAAACAGTACAGGGAAAATAGCCTTTTTTATCAGGACTCAGCTGATGTCGGGCGGAGAAGAAATATTGCCTTCTTTCTGGTCAGGAAGCTATTTCACCCTTGCTCCGGGTGAAAGCACCGAAGTTACTGTTACCTGTCCTTCTGCGAAGCTTGATGGTGCAGATCCAGTGCTGAAGGTATCGGGGTGGAATGTACCGGTGA
>Ga0326726_10002912_pt1 | contig 15681 bp, 13 predicted proteins | sample MHFenrmetagenome_2_FD_207603 | JGI IMG/M metagenome (GOLD analysis project Ga0326726, IMG submission 207603) | Lab enriched peat soil microbial communities from Michigan Hollow, Ithaca, NY, United States - MHF15MN | ecosystem: Environmental > Terrestrial > Soil > Wetlands > Peat | place: USA...
AGGCGGCCCAGGGCGGCGAGGCCGTGGTGGTTACCGATGCCCGCAACGACGACCGGATCCTGGCGCCCACCCCGGACGCCGTCAGCATGCTGGTGCTGCCGCTCAGGTTCGGGGCCGAAATCATCGGGACCCTCGAGCTGGACCACCACAAACCGCACACCTACGGCAAGAAAGAGGTCACGGCCGCCTCAACCTTCGCCGGCCAGCTGGCCACCGCGATCCATATCGCCGACCTGCGCCGGCCGCTGGTGGAGACCGTGGAGCAGGTCACCGCGCAGGTGAAGCTGCTGGCGCAGACCTCCGAGCAGCTGCGCGCCGCCGCGGGTTCGGTGGCCCAGACGGCCAACGCCATCCGGAGCGGGGCGGCCGAGCAGGAGCAGCTGGTGGCGCACGGGCGGGAATCCACCGCCGGGCTGGCCGCCCAGGCCCGTGAGGTGGCGGCCGACGGCGCCGCCGCGGCACAGGCATCCGCCACCGCCAGCGAGGTCGCGTCGCGGAACCGCGAGTCCATCCGCGACGCCATCGAGCGGCTGGTGCAGCTACAGCAGTTCGTGGCCGCCAGCTCCACGCAGGTCGGCGAGCTGTATCAGGTGTCCAACCGGCTGATCGGATTCATCGGGACCATCCGCGAGATCGCCGACCTCACCAACCTCATCTCGCTCAATGCCGCCATCGAGGCGGCCCGGGCCGGACACCAGGGCCGCGGCTTCGCGGTGGTGGCGGAAGAGGTCCGCCAGCTCGCCGCCCAGAGCGGCCAGGCCTCGCGCGAGGCGGGTGGGCTGGTGGCGGCGATCCTGGGCCAGGTGGCGCAGATCTCCGAGGAAATGGAGCGGGGCACCGAGACCGTGCGGGGCGTCGAGCAGCTGTCGGCCGACGCCGCCCGGGCGCTGGAAGGGATCGTGACCGGTACCCTGGATGCGGAAGCCCACGCCCGCCGTATCGCGGAAACCGCCGCTCGGCAGGAGCAGTCCGCCAACCGCCTCAGCGAGCAGATGGAGCGGGTGGCCGCGGTCTCCACCCGGACGCTGGAGGATGCCAACACCACCGCGCGGCGCGCCTCGGAGGCCGCCCGGAGTCACGCCGAGCTGGAGCGGGCCCTGCGGGAGCTCGCCGGCATCGCCGACCGGCTCGAGGCGATCGCGAAGCACTTCTCCCACGATCTATGAATCCCCGCGAGCGGGTCTACGTGGCCCTCGGCGGCAACCTCGGGGACCGCGAGGCATACCTCGCGCGGGCCCGGGCCGCGCTCGCGAAGCTGCCCCTCACCACGGTCCTGGGAGCTTCCTCCATCGAGGAAACCGATCCCGTGGGGCCGCCCGGCCAGGGCCGGTATCTCAACCAGATGGTGCTGCTGGAGACTTCCCTCGATCCCGGCCGGTTCCTCAAGCTGCTGCACAAGATCGAGGACGAAAACGGCCGCACCCGGACCGAGCGCTGGGGCCCACGCACCCTGGACCTCGATATCGTGCGCTTCGGTACCCGCCGCCTGCGGGACTCCGACCTCCGGCTGCCGCATCCCGAGCTGCCCAACCGCGGATGGTGGCAGCGGGAAATCGATGAATTGGATGCGGCGATCCCGGTGAAGGTTGACGATGACGACGAATAGGCGGACAGACGGCCGCGTCCGTCCGTCCGTCTGTCCGTCTCAAGTGAGACCCACGCATGAGGAACGCGGAACAGAATGCCTGACGACGTCAAGCTGCTGACGATACCGGAGTTGCGTGAGAAGAAGCGGGCGGGCGAGAAGCTCGTCGTGCTTACCTGTTACGACGCGCTATTTGCCCGGCTGCTCGACGGCGTGGTGGACATCCTGCTGGTGGGCGATTCGCTCAATCAGGTGCTGGCGGGCCATCCCACCACGCTCAATGCCACGCTGGACCAGATGATCTATCATGCCGCGGCGGTCCGCCGGGGCGCCAGCCGGTCCCTGGTGTTCGTGGATCTGCCGTTCCTCACCTACCAGGTGTCGGTGCAGGAGGCGCTGCGCAACGCCGGGCGGGTGCTGCAGGACAGCGGAGCCCACGGAGTGAAGCTCGAGGGCGGCGAGGTGATGGCCGAAACGGTCCGGGCCCTCGTGCGGGTCGGGATCCCGGTGATGGGACACCTTGGCCTCACTCCGCAATCCATTCACCAGCTGGGCGGGCCGAAGGTGCAGGGCCGGGACAAGGCCGCTGCCGACCGGCTCCGGTCGGATGCAAAGTTCCTGGAGGACGCCGGGGCCTGCTCGATCGTCCTGGAACTGGTACCGGCCGGCCTGGCGGAGACGGTGAGCCGCTCCATCGCGATTCCCACCATCGGGATCGGGGCGGGGCCGGGCTGCGACGGACAGGTCCTGGTGCTGCACGACATGCTGGGTCTCAACGAGGGGTTCAACCCCAAGTTCCTGAAGCTCTACGCCGATCTGGCGGGTACCGTTCGTGCTGCCGCCGGGGCCTTTGCCACCGACGTGCGCACCGGTCGCTACCCTACAAAGGACCACAGTTTCGAATGAGCGCCCCCTTTACGACCCGGCTCGCGGGAAAGAGGCAATTTCAACGCAGAGGGCGCGAAGGACACGGAGGTCCGCAGAGAACAGCCGTGACGGGCCCTGCCTCTGCGACCCTCTGCGCTCTCTGCGTCTCTGCGTTGAAATGGCCTGGGCTTGTATCTGGCGCATTTGCGGGGGACGTCCCCGATGCATGAACTCACCACGATCCAGGAACTGCGCGGCTGGCTGGCCGAGGCACGGCTGGTCGGCCATCGGATCGGCCTGGTACCGACCATGGGCGCGCTGCACGCCGGGCACCTGTCCCTGGTCGACGAGGCACAGCGGCGCAGTGATGTGGTCGTGCTCACGGCCTTCGTGAATCCGTTGCAGTTCGGTCCCGGGGAGGACTTCCAGCGCTACCCGCGCGACCCGGCCCGGGACGCAGAGCTTGCCCGGGAGCGGCAGGTGGCGGTGCTGTTCGCCCCCTCGGTTGAGACCATGTACCCGGCCGGCTCAGAAATCCGGGTGGTGCCGGGTCCCACCGCCGACGGTCTGGAGGGCGCGGTCAGACCGGGGCACTTCTCCGGTGTCCTGACCGTGGTAACCAAGCTGTTTCACCTGGTGGAACCGGACGTGGCCGTGTTCGGCCAGAAGGACATCCAGCAGGCGATCCTCGTCCGCCAGCTGGTGCGCGACCTGGACTTTCCGCTGGAGCTGGTGATCGCGCCCACGGTGCGCGAGCCTGACGGAATGGCCCTCAGCAGCAGGAACGCCTACCTCACCCCCGAGGAGCGGCAGCAGGGCCTGGCGCTGTCAAGCGCCTTGCGGTCTGCCGATGCCGCCTGGCGAGGAGGCGAGCGCGAGGCCGCCCGGCTGATCGGTGTGATGGAGCAGGAGCTCCACCGCTTCCCGGCCGTGAAACCCGACTACGTCGCCGCCGTGGACTCCGCCCGCCTCGCCCCGGTGACGGTGGCGGAGGCGGGCACCATCCTCACCGTCGCGGGTCGCATCGGACAGACTCGGCTCATCGACAACCACCTGCTCGGGCGGAGCTTCCCGTGAGTTCCAGCGAGCCGCGTCATACCCCCTCCGGGCTGCGTCCAACACTCCCCACCTGGGCGGTGGTGGAGCCCGCCCGCCTCGACCACATCATCAGGGTCGCGGAGCTGGTGGCGGAATGGGCCGAGGAGATGGGCGTGCCCGACAGCGAGCGGAATCGCTGGCTGCGCGCGGTGTGGCTGCACGATGCCCTCCGGGATGCTCCGGCCGCCGAGCTCGAGCAGTGGGCCCCTAACGCCCCCGGGCCGGCGACGTTCCGCCACGGTCCTGCCAGCGCGGCGCGGGCCAAGGCGGACGGAGAGACCGACCGCGGCGTGCTGGACGCGGTCCGCTATCACAGCATGGGCCTGGCGGAGTGGGACATGGTGGGGCGGGCGCTCTATTGTGCCGATTATCTCGAGCCCGGCCGCCCGCACAATCGCGAAGGCCGGGCCGCGCTGGCCAGACGCTTCCCGCGCGATCCGGGCGGCGTCTTGCGGGAGACGGCCCGGGCACGAATCGGCCATGCGATCGCGTCGGGCTGGCCCCTCCCAGATCCAACGGTGCGGTTTTGGAACTCACTCCTGCCACGCGCCGCTGGCTGATTGCCGGCGGGCTCCTGCTGACGGTGGTGCTGCTGGTGCTGACGGGCCGCGCCTTCCGGCGCGACCGGGTGGAGGGTCACGCGTTCGACATCCCCGCGGGCGAGGGCCGCCTGGTCGTGGAGGTGCTCAACGGCAGCGGGCGGAACGGGCTGGGGCGGCTGGGGACTCGCCGGCTGCGGCGGATGGGGGTGGACGTCGTGCTCTTCGGCAATGCTCCCCCGGTTGACTCGACTCGAGTGATCGTGCGCCGGGGAGATCCGTCCAGGGCCAACCGGGTGAAGAACGCGCTCGGCGCGGGGAAGGTGCTGGTCCAGATCGATACGCTGCGGCGGGTGGATGTGAGCGTGATCCTGGGGCAGGACTATCACCCGGACGAGGATGGCAGACCCTGACGTGAGACGTAAGACGTAAGACGTGAGACGTGAGACGGGTGTCATCCCGAGGGCCCGCGCAGCGGGCACGAGGGATCCCTGCAGGTCGGCAACGCTCTTACCCTGAGGGATTCCTCGGTCACTCCGCTCGCTCGGAATGACAGCCGGGCCCTGACTCCGCACCTCGCACTTCGATCTCCGCACGTCTCACGTCTCACGTCTCACGTCTTACGTCTTACGTCATTTCACCAGCCCCAGCACCAGATCCATCACATTCGTGCCGGTCATTCCGGTCTCGAACAGGGCGCCGCCGGCAGCCAGGGCGGCGTTGCTGGCGTGCCGCCGGAGGTCCTGCTCCGGGTCCCGCCCCGCGCCGCGAATTGCGTCCCAGGTACCCGCGTCGGCAAAGCCGCCCGCTGCGTCGGTCGGGCCATCACGGCCATCGGTCCCGGCAGCCAGGAGGTAGACGGGCCGACCGTCGGGCCGGCGCCGTTCGCCCAGTACCCGGGCCGCGGCGAGGGCGAGTTCCTGCGATCGACCGCCCAGGCCGGCGTCGGGGCTGAGGGTCACGGTGGTCTCCCCACCCCAGACGAATAATGCATGATTATTCGGCGGCCCGACTTGCGCTCCCGGCGGTTCCGTGCCATCATACCCGAGCAGGATCGACGCCAGGCGCCGGCCGGTATCGGCCGCCTCGCCGGACAGGGCGGCGTCGAGCAGGTGCGCCTCCAATCCGAGGGCCCGCGCCCGGGCACAGACCGCTTCCAGGGCCAGCCGGTTGCTGGCGACCAGGATCGTCTGGGTGGTGCGGAAGACAGGATCGCCCGGCTTCGGGGTTTCGGTCGCGTCCCCCCGCTCGACCGCTTCGAGGTTCTCCCGGAGCGCGGGTGGGATCTTCAGCCACAGGCCGGCGGTCACGAGCAGGGCTCGCACATCCGCCGCGCTAGACGAATCCGGCACGCAGGGACCTGAGCCGATGGACCCCAGATCGTCGCCGATGACGTCGGAGATTGTGAAATTTTTCACGTGTGCCGGGGCGAGTGCCGCTGCCAGACGCCCTCCGGCCCAGCGCGCAAAGCGTTTGCGGATCCGGTTCATGGCCGCTATATCGAGGCCGGATCCCAGTAACAGGCGGTAGAGTTCGGTGAGGTCGGTCGGGGCGATGCCCGCAATCGGCGCTCCGATCAGGCTGGTTGTGCCTCCTGACAGGAGGACCCAGACCTCTTCTGCGGGCCGCACCGCGGCCACCGCAGCCGCCAGCCGGTCGGCCGCCGCGAGCGATCCGCGACCCGGCTGGGGGTGGTTGCCTACTGCGACCGCGAGGGCGGGGTGGGGACTAACCGCCGGCTCGGGTGTCACCAGCAGACCTCCCGCCGGCTCCTGGCCGCGGGTGGCGAGGGCGGCTACCGCGGCCTGAGCCATCGGCAGCGCGGCCTTGCCGAGCGCCAGCAGGTGCACCGGGCGGGAGGACGGCTCGGCGTGGGTGGCCAGGGCCAGAGTGAGGGCCGGACCAGGCGCCGCCGCGGTGACGGCGGTCCAGTAGAGGTCCGCCAGCAGGTCCCGGGGCGAGCCTGCCCCGGTCGAGGTCGTCATGGATGTACCGGTGGTGGTAGTGCGCGGCTGGGACGGTATGAACATACAGCCCGCCGCAACTCGCGCGGGAGCCCGGAGCTCCTGCAGTGTGTTCCCCAGCAGAGGATGGTACCATGCCCGGCCGCAACTTCCTGTTCGTTCCCGGTCCCACGAACACGCCCGACCGCATCCTCCGCGCGATGCACGTGCCCATGGAGGATCACCGGTCGTCGTCCTTTCCCGATCTGACGGCTGCGATCCTGCGGGACCTCAAGCAGGTCTTCAAGACCGAGACCGGCACGCCGTTCGTCTTTCCCGGCACCGGCACCGGCGGCTGGGAGTCGGCCCTGGTGAACACCCTGTCGCCCGGAGACAAGGTGCTGTCCTTTCGCTATGGCCAGTTCAGCCACCTGTGGATCGACATGATGCAGCGGCTGGGCCTGGATGTCACCGTGGTCGACCTGGAGTGGGGTGACGGGGCGTCGCCGGAGCTGATCCACGAGCTGCTGAGCAAGGACACCGCGCGCGCCTACAAGGCGCTATGCGTGGTGCACAACGAGACCGCCACCGGAGTCACCAGCGACATCGGCGCGGTGCGGAGGGCGATCGACGCCGCCAAGCACCCGGCGCTCCTGTTGGTGGACAGCGTGTCCGGGCTGGCCAGCCTGGATTTCCGCATGGACGAATGGAAGGTCGACATCGCCATCACCGGCTCGCAGAAGGGCTTCATGCTGCCGGCCGGGGCGGGGATCGTCTGCGTCAGTCCCCGGGCGCTCGAGCTCGGCAAGACGGCAAAGCTGCCGCGCTGCTATTGGAGCTACGAGGACATGGTGAAGGCCAATGCCACCGGCTACTTCCCCTACACCCCTTCGATTCCGATGCTGTACGGGCTCAGGGAATCGCTGGTGATGCTGCTGGAAGAGGGGCTGGAGAACGTCTTTGCCCGGCATCGCCGGCTGGCGGAGGGCTGCCGGCGGGCCGTGACGGCGTGGGGGCTCACGCTCTGCGCCAGGGCGCCGAAGTGGTACTCCGATACCGTCAGCGCCATCATGGTGCCGGCCGGGATCAACGGGGCCGACGTCATCGACATTGCCTACCGGCGGTACAACTTTGCCCTCGGCGCCGGCCTCAACAAGGTCGCCGGAAAGTTGTTCCGCATCGGCCACCTGGGGGATCTGAACGAGATCACCCTGCTGGCCGGCCTCGGCGGAACCGAGATGGCCATGCGCGACGCGGGGATCAAGCTGGAGCTGGGGAGCGGAGTGGCCGCGGCTCAGCAGTACTGGATCGAGACCCAGAAACCGCTCGCGGCCAGGAAGGCGGCGGGGCCGGCCGAGGCCGCCGTGGCCAAGCAGCCGGCGGGGGTCGCGTGAGCCACACCCGCCACGAGCCGGCTCGCCCGCGCCTGCAGCGAAGCGAGCTGGCAGTGCCGGGGTCCAACCCGGCGATGTTCGAGAAGGCGCTGCACAGCGCCGCGGACTACGTCTTTCTCGACCTCGAGGATGCGGTCGCCCCGGCCGACAAGGAGCAGGCCCGGATCAATGTGATCCAGGGCCTGCGACAGCACGACTGGCGCGGCCACGGCAAGACGATCTGTGTACGGGTCAACGGCATCGATACACACTACTACTACCGTGACATGGTCGACGTGATCGAGCAGGCCGGTGACCGGCTCGACGTCGTGCTGGTGCCCAAGGTCGGCGTGCCGGCCGACGTGTATCTCACCGACGCCCTGCTCACCCAGATCGAGACCGCGAAGCGGATCCCCGAGCGGATCGGGATCGATGTGCTGATCGAGACCGCGCTGGGCATGGCCAACGTCGAGGCCATCGCGCAGAGCTCCCGGCGGCTCGAGGCCATGCACTTCGGCGTGGCGGACTACGCCGCCAGCATGCGCGCCCGCACCGTATCGATCGGCGGCCTCAACCCTGACTATCCCGGGGACCAGTGGCATGCTTCGCTCACCCGGATGATCGTAGCCTGCCGGGCCTACGGGCTCCGGCCGATCGACGGCCCGTTTGGCGACTTCAAGGACCCCGACGCCTTCCTCGCCGCCGCCCGACGGGCGGCGGCCCTGGGCGTCGAGGGCAAGTGGGCGATTCATCCCAGCCAGGTCGAGCTGGCCAACCAGGTGTTCTCGCCACCCGAGACGGAGGTGAAACGGGCGCAGCGGATCCTGGAGGCGCTGGATCAGGCGGCCAGGGACGGGAAGGGTGCCGCCCAGCTGGATGGCAAGATGATCGACGCCGCGAGCGCACGGATGGCGAATGTCGTGGTGGAGATGGCGGCGGCGATCGGGGCGAGAAAGTAGACACCAGCACCCGTCATCCCGAGGGCGCACCGCGCCCGAGGGATCCCTTGAACGGTCAAGGGATCCCTCGCTTCGCTCGGGATGACGGATACCTCGATGGAGGCACCATGGATGTCCACGAGTACCAGGCCAAGGAGCTGCTGGCCAACTTCGGTGTGGCCGTTCCGCGGGGTGGGGTGGCGTACAGCGGCGAACAGGCGGTCTACCGTGCGGCGGAGATCGGCGGCGCCCGCTGGGCCGTGAAGGCCCAGATCCACTCCGGTGCCCGGGGCAAGGCCGGCGGCATCAAGCTGTGCGTCACCGAGGACGAAGTGCGAAAGGCGGCCACCGAGCTGCTCGGCAGGCGGCTGGTGACTCACCAGACCGGGCCCGAGGGGAAGGTGGTGCACCGGCTCTACATCGAGGCGGCGGTGCCGATCGAGCGGGAGCTGTACCTCGGTTTCGTGCTCGACCGGAAGACCGAGCGCATCATGCTGGTGGCGCATCCGCATGGCGGCATGGAAATCGAGGAGATCGCCCAGAGTGAGCCGGAGAGCATTTTGCGGCAGGTGATGGAGCCGGCGGTCGGGATGCAGGCGTTCCAGGCCCGGGAGATCGCCTTCGGGCTGGGACTCCCCGCGCCGCTGATCAACCGCATGGTCACCATTCTCCTCGGATGTCACCGGGCGTTCCGCGATCTGGATGCCACGATGGTGGAGATCAACCCGCTGGTGGTCACCAAGGACGGACAGCTGCTGGCGCTCGATGCCAAGATGGGTTTCGACGACAACGCGCTGTTCCGCCGGCCCACGGTCAGCGAGCTCCGCGATCACGGCGAGGAAGACCCGCGCGAGGCGCAGGCGGCTGAGCACGGGCTCAACTACGTCGCGCTGGACGGAGAGATCGGCTGCATCATCAACGGCGCGGGTCTGGCCATGGCCACCATGGACATGATCAAGCACGCCGGCGGTTCGCCCGCCAACTTCCTGGACGTGGGTGGCGGCGCCTCCCCTGAGCGGGTGGCGATGGCGTTCAAACTGGTGCTGCAGGACCGGAAGGTCGGAGCGATGCTGGTCAACATCTTCGCCGGCATCAACCGGTGCGACTGGGTGGCCAAGGGTGTGGTGCAGGCGGTCAGGGACGTCGGGGTCGACGTTCCCCTGGTGGTGCGGCTGGCCGGCACCAACGTCGAGGAGGGCCGCAGGATTCTCGACGAATCGGGGCTGCCTCTGATCCAGGCGGACAGCCTGTCGGACGCGGCGACCAAGGTCGTTGCGGCGTGGAAGAAGACCAAAACGTGAGAAGTGAGAAGTAAGAAGTGAGAAGTGAGCCGTGAGAATGGTGAAGGGGTGCCCTGTCCCGATTCTCCGGTCCGCTTCTTCCTTCTCACTTCTCACCTCTCACTTCTTACTCCTTACGGCGGGTGCGGACAATGGCGATCCTGATCAACGAACTGACCCGGGTCCTGGTGCAGGGCTTCACCGGGGAGAAGGCGACCTTCCACGCCCAGAAGATGGTCGAGTACGGGACCAAGGTCGTGGGCGGTGTGACCCCGGGGAAGGGCGGGCAGACCCACATGGGCCTGCCGGTGTTCAACACCATGAAGGATGCGGTCGAAGGGGTGTACCCCGACGCCAGCATCATCTTCGTCCCGGCCGCCTTCTGCGCCGACGCCATCATGGAAGCGGCGGACGCGGGGATCAAGCTGGTCTGCTGCATCACCGACGGTATTCCGGCCCAGGACATGATGGTGGTCAAGCGGTACCTGCGCCGCTACCCGAAGGAGCGGCGCACCACCCTGATCGGCCCCAATTGTGCCGGGCTCATCAGTCCCGACAAGTGCATGCTCGGCATCATGCCCGGGCACATCTACAAGGCGGGATCGGTGGGCCTGGTGACCCGCTCGGGCACGCTGGGATACGAGGCGGCCTCGCAGATGAAGGAGCTGGGCATCGGAGTCTCCACCAGCGTCGGAATCGGGGGGGACCCGGTCAACGGCTCCAGCTTCCTCGACATCCTGTGTCTCTTCGAGCAGGATCCCGAGACCGAAGCGGTGATGATGATCGGCGAGATCGGCGGGCCGCAGGAGGGCGAGGCCGCGATGTGGGTGAAGGAGCACATGACCAAGCCGGTGATCGGCTACGTCGCCGGGTTGACCGCCCCCAAGGGGCGGCGTATGGGCCACGCCGGCGCGATCATCTCCGCCTTCGGCGACACCGCGGCGGAGAAGGCGGAGATCATGCGCTCCCTGGGTCTGTCGGTCGCGCCCAGCCCCGCGGAGCTGGGCAAGGCCGTGGCCGAGGCGCTGGCCAAGAAGCCGCCCCGGAAGCGGCTGGTGACCAGGTGACCACCCGGCCCCGGGTGGTCATCACCCGGAGAATCCCCGCCGCGTGCGAGGCGGAGGCGAGCCGGCTGTTCGACGCGGTGCTCAACCGCGATGACGCCCCGCTCTCCGCCGCCCAACTGCAGGACGCCTTGCGCCAGGCCGACGGCCTGCTCCCGACCGTCACGGACAAGGTGACGGCGGAGGTGCTGGGGGCGGAGCCGCTTCGGGCGAGGATCATCGCCAACTTCGGGGTGGGATTCAACAACATCGACGTCAACGCCGCCCGGACGCGGGGCCTCACCGTCAGCAACACTCCGGACGTCCTTACCGACGACACCGCCGACATCGCCGTCACGCTGCTGCTAATGGTCGCGCGGCGGACGGCCGAGGGCGACCGCCACGTGCGCAACCGCCAGTGGACCGGCTGGCGCCCCACCCATATGCTCGGGGCCAAGGTGAGCGGCAAGACACTCGGCCTGATCGGTTTCGGCCGCATTGCGCGGGCGGTGGCGCGCCGGGCCCACCACGGCTTCGGGATGAAGGTGATCTTCCACGATCCCTTTCCGCCCAAGCCGGAGGATGCGCGGGCGCTGGGGGCCGAGCCGCGCGAGAATATCGAGTCGGTGCTGCAGCAGGCGGACTTCGTCTCGCTGCATTGCCCGGCGACCCCCGAGACCAGGCACATGATCGACTCCACCCGCCTGGGCCAGATGCAGCGGCATGCCTTCCTGATCAACACCGCGCGGGGCGATGTGGTGGACGAGGCGGCCCTGGTCGCGAGCCTCAAAGCCGGCACCATCGCGGGCGCCGGGCTCGACGTGTTCGAGCGGGAGCCCGCCGTGACACCGGACCTGCTCGCCATGGAGAACGTGGTCCTGCTGCCGCACCTGGGCAGCGCCACCATGGAAACCAGGGTCGCGATGGGAATGCGGGCCCTCGAGAACCTCACGCTCTTCTTTGCCGGCCAACCGGTCCGTGATCGCGTCGTGTGAGCCAGGAGACCGTCGCACCGTTTCCCGCGGAGTCCCTCCCGGCTTCGGCTGACCCGCTGGCGGCCGAGGCCGCGCACTATGCCAGCGAGGTGGCGGAGCTGCTGTTCGGCCTGCTGCTGGATGTGGTCCGGGTGGGCCAGCCGTGGCTCGAACCGGTGCTGCGCGGCGGCGGGATGGACCCCGGCTGGTCACCGGACCGGCTGGAGGCCTGTCTACGGGCCCAGGGGATCTGGTTCCAGCTGCTCTCCATTGCCGAGCAGAACGCCGGCATGCGCCGCCGGCGGCAGACCGAGACCGAGCGTGGCTCCGAGCAGGTTCGCGGCACCCTGGCCCAGGTGTTCCACGACATCGCCGCCGAACGGATCGCCGGCCCGGAGGAGGTGCGCGCACTGCTCCGCCAGCTGCGGGTCCGCCCTACCATCACCGCCCATCCGACCGAAGCCAAGCGGGTGACGGTGCTCGAGAAGCACCGCCGCATGTACCGCCGGCTGGTGGACCTCGAGTCGCCCCGCTGGACCCCTCGCGAGCGCAGCCAGATCGTCGACGGTCTCCGCAACGAGATCGAGCTTCTGTGGATGACCGGCGACCTTCGGCTGGAGAAGCCCACCGTCCCGCAGGAGGTCTACTGGGGGCTCCATTTCTTCTCCGAGACGCTGTTCGAGGCTACCTCCGAGGTGCTCGAGAAGCTGGACCGGGTGCTGGCATACGGCTGGCCCGAGGAGCGGTTCGACATCCCGGCGTTTCTCCAGTTCGGCTCGTGGATCGGCGGGGACCGCGACGGCAACCCGTTCGTCACCAACGACGTCACCCGCCGCACGCTGCACGAGAACCGGCTGGCGAGCCTGTATCGCTATCGCCAGCGGCTCTCCGAGCTGCTCAAGACCCTGAGCATCACCGAGCGCGCGCTGGACACCGGCCCGGCGTTCCGCCAGGCACTGGATCGGATCCTGGCCGCCACGCCAAACTCCCAGGCGATTGTAGCGCGCAATCCCGGTGAGGTCTTCCGGCACTACCTCGCCTGCATGATGACCCGGCTCGACGGCGCGGTTCATTACGCGGAACAGGGGCGTACGGCGCCGGCTGGAGAGGGCTACGCCACCGCGGATGAGCTGCTGACGGATCTCCGGATGGTGGAGCAGGGGCTTCGCGACGGCGGCAGCACCAAGCTGGCCGCCGCCCTGGTCCGCCCGGTGCGGCGGGAGGCGGAGACCTTCCGGTTCAGCACCGTTCGGCTCGACCTGCGGGAGAACTCGACCCGCCTGGCCCAGGCGCTCGCTGCGCTCTGGCGCGTCTCAACGGGGCAGGAGGGGGATCCGCCGCCGGTCTCCTCCGAGGAGTGGAAAAACTGGCTCCTGGCCGAGCTCGCCCGTCCCCGCAAGGAGGACCGTCCGCTCGACGTATTCCCCGTCGAGGTGCGCGAGACGATGGGAATGTTCCGGCTGGTGCGCGAGATGCGCGCGGAGCTGGACCGGGAGGCGTTCGGCAGCTTCGTGCTGAGCATGACCCGTGAAGTGGCGGACGTCCTGGGGGCCTACCTGCTGGCCAAGGAGGCGGGCATCTTCGCGGATGAAGCGGCGGTCGAGAGTTGCACGCTTCCGATCGTGCCGCTGTTCGAGACCATCGAAGATCTGCACCGGGCCCCGGCCATCATGCGCGAGCTGCTGGGGACTCCCGTGGTGCGCCGTACCGTGCGGGCGCTGGGTGGCACCCAGGAAGTCATGATCGGCTACTCCGACTCCAACAAGGATGGCGGCTTCCTCTCCAGCAACTGGGAGCTGTCCAAGGCGCAGACCCGGCTCACCCGGCTGGGAGAGGAGGTGGGGGTCCCGATCTCCTTCTTCCACGGCCGGGGCGGATCGGTCAGCCGGGGCGGGGCACCGCTCGGGCGGGCGATCGCCGCCCAGCCGGCCGCCTCGATCCGGGGCCGCATGCGGCTGACGGAACAGGGGGAGGTGGTCTCGTTCAAGTACGCCAACCGCGGCACCGCGCAGTACCAGCTGGAGCTGCTCACCGCCGGCGTGATCGAACATTCGCTCCGCTCGGAGCGCGAAGCGGCCCTGGTGCCCACCAGCGAGTACGATGAGGCGATGGAAGCGCTCTCCGGCGCCGCCCAGGCTGCCTATCGCCGGTTCGTCGAGCGGCCGGACCTCATCACCTATTTCTCGGCCGCGAGTCCGCTAGAAGAACTGACCCTGCTCAACATCGGTTCCCGGCCCGCGCGCCGGACTGGTGCCCGGACCCTCGCCGACCTGCGGGCGATTCCCTGGGTGTTCGCCTGGTCGCAGAACCGGCATTTCATCACCGGCTGGTACGGAGTGGGGAGCGGGTTGCAGACCTTCCTCCAGGTGCGGGGGGAGCGGGGCGAGCAGCTGATCCAGCGGATGTACTCCAACTCCCGGCTCTTCCGGCTGGTGCTGGACGAGGTGGAGAAGACGCTCTGCTATGTCGACCTGGACATCGCGCGGCAATACGCCGAGCTGGTGCCGGACTCCCGGCTCAGGGAGGAGATCTTCTCGCTGGTGCAGGATGAGTTTCAGCGGACCGTCGAGGTGGTGCTGCGGGTGACCGGTGCGAGCGCGCCGGCCGAGCGGTTCCCCCGGTTCCTGCGGCGGCTGCACCGTCGTCTGCCGACGATAAATCAGGTGAGCCGGCAGCAGGTGGAGTTGCTGCGCCGCTTCCGCGCCTCGGCGGGGGAACAGGAGCGGCAACAGTATCTCGCTAGTCTGCTGCTGTCGATTAACTGCATCTCCGGCGGGTTCGGGGCGACGGGGTAGAGGGCGGACGGGCGGACCGGCGGACGGGCGGGCAGTGGTTTCGCGCCCGGTGAAGGTGGGTGTCATCCCGAGGGAGCAACGCGACCGAGGGATCCCTCAAGGTGTGCGCCCAGAGGGACCCCTCGGACTCCGCTATTCGAGCGGGTGTCCTCGGGATGACAGTTGCGACGCGGGCCCGACCAGCGGCAGTCGGGCCGCCTGACCGCCTGACCGCAGTACCTTCCGGCCATGCGCATCCTCCAGCTCTCCGATCCACACGTCCGGGTCCCGGGCGACCGGCTCAGCGGCCGGGTGGAAACCCTGCCGTATCTCGAGCGCGCGATCCTGGCTGTCGAGCGGTTTCGACCCCGGCCGGACTTCGTGCTGATCACCGGGGACATCGTCGATCTTGGTACCGCGGCGGAGTACCGGCTGGCCCGGGCTGCGCTGGAGCGGTTGACACTGCCGACCTTCGTGCTGCCCGGGAACCACGATGACCGGGGCGGCTGCCAGGAGCAGCTCGGCGCTTGGCTGGGTGCGGTGCGCGCGGCCGACTGCCTGGCCTACGTGGTCGACCAGCATCCCGTCAGGCTCATCGCGCTCGACTCGGTGGTGCCGGCCCGCGGACAGGGACAGCTGGGGGAGGCGCAGCTCGAGTGGCTGGACCGCCAGCTCGCGGCCGGCCCCGACCGGCCGACCCTCATCGGATTGCATCATCCTCCGTTTCAAGTGGGAATCGGGTTCATGGACCGTCTGGGGCTTATCGACCGGGACCAGCTGGCCCGGGTAGTCGCGGGGCATCCCCAGGTCGCCGGGGTCGTTGCGGGTCACGTCCACCGGACCATCGTGGGGAAGGTGGCGCACGCCGTCGCCCTCACCGCGCCCAGCACCGCTCACCAGATCCCGCTCGACCTCACGCCCGACGGACCCGAGACCTTCGTGTTCGAGCCGCCGGGTTTTCTACTGCACGAGTGGGATGGCGGGATGCTCCGGTCTCACCATGCGTATGTGGGGGATTATGGGCGCAGGTTCCCGTTCGGGTGAGGCAACTGGCCCTTGGCCATTGGCCATTGGCTGGCCTGTTGTAAGCACCACCCCGTCAGCTCACTCGCGGGGTCGCGCTGCGCCGACTTGGCCAACGGCCAACGGCCAACGGCCCTGGCCTACCGGCTAACGGCCCTCTTCTTCCGCACCCCCTCGACCTCCACCCGCAACTGCCCGCACGCCGCGCTGATGTCGAGACCCCGGCTGCGCCGGACCACCGCCT
>Ga0326726_10002913_pt1 | contig 15677 bp, 14 predicted proteins | sample MHFenrmetagenome_2_FD_207603 | JGI IMG/M metagenome (GOLD analysis project Ga0326726, IMG submission 207603) | Lab enriched peat soil microbial communities from Michigan Hollow, Ithaca, NY, United States - MHF15MN | ecosystem: Environmental > Terrestrial > Soil > Wetlands > Peat | place: USA...
AATCGACGAGGCGACAGCAATCACCTGCAGCAGCGGAATCGCACTCAGCCACTTCTGACCGAACAGGACTGGCACCAGCAGGGGTGCGACGGCTGCAATACCGACGGCAAAGGGTACGATCAGCAGCGCCGTGAGCCCGCTCGTCGCCAGATAGCCCCCGCGAAGGGTATCGAGGCCGGCCGCCATGTGAGCGTAGCCGGGCAGCAGTGCGCGTTCGATGGGCGCAGCCAGGTTCGTGTTCGCCATTGTCCCAAGCTCATACGCCAGGCTGAACAGACCGAGCGCCTCGGTACCGGAGATCCTGCCGATCAGGAAGTTGACCGAGCGATGACGCAGGAAATAAAGCGCATTGTCCACCAGCAGCCACTTTGAGAATCCAAAGAGCGCACGCGCAGATACCAGCGACCAACGCGGCCGGTATGGATGCATCAGGTAGCTGGCTGCCAGCGCCGTCGCGCTTCCGGCCAGGATTCCGGCGACCAGGGCCCAGTAGCTGTGGAAAATGACTGCGGCCGCGACGCCAACGCAAACACTGGCGATCTTCCGGCTCAGCGAATAGGCGAACTCGCGGCGGAAGTTGAGATCCTTGCGGAAGTTGACGATGCCGATGTTCTCGAGCCCGCTGACGAAAGTGCTCGCGCCGAGAACGAGCATCACCGCGCTCAATCTCGGCTCGTGAAAGAAGCGCGCGGCAGGAGTGGCGCCAAGGCATACCAACAGCCCAACAGCGGCCGAGAAGATGAGATTGAGACTCCACGCGCTGTCGTACTCGGTCCGTGTGGCCGATCGGTTCTGAATCAGAGTGACGTCGAGGCGAAAGCTCGTCAGGATTTCCAGCGCGGCGATCATCGAGGTCGCGAGCGCGACCAGACCGAAGTCCGCAGGGGCGAGAATGCGCGCGAGCACCATGGTGCTGAAAATGCCGAGCGCGGTTATCGACAGCCGCAGCCCCACCATCCAGGCGGCTCCCGAGGCAATCTGTCTGCCGATCGGAGTCGTCATCTTCCCGAGTCAGGAAGCTAGAATTTTTCGACCCACGGCCGGATCTCCATTTCCCACGTCCATGCGCTGCGCGGCTGCATCAGCACGTGCAGGTAGTTCGCGGCGATCGCGTCCGGGTCCAGCATGGAATCGGGCTGGCCGGGCGGTTCGGTGCGGCCGGGATTGAGGATCGCACCGTCGATCACGAAATGCGCGACGTGAATTCCCTGCGGCGCGAGCTCGCGCGCCATGCTCTGCGCGAGTCCGCGCAGCGCGAACTTTCCCATCGCGAAGGGCGCGGACTGCGCGTAGCCCTTGACGCTCGCCGACGCGCCGGTGAATAGAACGGCGCCGTGGCGCTTGGGCAGCATGCGGCGCACCGCTTGCTGCGCGACCAGAAATCCACCGTACGCGGTGATCGCCAGCGCTCGCTCGACGTCTTTCGCGTCGAGATCGGCGAACGGACCGCGTGCCCGGGCGCTCGCGTTATAGACGACCACATCGGGCGCGCCGATGCCGGCTTCGAGATCGGAGAAGAGGCGCTCGACTTGAGCCGGCTCGCTCGAATCGCAGGCATAGGCGGTCGCGCCAAATTCCGTGCACAGCCCGGAAAGCTTGTCGATGTCACGAGCGGCCAGTGCGATTCCCATGCCCGCCTTGTGGAAGGCGCGGGCGAGCGAGGCGCTCAGGCCCGAGCCGGCGCCAACGATAAGAGCGGTGGAATAATTGGGTGGGTTCATGGTGGTATACCTTTGTGCCGCCCCATTCTCCCTCGGAAAAGCGGTTAGGCAAGCGGATTGAGTCACGAATAGGGATATGCCCCCTCACCCTAGAGAAAGATCAATGAGTACGAATGCGCTCGCTGAACTCGCTCAACGGCTCCGGCAATTCGCGGCGGATCGCGATTGGGATCAGTTTCATTCGCCCAAGAACCTCGCGATGGCGCTCGTTGCCGAAGCGGGTGAGCTGGCGGCGGAGTTTCAATGGCTCACCGAGGCTGAGAGCCGCGCGCCGCAGCCGGAGGAACTCGCGCGCATCCGGGCGGAGTCGGCCGATGTGTTGAATTACCTGGTGCGGCTCGCGGACAAGCTCGGCATCGATCTGATTGCGGCCGCGAACGAGAAGATCAAAGACAACGAGCGGCGTTATCCGGTGGAGCAGGTGCGCGGGAGTTCGAAGAAGTATACGGAGTACTGAGTCCCCTCCGTCCGTCTCCAATTGCCGACGGTTATTGCGCGAACGAAAGCGCATGCCGGCCAGTCTACATGCCCGCTTTGAACTGTCGGGTAGGCGGACAGGCACTAAAGGTGACCGAGGAGACGAAGAATGTACAAATCAGTTTTGACAATAATGGTAGTCGCGGTCATTGCAGCCCTTGCGGCTTGCGGCGGCGGCGGCATGGGGCAGGCGGCCTCGGCAAATTCCCAATCGGTTACCACGATGGGGACAATCACCGCGTTCGGCAGTGTCGTCGTCAACGGCGTGCACTACGACATCGCAAGCGCAGCCATCACGCACAACGGCGACACGGTCACGCAGGCGGACCTGGAGGTCGGCCACATCGCGCGCGTGCATGGCCAGCGCAATCATCAGAACAATACCGGTCATGCGGATCACGTCGATGTCGAAGACCGTCTCGTCGGACCGATCACGGCGCTCGACGCTGGCGCCGGCACGCTGGTCGCGCTGGGTCAATCGGTCACCGTGGATTCGGCGACCTCGTTCGGCCGTGACATCAATCCGTCCGGTCTTGCGGGACTCGTCGTCGGCGACGTCGTCGCAATCTCCGGCCTGGCCGCCGCGGATGGCACCATCGCTGCGACCCGTATCGATCTGAAATCCGCCACGCACAAGTTCCAGGTGATCGGCACGGTCGAGAACCTCGATACCGGCACTCACAAGTTCACGATCAACGCTCTCAATGTGGAGTACGGCACGGCGACGGTCGATGGCTTCGCTGCGGGGCAACCCACCAACGGCGACATCGTCGAAGTGAAGGGCACGGCGTTCGATAGCGCGACGACGAAGCTCACGGCGACGCACGTTTCCCCCGAAGAAGATGCGATGCAGGACGCCAACCACGGCGATCACGTCGAACGCGAAGGTCTGGTAACCCGCTTCGTGTCCGCGACAGACTTCGACGTTGCCGGCAAGGCGGTCACCACGACCGGCACGACGGTGTTCGAAGGCGGAACGGCTGCCGATCTCGCGCTCAATGTGCGCGTCGAAGCCGAGGGCTCGCTCGACACGAGTGGCGTGCTCGTGGCGGACAAGATCGAGATCCGCAAGGAAGGCATCGCGGAACTGAAGGGCAACGTCACCGCGGTGGATGCGACGGCGGGCACCGTCACGCTACTCGGCGTAACGGTTACCGTGAACGCGGACACTCGCCTGGAAGACAAGAGCGCTGCGAGCGTGGAGATGTTCAATCTGACCGCTCTGAATGTCGGCGACACCGTTGAAGTGCGCGGCTTCGAGAACCCGGTGGGGAGCGGTGCCATCACCGCGACGCGTCTCGAGCGCGAGCCGCCGAAGGCCACGGTTGTGGTCGGCGGCTTCTTCATCGCGACGACGGCGCCGCAATTCACGATCCTCGGCATCACGATCGATTCGACCGGCGCGACATTCGTGCAGGGAGATCGCGGCACGCTCACGTCCGCGGATTTCTTCACGAAGGCGCCCGGGCAGGTGGTTTTCGTGAGCGGCACACTCAACGGCACGACGGTGGTTGCCGACAAGATCGTGCTGGCGACGCGGCACGACTGCCAGGACTTTCAGGGCTGAGATTCCCCCGAAGCTGAAGCAGCAGAGAAGGCAACGGAGCGCTGGCGCAGGGATTGACCAGCGCTCCGTTGCGACCACGGAATCCCTCAAGCGCTAGCGCTGCTGCCCCGGCGGGAACGGCGCAAAGGCGAGATCGTCGTTCCAGAAGCGATTCTTCTCCTCGCCGCAATCGATGATGCCCTTGTGGCAGAGCGTCTCTTGCCACTCGTATTTCAGGATTATGCGGCCACTGGGGCGCTTTTCCGCTGCGAAGGCAATGCGCATCGTCGGCTCATAGCGCTGCTCGCCAAAGCCCGTGCCGGCGGCCTCGTCCTTCCTCGACCTCTGCGCCTCTTCGTTCGGGCGGCTGCTGAGTTCACCCGCCGCGGCCGGCGGCGGTGACGCGGCCTTTGCGGCAGCATTGCTGTCTCGCGCATAGGGTTCGGGTGCCGGCATCAGCATCGCCACCTGCCGCTCACGATAGACGGCGAGCGCTATCACGCCCTTCGCCGATCCGTCGCCGAAGGCCTGCGCGTAGGAATCCTTGAAGTCGGTGAAGAAGAATTCGTGCACGTCCGTGAGGCTCGTGCGCCAGCCGCTGATCTCGCTCGATTCCCACGGCCCGAAGATGTACATCTCCTCGTTGCGCGCGAGGTCTGAGCGGCTGCCGGAAATGATATTGCGTCCATCGACGGCGATGACGACTCCGACGCGCCGCGGCGTGTGATTGCTGATGCGGATGCGATAGGGCGCGCCGCGTTCGGCTTTGAGGTAAGCCCGATAGCCCGTGCTGCCGGCGCTCACCGGGAATTGTTCGAAACTCGCGCCGCTGTTGCCGACAATTTCGACGCTGACGTCGCGGTTTTGCTCCGACGCGCGCGCGCCGACGGCAAGAGTGATGCCGAGAATGATGAGGGTCACGGTCCACACACGGTTCAACATATCGCTGCTCCTTCGAGGCGGTTACGGTAACGGTGCGATGGAACGGCAGCTTGGTGCGATCCGGGTCTGACGGCTCGCATTTCCTCGCGAGGACGTGACGTTTGTCCGCCCGTTTGCAGACGCGCTTCAAGCATAAGTCTTTGAAAGTACAATGGGTCTGACCGATTCTCCGGTCGCCAACCGACGCTCTCGGGTAGAATTGCCCCGACTCCGGCTGACGCGATTCCAAGGGCACCCGACCCTTCATAAAGACGCCTGTCAGCGCGACTACAAGAACGACCAGGCTCCACTCATGGCTCTGACGCCTTATCAACAACTCGAGCAGGAGTTTCGCCGGCTGCACGCGTTTCGCGGTGCGCTGAGCCTCCTGCGCTGGGACGCGGCGGTGATGATGCCGCGCGGCAGTGCCGACGTACGCGGCGAACAGATGGCCGTGCTCGAAACCGAATATCACACGCTGCTCACCGCGCCGAAGATCTCGCGGCTCCTCGATCGGGCGCAGGCGAGCGTCGATCAACTCGAAGACTGGCAGGTCGCGAACCTGACGCGCATGAAGCGTCAGCGCGATCACGCCATCGCGACCCCCGTTGCGCTCATCTCGCGCCTCGCGAAGGCAACGGCGCGCGCGGAGGTACAGTGGATCGAGGCGCGCGAGAAAAAGAGTTTTGCGGGTTTCGCGCCGCACCTCGAGGACGTCGTCAAGCTCGTGCGCGACAAGGCACGGCTTCTGGGGCAGGCGCTCAGTCTCTCCCCATATAACGCGCTCCTCGACGCATTCACTCACGGCATCACGTCGGATGACATCGACGAAATATTCAAAGGTCTCGCGCGCCGCCTGCCGAGCCTCATCAAAGAGGCGCAGGAAGCGCAGGCCCAGCATCCGGCTCTCACGCCTACCGGCAAGTTCACGCACGGCAAGCAGCGCCAGCTTGTGACCGAGGTGATGAAGGCGATCGGCTTTCCGTTCGACCGCGGACGGCTCGATGAGAGCGAGCATCCGTTCACCGAAGGCGTGCCGGGCGATATCCGCGTGACCACGCGCTTTGACTCAATCGATGTGTTCAGCGGCCTGCTCGGGGCGTTGCACGAAACCGGTCACGCGATGTACGACATGGGGCTGCCGCAGGAATGGCGCGACCAGCCGGTCGGCCGCGACCGCGGCATGGCGCTCGAGGAGAGCCAGTCGCTGCTGCTCGAAATGGTGGTCGGGCGCAGCCGTGGGTTCCTGCGCTACCTCAAGCCGCTCCTCGACAAGCATTTCGCGGTGAGCGGGCCGGAGTGGGAAGTCGAGAATCTCTATCGTCATCTCATCACGCTCAAGCGCGGCCTCATTCGCGTGGACGCGGACGAGCTCACCTACCCGATGCACATCGTGCTGCGCTATGAGCTCGAACAGCAGATGCTCGCGGGGGAACTCGCGGTGAAGGATCTCCCCGAGGCGTGGAATGCCGGCATGGATGCGAAGCTCGGCGTGAAGCCGGCGAACGACGCCGAGGGGTGCCTGCAGGACATTCACTGGGCCGTCGGCTCGTTCGGCTACTTTCCGTCCTACGCGCTCGGTGCCGTGATCTCGGCTCAGCTGCGCGAAGCGTTCATGGCCGAACTCCCGGACATCGAGCAGGAATTCGCCTCCGGCAAGTTCACCAGTCTCTTCGAATGGCTACGGCAGAATGTGCATAGCCTGGGCGCGAAATTGTCCGTGCAGGACTTGATCAAGCAGGCCACCGGCAAACCGCTGACCGCGGCCGCATTTCTGCGCTACGCCGAGGCCAAGTATCTGGAACCTGCCACCTGAAGAGGGGGATCCACATGGTTCGCTCAAAATTCGTTTTCTCGGCCGCTCTCACATTCCTGGCGGCCAGCTTCGCGAACGCCGCGGATGAGTGGCTCTCCGCCGATCACCTGCAACTTGCGTCGGGCGACAAGCTGACGCTGCATCTCAATGTCGGCGTTGAGCTTGCGGCGACGGCGGAGCGCGCCTTCAATGCGAAGGAGAACGAGCGCTTCGATCTCTACCACGGCAATGACTACATGAATCTCATCGAGGGCACGCAGGACGGTGTGAAGCCGTTCTGGTCGCAGCCGCTCGACTTCGAGAGCGAGTTTCTCGTGGTGTTGACGCGCGCGCAGCAAAGCGTGGAGCGCCAGCGGGTCTGGACCTTCGCGAAGCTCCTCGGGCGCGTGGGCGCCGATGACGAAGGGAGCCTGCATCATCGCTTCGTCGGCCAGCAGCTCGAGATGGTGCTGATCCAGAATCCCGTGCTGCTGAAGGCGGGCGATGAAGAAATCGTGCAGCTCTACTTCGAGACCAAGGCCGCCGCCGGCCAGACCATCACGGCCCGCCATCGCGAGAATGGCAAGCTGAGCGAAGTCACAGCGATCACCGACGCGCGCGGCGTCGCGCGCCTGCGCTTCGATGCCGCAGGCGTCTGGGTGCTGGGCACGACCTATGTGCGCGCGTGCAAGGCCTGCAAGGACGCGGACACGGAGAGCTTTCACGCCTCCTATGCCTTCGAGCTCGGGACATGACGCTGCGGGTACGTGGCATTCTGCTCGTTGCCGTCACTGCCGCCGCGATCGCGGCAGCACTTTACGCGCCGCCCTTCGCACAACCGCTGAGTTATCACAACTTCGCTGATCGCCGCGCATTGCTCGGCGTCCCGAACTTCGGCGACATGTTGTCGAGCCTGCCGTTTCTCTACGTCGGCCTCGCGGGGCTCTGGGCGCTGCGGCCGGGCGGACGAGCCGTGGTCGTTGAGCCGCTCGGACGCCTGCCCTATCTCATGTTCTTCCTGGGCGTGCTGCTGACGGCTTTCGGCTCGTCCTGGTATCACCTCGCGCCCGACAATCAGCGGCTCCTGTGGGATCGGCTGCCGATTGCGGTCGCGCTCATGGCGCTCGTGTGCGGACTCATCGCCGAACGCGTGCAGCCCATGCTCGGGCGCGCACTCACGATGCCCGCCGTCGTCACCGGCATGGCAAGCGTCTGGTACTGGCAATGGAGCGCGGCGCACGGCGCCGAGAACCTGATGCCATATCTCGTGCTGCAGGGCTACGCGATCGTGATGGTGCTGCTGCTCGCAACGCTCTATCCATCGGGGTTCACGCACGGCCGCATGTTGTTCGGCGTGTGTGGCTGGTATGTGCTCGCCAAACTGCTGGAATGGGGCGACCTGTGGATCTACCAGCTGGGCGGAGTCGTCAGCGGCCACACGCTGAAACACCTGGCATCGGCTCTTGCGAGCTGGTGGGTCCTGCGTATGCTCATCCTGCGCCGTCCGGAACCCAAGGGTGCGATCGCATGAACGCCGTGCTCGAACGTCCGTCAAACACCGCGAGGAAGCTCGAGGCGCATCTGCGCGGGCTCGTCGGCAAGGCGATCGACGACTACGGCATGATCCGCGAGGGTGATCGCGTGATGGTCTGTCTCTCGGGCGGCAAGGATTCGTACACGCTGCTCGATCTCATGCTCTCCCTCAAGAGGAGCGCGCCGGTCAGGTTCGAGCTGATCGCCGTCAACCTCGATCAGAAGCAGCCCAATTTCCCCGCGCACGTGCTGCCCGATTATCTGACGGCGCTCGGCGTGCCGTTTCATATCATCCAGCAGGACACCTACAGCGTTGTGAAGCGTGTGATTCCGGAAGGCAAGACGACCTGCGGCCTGTGTTCACGCTTGCGGCGCGGCGCGCTTTACGCTTACGCATCCGAAAACGGCATCACCAAGATCGCGCTCGGGCATCACCGCGACGATATCGTCGAAACACTTTTTCTCAATCTCTTTCACGGCGGGAAGTTGAAGACCATGCCGCCGAAACTGCGTTCGGACGACGGCAAGCACGTGGTGATCCGTCCGCTCGCCTATGTCGCCGAGCGCGACATCGAGCGCTATGCGCGCGCAAAGAATTTCCCGCTCATTCCCTGCGATCTCTGCGGATCGCAGCCGAATCTCGAGCGCGTGGCCATCAAGAAGATGCTGGCGCAGTGGGAGCAGGAGCATCCGGGGCGCGTGGCGGCTATATTCTCGAGTCTCACGAACGTCGAGGCTTCGCACCTCGCCGACCCGAAACTCTACGACTTCAAGGGGCTCGGTTAGTCCTTGCCGTCGTCGGACATGCCGAGCGTGCGTTCGTGCGAGGTGAACTGGCTGCACCACTCGTCGAGCTTGGCGTAGCGCTCGGAATGGGTCTTGCGGAAGTTCTCGTAGGCCGGGCGCGAGCGCCATACGTCGACCGTGATGAAATTCGTGGAGGTTTCGAGCGCGCGGAAGAGATTGGTGCCGATGAAATCGGGACTCGAGCGGAAGAACTCGACCCATTCGCCGTCCGCGCCGTAGACCCGCTCGAACTCGGCGAGCCGTTCGGGACGCACTTCATATTGCCAGACGATTCGATACATTCGATGGAGCTCCGCCCGCCAGGGGCGCTCAAGACGCTGCCGTTATACTTGAAGGACCGACAAGTTAGCAGGAACACATGAGCGATTCACGCACGGCCGCGATTGTCGCCTCGATTCCGACCCCGCTTGCCAACAGCTATTGGGTCGAGCCCGAGCGCCTGCTTGCTGGCGAGTACCCGGGCGGCATCGACGGGTACGAGACGGAGCGTCGCCTGGGCCAGCTGCTTGCGGCCGGAGTGACCTACTTCATCAATCTCACGCGGCCCGGCGAATTGCCCGACTACGAGCACTACTTGCCGGCGCGCAATGCGGCGGGGCGCCCGATCATCCACGTGCGCAAGCCCATCGTGGACCACTCGCTGCCGGCCGAGCGCGGGCAGATGGCGGAAATCCTCGATTATCTGCGGCGCGCGATCGCCGAAGGCCATTGTGTCTACGTGCATTGCCGCGCGGGTATCGGCCGCACCGGTACCGTTGTCGGCTGTCACCTCGTCGAACGCGGCGGCAATCCGTTGCAGGCGCTCGAGCGCCTGAACGTGCTCTATCGCGCGAGTCAACGCTCGGATCTGCATCCACAAGTACCGGAAACAGTCGAGCAGTTGGAATACGTCATGAGTTGGCGTCCGGGCGCTCATGCGCCCCCAGTGCAGCCGCCGATCGAGCTGGATACGGCCAAGAGACTGCGCGATCGCTATCTCGGCGCACTCGTGGGACTCGCCGTGGGCGATGCGCTCGGCGTCAGCGTGCAATACCGCAAAGCGGGTTCCTTCACGCCGCTGGGCGATGTGATCGGCGGCGGCGCTTTCGAATTGCCGCGTGGCGCGTGGAGCGATGACACGGCCATGACTCTGTGTCTCGCCGAGAGTCTCATTGAATGCAACGGTTCGGACGCGATGGACCAGGTGCGCCGCTATCGCAAATGGCAGCTGGAAGGCCATCTGTCGGCGACCGGTCAATGCGTCGGCATCACCGCGTCGGTCGCCAAGGCGATCGCGACCGCGCAATGGAGCGGCAAACCGCATGCCGGATCGCACGATCCGTCGCGCCTCGACAAGGAAGCGCTCACCCGCGTGGCGGCTCCCGTTCTTTTCGCATTCGCCGATCCCGCTCGCGCCGTCGAGCTCGCGGTGGAAACCACGCGCGTGACGCATCAGGCGCCGCTGGTGCTGGATGCCTGCCGCTACTTCGCGGGCCTGCTCGTTGGCGCGCTGCGCGGAATCTCCAAGCCGAAGCTGCTGAGTGCCACTTTCGAGCCACAGCCCGGACTCTGGCGGGCGAATCCTCTCAAGGAGCCGGTCGCGGCGATTGCCGCAGCGGCATCATCCGCGCTCGAGCCGCCGGAGGCGGGCGGCGACGGCAATATTCTCGATTGCCTGCGCGCCGTGCTCTGGGCCTTCGTGAAGGCGAGGAATTTCCGCGAGGGCGCGCTGCTCGTGGTCAATCTCGGCGGCGACGCGGATGTGGCAGGCGCCGCGTACGGCCTGCTCGCTGGCGCCTATTACGGAGTCGCGGCGCTGCCGGCTACTTGGCGGGCGGCGGTGATGCGCCGTGAAATGATTGAAGAGTTCGCCGATCGCCTGCTCGCCAGCTCGTTGACGGAGCTTGGCTCGTGACGGCGCGCCGCGCCTGCGCCAGGCGACCGCGCACTCGCGCCTGGACGCGCCTGCCCGACGCGGAGCTCTTGCAGCTGCGATTCTGCGACCTCGGTCTGAAGCTCGACGGCACGCGAGTTGCGCCCAAGATCCGCCGGCTCTATGCCGAGCTCGACGCGCGCGGCCTCAATTTCCGTCCGCACTGCTGGCTCGCCGAGGAGTGGTTTTCTCCGGACGGCGTGCCCGGGATTGCGGTGCCCTTTTACCTTGCGCATCCGCGTCTCGAGCGGCTCGAACGCCGCATGATGCACGAGGTGGAGGGCGGCAACGCCCCCTGGCTCATGCGCATTCTGCGGCACGAGGCCGGTCATGCGCTCGACACCGCGTATCGTCTGCGCCGCCGCCGCGGCTGGCGTGAAGCTTTCGGACCCGCATCGCTCCCGTACCCCGACAGCTACAAGCCGCGGCCAGGGAGCCGGCGCTTCGTGCAGCATCTCGGCTCGTGGTATGCGCAGAGCCATCCGACCGAAGATTTCGCCGAGACTTTCGCCGTCTGGCTGCAGCCGCGCTCACGCTGGCGCTCGCGCTATGCCGACTGGCCGGCGCTCGGCAAGCTCGAATTCGTGGAAGAGCTCATGCGCGAGGTGCGTGGTCACCGGCCACCCGTGCGGCGCCGCGATGAGATCGAACCGCTCGCGACGGATACGCAGACTCTCGCGCAGCACTACCGGCGCAAGCTGGCACGCTACCGGCGCATGCGCCACAGCCTGGCCGACGAGATGATCCGCCGGGTCTTCGGCCCGCCGCGCGGCAAGCCTCGTCCGGTTTACGCCGCAACCTTCATGCGGCGGGCCAAGAACGACATCCGCCGCGCGGTGCAGCGACGGAGCGACGCGAGCGACTACGCGATTCATCAGGTGCTGCGGCTCATCATCGATCGGTGCATCGCCGGGCATCTCGCCGTCACCGTGCCGGCGCGTGCCGCCCGCCGCAATGCCGTGTGGCTGACGCTGCGTCTCGTCGAGTTTCTCGACAATCGCCCCGGCCGGCGGCTCCCGCTGTGAAGAAGCTGCGCACCCTGGTGTTGATGCATCAGAGTCTGGTGCCGCCGGAGAGCCTCGAGGGGCGCAGCCCTGCCGAGATCGAGGAGTGGCGCACCGAGTACGACGTGATGACTCATCTGAAGGCGGCGGGGCACGAGGTGCGCGCGCTCGGCATTCTCGACAGTCTCACCGAATTGCGTGCCGCGATTCAGGACTGGAAACCGGACATTGCCTTCAATCTGCTCGAGGAATTCAACGGCATCGTGACCTACGACCAGCACGTCGTCGCGTTTCTCGAGCTCATGCAGCAGCCCTATACAGGATGCAATCCGCGCGGACTCACCTTGTCGCGCGACAAGGTGCTGTCGAAGCAGCTCCTTGCCTACCATCGAATTCCGACACCGCAGTTCATGCTGTTTCCGCGCGCGCGGCGCGTGCACATTCCGCGCAAGCTCCAGTATCCGCTGTTCGTCAAGTCGGCGACGGAAGACGCATCCGTCGGCATCGCGCAGGCTTCCGTGGTCGAGGATGCCGCGCGGCTGACGGAGCGGATTCAATTCATTCACGAGCAGACGCAGACCGACGCGCTCGTCGAGGAGTACATCGATGGGCGCGAGCTCTACGTGGGCGTGATCGGCAATGAGCGCCTCACCGTACTGCCCGTGTGGGAAATGACCTTTGGCTCGCTCCCGGAGAACCTGCCGGCGATTGCGACCCGCAAGATCAAATGGGATCCCAGGTACCAGGCGAAGTACGGGATCAAGACGCGCGCGGCGACGGAGCTCGAGCCGGTGGTAACTCAACAGCTCAAGCGCCAGGCCAAGCGCATCTACAAGGCGCTGCATCTCACCGGTTACGCGCGCATGGACTTTCGCGTGCGCGCCGATGGGCGCATCTACGTCCTCGAAGCCAACGCCAATCCGAATCTCGCGGCGGACGAGGATTTCGCCGAATCGGCGCGCTCCGACGGTCTCGGGTACGATGAGCTCCTGCAGAAGATTCTATCGCTCGGACTCGGCTATCAGGCCGCATGGAGACAGGTCGTATGACGCGCCGGATTACCTTGAGGCGTTACCTCATGCAGATTGGCCTGGCTCTGGTCGCGGTCGCCGCATTGTCGGCCGCCCGGCTCAAAGACGCTGATCTGGAAACGATCTGCGACTGGTTCGAGGGCGTCTACGACGTTGCGAACACGGCGGGCGGCGTCGGCGAGCTCGGTCATTCGTTGCGGGTCGAGCGCGTGTCCTCGCCGATGATCGGCTGGCACGTGTTCTACGCCGAAGAGCGCGACGCCAACGGCGGTCTCATCGCGCAGGAATTCCTGAGCTTCGAGCTGGCGCCCAACAAGAAGTCGATCGTCGAGACGAGCTACTCCTTCCGCGAGCCGCTGCGCTGGGAGAATGGGCTCGATCGCCCCGATATTTTCAAATCGATCATCAGCGATGATCTCGCGCCGGCCAATGGCTGTGAGATCTTCTGGTCGCGCGACGCGAAGGGCTTCACCGGCAAGAGCACGCCGCATGCATGCCGCCTGCGCTCCCGCTCGAGCGGCGACGCCATGCAGATTGATCTGAGCGCGCGGCTCACGCCCGCTGAATTCACCTACGGCGATCGCGCCTTTCGCAAGCGCCTGCCCGGCAGCCGCTAATCCCCCGCCCGGTGCCGGTGTAGGAATCCGGGGGTATCTGGCGGGCTGAGGGGGTGGATCGCCTTCGCGCTCACAGCGCAAACGCGCATCAGAAAAAACGGGGCATTTGCCTTGACTGCCACCGATACGTCGAGCGCTGCGGCTCCATCGGGTGAAGCCCCGTTTTTTCTGGCGAGCCTCGGGCGAGCGGGCAATGAGGAGGCGTGAGATCGCGGTGCCGTTAAGCGGTGCCTGCGTCATTGCCAACGCTCGCCCATCGGCGTTTGCAGTGAGCGCGAAGGCGATCCACCCCCTCAGCCCACCCAGCGTTTGCTGCAAGTTCGACGGAACAGAGCGCGATTCTTGAATTGACCGCGAGCCCGGGCGTTCGGCGGGGAGAAGGTCCTCGGCGCTCATCAGAAAACGCCGCAGTGGGGCCGTTGGCGAGCCGACGGCGCGGGGACTTAACGATGACTGGACGCTGTCGGCTCGCCCGGCCCCGCAAGGTTTGCGAGGAAAAAAGGGAACTCTCTGGGTCGCAAGTGCCACGCTCAATGTTACGCAGGCGGAAAAGTCAGCGTTCCCCTTTTTCCTCTGCACGTTTTCTCATGAGCGCCGAGGACCTTCTCCCCACCGAACGCCCCAATAACCACGCATCCTGACACTGGCACCGACCGGGCGGCGACCGAAAAAAAAGGGCGGCTACGCTTTCTTGAGCGGGGCCGCCCGACACTTCTGGGTAGGAAGTACTCGCGAAAAAAGTCAGTCGCTGCCTATCAGTCGACGCGAATAGGAATGTAGATCTGCGCGTTGTCGCGCTGGACGAGCAGCGCGACCGTCTTCTTGCCTTTGCCGGTGGCCGCCGTCAGTTCGGCGGCGCTTGCGACCTTGCTGCCGTTGACGCCGAGGATCACGTCGCCCTGCTGTACGCCGGCGCGGGCCGCGGGGCCGGACACGTCTTCGACAATGAGCTTGCCGTCAGTCTGCCCTTCACGCTGCTCTTCGGCCGTGAGCGTTCGCACCGAGAGGCCGAGCTTGTTCGGTTCCTGCTTGAGCGAAGTCTTCGCGAGCTGTTCGGTTTCTTCCTTCAGCTCGCCGATGTTGACGTTGAAGTCCTTGTTTGAGCCTTTGCGGAACACTTCGATCGAGGCGCTCGAGCCGGGCTTGAGACCCGCGATCAGTGCCGGCAGATCGTTCGAACGTTTGATGTCGGCGTTGCCGACCTTGAGGATGACATCGCCCGGTTCGATGCCGGCTTTGGCGGCAGGGCCGTCCTTTTCCACGGAACTCACGAGCGCGCCGCGCGGCCGGTCCAAGCCGAACGATTCGGCGAAGTCCTGGTTCACGTCCTGGATGGTGACGCCAATCTTGCCGCGGCTCACCTTGCCGAACTTGACGAGCTGATCCTTCACACCGACCGCGACATCGATCGGAATCGCGAATGAAATTCCCATGTAGCCGCCGCTCTGGCTGTAGATCTGCGAGTTGATGCCGATCACTTCGCCGCGCATGTTGAAGAGCGGGCCGCCCGAGTTGCCCGGATTGACGGGCACATCGGTCTGAATGAAGGGCACGAAGCCGTCGTTCGGCAGCGCGCGCGAGGTCGCGCTCACGATGCCGGCGGTGACGCTGTTCTCGAGACCGAACGGCGAACCGATCGCGACCACCCATTCGCCGGGCTTGATCCTGGAGGGATCGCCAAGCGTGACGGTCGGAAGATTCTTGGCATCGACTTTGATGACAGCAACGTCGCTCTTGCGGTCGATGCCGACCACCGTCGCGGACAGTTCGCGCCGGTCGTTCATGCGCACCGTGACTTCAGAGGCGTCCGCGACGACATGCGCGTTGGTGAGAATGTAGCCATCCTGGCTGATGATGAAGCCCGAGCCGATGCCCCGGTTCGGCTGCTGCTGTCCGCGCGGCTGGCCGCGGAAGCGCTTGAAGAAATCGTAGAACGGATCGTCGGGGCTCAGGTTCGGCATGCCGTTGAAATCGGCGGCCGGCTGCAGTTTCTCGACCACGCTGACATTCACAACGGCGGAGCCGTAGCGATCGACGAGCGTCGTGAAGTCGGGAAGGGACGAACCATAATTCACCGGGGCGGCAGTTGCGGCGAGCGGTGCGGCTGCTGCGACGGTTGCCGCCGCGGCGCTGGGGCGCGCCGCACCAACGTCCGAGGAAGCCTGCGAGCAACCGGCTACCAGCAGGGCGCCGAGCGCGAGATTCGCGAGAGTGGCTGAAATTCGCTTCATGGTCTTGGATCCTGCTCTTGAAATTTCGTTGATCATAGGGTTTGCGAGACCGTCCGGTCCCCAGGGTCTGAGCGTAGACATT
>Ga0326726_10002914_pt1 | contig 15673 bp, 14 predicted proteins | sample MHFenrmetagenome_2_FD_207603 | JGI IMG/M metagenome (GOLD analysis project Ga0326726, IMG submission 207603) | Lab enriched peat soil microbial communities from Michigan Hollow, Ithaca, NY, United States - MHF15MN | ecosystem: Environmental > Terrestrial > Soil > Wetlands > Peat | place: USA...
TCCAGGACGCATACGACACGTTGATGCTCCGCAGGTAGCCGGCGGTGTTCCCCCGGACGGGGGCGATCGCCGCCGCCTTGACCCACTTCTCGGCCTTCTTCTGAAGCTGCCAGTCGAGCGTCGTGATGACGGTGTAACCGCCGGTGTCGACGGCCTCGCACGTATCCGCCTGGTCCTCGCCGCACAGGATCGCGCCGAGCTGGTGGCGGACCTGCCAGACGAAGTGGGGGGCCAGCCAGTTGGCGCTGACCGGCGGCTTGAGGACGACGGGCTCGGCCCGGGCGGCGTCGAAGTCGGCCGCCGTGAACGTGCTCTTCGTCAGCGGCAGCGGCAGGAGCGCCTGCATCCGGGTGAGGATCAGGTCCCGGCGAGCAACGATCGCCGAGTCGTCCGGCACGACGAGCTGCGTCTTGCCGGCCGGGCAGTCGGCCCCCTCGGCGATCTTGACCGAGCACTGCTCCTCGGCGTTCTTGATCAGGTCGTAGGACGTCGGCGACTGGGGGATGGCGGCCAGGATCGCCGCCTGGGCCAGGGTCAGCTTGGAGAGGTCGTCGATCCCGAAGTAGCCCTTCGCGGCGGCCTTGATCCCGTAGCTCCGGTTGCCGTAGAAGTTCTGGTTGAGGTAGGCGGTGATGATCGCCTTCTTGCCGTCGATCCCGGGGTACTCCTGGGTGAGATTGATCGACTGGATGATCTCCTTGATCTTGCGTTCGTAGCGGCCGCCCTCGAAGGCGCTCGGCGGGAGGAGCCGCGCTCGGACGAGCTGCTGGGTGATCGTCGAAGCGCCGCGCTCGTTCCCGCGGGCGGTGTCGATCGCGGCCGAGACGATGCCGATCGGATCGAACCCGGCGTTCTCCCAGAACGTCTTGTCCTCGATCGAGGTCGTCGCGTCGATGAGCCACGGCGGGATCTGCTCGTACTCGACGTAGTCGCGCTTGACCTGCCCGAACCGGGCGAGCTCGATCTTGCCGGTCCGGTCGTAGACCTTGGTCTCCTCGGCGAAATCGAGCGTCTCGAGGAGCTTCCTGGGGTCCTCGAGGCCCTGGCTGTAGTAGCCGTAGGCGGTCACCGCGGCCGTGGCGCCGACGATGGCGAGCAGGACGAACGTCCCGAACAGGAACAGAGGAAGCGCGATTGCGACCTTCGAAGCCGCGCCGCCGCTCCCGCGTCGTCCGCCATTCCGGCGATGGCGTCGACGGCGTGCGAGGCTGGTTTGCATTCTCCCGGTCACGATAGCATAGGGCTGGACATGGACAGGATTCCCCCCGGTCCGGGCGCTCAGACGCCTCGCGCCTGCCCCCTGTGACGGCTCCGACCGCCGGCCCGCCCGATCTGGGCGGCCTGCTGGCCGAGCTCGCCTGGCGCGGTCTCCTCCAGGATCGGACGCCCGGGATCGACGCCCGCCTGGCCGGCGGCCGGCCGATCGACGCCTACAACGGGTTCGACCCGAGTGGGCCGTCGCTCCACGCGGGGCATCTCGTCCCGGTGTTCGGGCTCATGCACATCCAGCGCCACGGCGGCCGGCCGGTCGTCGTCGTCGGCGGCGGGACCGGGATGATCGGGGATCCGTCCGGGCGCTCCTCCGAGCGCAACCTGCTCAGCCGCGAGCAGGTCATCGCCAACACGGCGTCGATCCAGGCCCAGCTCGAGCGGTTCCTCGACTTCAGCCCGGGGCGGACCCAGGCCCGCGTGGTCGACAACCACGACTGGCTCGGCCGGATGGGGATGCTCGAGTTCCTGCGCGACGTGGGGAAGCACTTCACGATCCCGTACATGCTCGCCAAGGACTCGGTCCAGCGTCGCCTCGAGACCGGTTTGTCGTACACCGAGTTCAGCTACATGCTCCTCCAGGCGGCCGACTACCTCCACCTGTATCGCACCCTCGGCGTCGAGCTCCAGACCGGTGGCGCCGACCAGTGGGGCAACATCACGGCCGGCCTCGAGCTCATCCGGCGGGTCGAGGGGGCCGGGGAGGGGGAGGAGCTGGCTCACGCCCTGTCGTACCCGCTCCTGCTCGCCCCGAACGGCAAGCCGTTCGGCAAGACGGCCGAGGGGACGTCGGTCTGGCTCGATCCCGAGCGGACCTCGCCGTACGCCTTCTACCAGTTCTGGCTCGACGCTGACGACGACGCGGTCGGGCGGCTCATCCGCCTGTTCACCCTGTTCGACCGGCCGGCGATCGAGGCGCTCGAGGCGGAAGCGGCCGCGGCGCCCGAGCGGCGGCTCGTCCAGCGTGCCCTCGCGGGGGACATCACCGCCCGGGTCCACGGCGCGGACGTGGCCGCGCGGGTGATCGAGATCAGCGAGGCCGTCTTCAGCCGACGGCTGCCCGAGCTCGGCGAGCCGGCCCTCGCGTTCGCCTTCGACCAGCTGCCGAACGCGATCGTCCGACCCGCTGACGTGGCGGCGGGTCCGGTCGCCCTGACCGTGGCGGCCGGCCTGTTCGGCTCCAACGGTGAGGCCCGCCGGACGCTCGGCCAGGGGGGCGTCTCGATCAACGAGCAGCGTCTCCCCGGGCCCGACGCGGCCGTCCCCGAGCCAGTTGCCGGGCGCTACCTGGTCCTGCGGAGCGGCAAGAAGACGTACCGGATCGCCCGGATCGATCCGGGCTGAGCCCGGCACCGGGTCAGCGACGACGGCGCTGCTCGAGCACCTCGACGACGTCGGCTGGGGAGACGTCCCGCTCGGCCATCAGCACGAGCGCGTGGTAGACCAGGTCGGCGAGCTCGCCTGCCAGCGCGCCGCGGGCGGCCGTTCGATCGATCCCGGCGACCTGGGCGGTCGCGTCGTCCTTCGCGGCGATGAGCACCTCGGTCGCCTCCTCGACGACCTTGCGCCCGACCGCGTCGACCCCGCCCTCGACCAGCCCGGCGGTGTACGAGCCCTCGGGACGATCTGCCGCCCGCTCGGTGATCGTCGCCCAGAGCGTGTCCAGCCAGCCGAACGCCTGGGGGTTCGGAGCGGACGTCCCGTCGTCTCGATCGAAGCAGCTGCGCGTCCCGCGGTGGCAGGTCGGTCCGGCTGGCTCGGCGGCCACGAGGATCGCGTCGCCGTCGCAGTCGAGGGCCAGCCCGCGGAGACGGAGGACGTTGCCGCTCGTCTCGCCCTTCCGCCACAGCCGGTCGCGGGAGCGCGAGTGGAAGTGGACCTCGCCGGTGGCGAGCGTGGCGTCGAGCGCGTCGGCATCCATGTGCCCGACCATGAGCACGCGGCCGTCGGCGACGTCCTGGACGACCGCGGTCACGAGCCCGTCGCGAGCGTCGAACGCCACCGCGGCCCGGTCGATCCCGAGCGGGCTCATGCCGCGGCCTCGCGCGACGCGCGGACCGGCAGACCGGCGGCGGCCATCGCCGCCTTTACCTCGCCGATCGCGTGAATCCGGCGATGGAAGATCGAGGCGGCGAGGACGGCGTCGGCACCGCCGTCGACGATCGCGGCGACGAAGTCCGCCGGGCCACCGGCGCCACCCGACGCGATCACCGGGACCTGGACTCGATCGGAGATCGCCCGCAGGAGGTCCGTGTCGAAGCCGCTTCGCGTTCCGTCGCGGTCGATCGACGTGACGAGGAGCTCGCCGGCGCCCAGCTCGACGGCAGAGACCGCCCAGGCGACGGCGTCGATGCCGGTCCCGTCCCGGCCGCCCCGAACGACGACCTCCCAGCCTCCGCCGTCGGGTCGTGCCCGCGCGTCGATCGAGACCACGACGGCCTGCCGCCCGAACCGGGCCGCGCAGCGGGCGACCAGGTCGGGATCGGCGACGGCTGCCGTGTTCAGGCCGACCTTGTCGGCGCCCGCCCGGAGGACCGCTCGCATCTCGTCGACGGATCGGACGCCGCCACCGACGGTCAGCGGGATGAACACGTTGCGAGCCGTCCGCTCGACGACGTCGAGGAGCGTGGCCCGCCGCTCCGGGGCAGCGGTGATGTCGAGGAAGACGAGCTCATCCGCGCCCTCCGCGGCGTAGCGGGCCGCCAGCTCAGCGGGATCGCCCTCGTCGACCAGGTCGACGAAGCGGGTGCCCTTGACCACGCGGCCGTCGGCGACGTCGAGGCACGGGATGACCCGCCGGCGGAGCATCAGCTCGCCCTCGAGGCCGTGGCCGGCTGCTCGGCCCCCCGGCCGGCTGGCAGCCCGTCCGAGACGACGAGGTCGACGAAGTTGGCCAGGACCCGCAGGCCGTCGACGCCGCTCCGTTCCGGATGGAACTGGACGCCGACCGTGGCACGGTGGGCCACGACGCTCGGGAACGGGCCACCGTGGGTCGTCTCGGCAATCACGGTCTCTGGGTCGGCGGGTGCGACGGCGTAGGAGTGGACGAAGTAGAGGTCCGCGCCGTCCGGGACGCCGGCGAGGATCGGGTGGTCGCGACGGCGCTCGACCTGGTTCCAGCCGATATGGGGCAGCGTCGGCGGGTCCTCCAGGGCGACCGTCCGGCCGGCGAGGACGCCGAGGGTCGCCGCGCCATCCTCGTCGCTGCCGTCGTACAGGAGCTGGAGCCCGAGGCAGATGCCGAGGAACGGCCGCCCCGCCTCGATCCAGGCGCGGATCGGCTCGACGAGGCCCTGCCCCTCGAGACGGGCCATCGCCGGGGCGGCTGCGCCGACGCCGGGCACCACGAGCGCGTTGGCGGTGGCAATCCCCTCGGAACCAGCGACGATCTCGACGTCCGCGCCGACGGTCTCGAGCGCGCGGCGGATGCTGACCAGGTTCCCCGCACCGTAGTCGACGACCGCCACGCGTGCCCGGTCGGTCATCCGAGCGCCCCCTTCGTCGAGGCCACCCCGGACCGGCGGGGGTCGACCTCGCACGCCGTCCGGAGTGCGCGGCCGAGGGCCTTGAACGCGGCCTCGGCGAGATGGTGGTCGTTGCGACCGCTACCGGAGACGTGGACCGTGGCGGCCGCGGTCCGGGCGAACGCCTCGATGGCGTGCTCGACGAGCTGGAGTGGGAGCGTGCCGGCCCGCTCGCCGTGGAACGGGAGGTCGACGACGGCGTACGGCCGGCCGCCGACGTCGACGACCGCTCCGGCGAGTGACTCGTCCATGGGTACGCGGGCGTCACCGAACCGGGCGATCCGGGCCCGATCACCGAGCGCCTCCGCGAAGGCCGACCCGAGGACCAGTGCCACGTCCTCGACCGTGTGATGCTCGTCGACCTCCAGGTCGCCGGTAGCGCGGACCTCGAGATCGAACAACCCGTGGTGGGCGAGCGACCCGAGCAGGTGATCGTAGAAGCCGACGCCGGTGGTCACGCTCGTCCGGCCCGTCCCGTCGAGGTCCAGGGTCAGCGCGACCGTGGTCTCGCGGGTCGACCGCTCGAGGGTCACCCGACGACCCGAGCGCGCGGTGACCCTTATCCGGCCGAGCGCGTCCGGCGCGGTCACCGGCCGGCCTCCCCGAGCTCGGCCTCGATCTCGGCCGCGGCGGCGATCAGACGGTCGTCCTCGTCCGTCGAGCGGACCGTCAGCCTCAGGTGATCCGCCAGCGGATGCGACGCCGGGAAGGTCCGCGGGACGAGCCCACGCCGGAGCATCGCCTCGGCGACCGCCGCGGCCCGTTCCGGGCTCCCGTATGGCACGAGGAGGAAGTTGGTGACGCTCGGGTGAGCGACCCAGCCGGCCGCGCCGAGGCCGGTCTCCAGCCGGGCCCGCTCAGCCGCGACCCGCTCGATGGCGATCGGCAGGATCGTCGCGTCGCGAAGGACTTCTGTGGCGATGCTGACCGAGACCGTTGAGACCGAGCCCGGTGGGCGGTACGGCTCCATCACCGCGAGCGTCTGGCGGGCGGCCACGGCGAACCCGACCCGCAGGCCGGCGAGGGCGTAGGCCTTGCTCATCGTGCGGATGACGATCAGGTCCGGGTACCCGGCTCGGAGCGGCAGGAGCGTCGTCCCGGCAAACTCGGCATAGGCTTCGTCGAGCGCGACGACCGGCGGGACGCGACCGTCACGCCCGGCATCGGCGAGCAGGCCGTCGAGCAGCTCCGCGATCGCGCCTTCGGGCTCGGCGAGGCCGGTCGGGTTGTTTGGGCTGCACAGCCAGAGCAGGTCGGCGCCGCGGGCGATCGTCCGGGTGAGTCCGAGGTCGATTGCATAGCCGCCCGACGGGCCGAGCCGGGGAACCGGTCGGACGCGGGCTCGGCGTTGCTCGGTCAGGACCCGGTACATGGCGTACGACGGGGTGGGGATGACGGCGGTGCCGCCGGCGGGCAGGTAGGCCTTCGCCACGATGTCGAGGACTTCGTCGGCACCGGCCCCGACGAGGATCTCGTCGGCCGGGACGCCGTAGCGCGCAGCCGCCGCCTCGGTCAGCCGTCGGTAGTCGGCGGGCGGGTACTCCGACATCCCGGTCTCGAAGCGACCGGTAGCGAGGACCTCGAGGGCCAGCTGGGGCGGCGCCGGGCTCGTGTTGAGATCGAACCGGGCGACCTGCTCGATGGGCACTCCGTAGCGGGCCGCCACCTGCTCGGAGGTCGCCTCCCAGGTATAGCCGGCAGGCGCGGTCGGGTCGCTCATCGAGACCGGTGTCGGACTCATGCGACGAGCTTCTCGATCGGCAGGATCAGGATCCCCGACGCGCCGGCCGACTTGAGGCGAGGGAGCAGGCTCCACACGGCGTTGGCGTCGACGACGGCATGGATGGCGATCATCCCCTCGTGGGTCAGCGGGATGACCGACGGCGATTCGAGGCCCGGCAGGAGTGCGCTCAGCTCGTCGAGCCTGGCCGCCGGGGCGTTCATCATCAGGTATTTGCGGCCGCGAGCGGCCAGGACCGCGGAGAGCATCGTGTCGATCGCGGCAAGCTCGTCGGCCCGTTCCGTCCGCGCTGCGACGTTGGCCACCAGGATGGCCTGCGATGCGAGCACGTCGCCGACCGGCCGGAGCCCGTTCATCTGGAGCGTCGAGCCGGTCGAGACGAGGTCGACGATCGCCTCGGCCAGGCCGAGCCGCGGGGCGACCTCGACCGCGCCCGAGATGGGGATCACGTCGACGGAGATCCGTCGCTCGGCGAAGAAGCGTCGGGTGGTGTTCGGGTGGGCCGTCGCGATCCGCGACCCGGCGAGGGCCTCGATCGCCCGGATGGACGAGTCGGCCGGGACCGCCGCGGCGAGCCGGCAGCGCCCGTACCCCAGCTCGTGGATGACCGGCAGGTCGGACCCGGTCTCGACGAGCAGGTCGACACCGGTCACCCCGAGGTCCGCGACCCCGTCGCCCACGAACTCGATGACGTCGTTCGTGCGGACGAAGAGGATGTCGAGATCGAGGTTCTGGACCCGCGCCACGAGGCTCCGATCGTGCTCCTCGAAGACGAGCCCCGCATCGTGGAGGAGGGCGAGGGTTGGCTCGACCAGTCGACCCTTGTTCGGGATCGCAAGGCGGAGGCGGTCCCTCATCGCTCGGTGCCCGACGGGTACGGCGCCGTGCCGGACCGGCTCTGCTCCTCGAGACGCGCGAGCATCCGGCGGTAGCCGCCTTCACCGTGGTGCAGCCACGAGGCGATCCGCGTGATTGTGGCGGTGCTCGCGCCCGTTCGCTGCGAGATCTCCCCGTAGTGGAGACCCTCGTCCAGCAACCGGACGACCGCCCAGCGCTGACTCATGTCACGGAGCTCGCCGAGCGTGCACAAGTCGCGCAGGAAGTCAGCCGCGTCGTCGATGTCGTCGAGCGTCACGATCGCCCGGAGCAGGGAACGCGTATCGTCGGTCAGCCAGGTCGGGTCGGTCGCCATGCCGTTCCGTGCCCCTCGTCTGTCATGCTATCGTAGTAGCGTGCTAAAACACTACAATGGTGACATGGTGACCGTCAAGCACGAACGAATTGGGGAGTCTGGGGGATTCGACCTCCTGCCCGCGATCGATCTGCGCGATGGTCGAGTGGTCCGCCTCGTCGAAGGCGACTTCGCCCGCGAGACGGCCTATTCCGACGACCCGACGGGCGTGGCAGAGGCCCTGGCGGCGGCCGGGGCGACCTGGATCCACGTGGTCGACCTGGACGGAGCCCGGGAGGGTGCTCCCCGCAATACCGCCGTCGTGGCGGACATCGTAGCGAGCATCACCGGTCGGGTCAGCGTCGAGCTCGGTGGAGGCCTCCGGACGGAGGCTGCCGTCGACGCGGCACTGGCCACTGGATGCGCCCGGGTGGTCGTCGGGACGGCCGCTCTCGAGGATCCAGCCTTCGTCGGTGGTCTCGTCCGGCGCCACGGACCGGGTCGGATCGCGGTCGGGCTCGACGTCCGCGACGGGCTGGCCGTGGGGGAGGGCTGGCGCTCAGGCGCCGCCGGAACGCCGGTCCTCGATGCGACAACGCGCATCACGGACGAGGGGGTCGAGACGCTCGTGGTGACCGCAATCCACCGGGACGGTCTCCTCGGGGGCCCGGACGTCGAGCTCCTGGAGCTCCTGATCGGCCATGGCCGGGGTCGGATCATCGCCTCTGGCGGGATCAGCTCGATCGACGACGTCCTGGCGACGCGACAGATCGGCTGCGCCGGCGCCATCGTCGGCAGGGCGCTCTACGAGGGGAGGATCGACCTGAGGCTGACCCTGATTGCCCTCGCGGCCGGGCTGGACTGACCGCCCTCAGTGTGCGGCTTCGAGCTCCTTGCGGTGCTGGTCGATCACCTTCTCGGCGATGTGGGGCGGGACCTCCTCGTAGTGATCGAGCTCGGCCTTGAACGTCCCCCGCCCATGAGTCAGTGAGCGCAGCTCGGTTGCGTAGCTGAACAGCTCGGACTGCGGGACGTGGGCGGACACCATCTGCGTCCCGTTGCCGGCGCTGTCCATCCCGAGGACCCGGCCGCGGCGGGTGTTGAGGTCGCGGTTCACGTCGCCCATGTACTGCTCGGGCACGGTCACGGTGACCGACATGATCGGCTCCAGCAGAGCCGGCTTGCACTCCATGACCCCCTTCTTGAGGGCCATCGAGGCGGCGATCTTGAACGACAGCTCGTTCGAATCGACGGTGTGGAACGAGCCGTCGTAGAGGGTCGCCTTGAAATCGTTCAGCGGGTAACCGGCGACGACGCCCTCGGCGGCCGCCTCGCGAATGCCCTTCTCGACGCCCGGGAAGAAGCCCTTCGGGACCGAGCCGCCGACGACGCGCTCGGTGAAGATGATCCCGCCGCCCGGGTTCGGCTCGAGCTCAATCCAGACGTGCCCGAACATCCCGTGCCCGCCGGTCTGCTTCTTGTACTTGCCCTCGACCTGGGTCTTGCCCCGGATCGTCTCTCGGTACGGCACGCGCGGCGTCCGGGTCACGATCGACGCCCCGAACTTGCGCCGCAGGCGCTCGGCGATGACCGCGATGTGGGCCTCACCGAGGGCGACCAGGATCTGCTCGCCGGTCGGTGAGCGCTCGACCCGCGCGCTCGGCTCCTCCTCGAGCATCCGCTGCAGCGCGGCGCCCATCTTGTCGAGGTCGGCCTTCGTCTGGGGCTCGATCGCGACCGACAGGGTCGGCTCGGGGAACGCGATGTCGGGCAGGACGAGTGGCTTGTCCTTTGCCGTGAGGGTGTCGCCGGTCTCGGTCACGGTGAGCTTGGCGACGGCACCGATCTGGCCGGCCTTGAGCTCGCCCACCGGCTCCTGGTCCTTGCCGTGGAGGAGCAGGAGCTGGCCGATCCGCTCGTCCTCGGAGCGGTTGGCGTTCCAGGCATGACCCTGACCGCGGAGCGTTCCGGAGTAGACCCGGAGGTACGTCAGCCGGCCGACGTACGGGTCGGCGGCCGTCTTGAACACCCGGACGAGCAGCGGGCCCGCCGGATCCGGGGCCACCGCTGCCTCGGCGCCGGACTTCGGGTCGCGCGCCGTCGTGGGCGGCTCGTCAGCCGGTGAGGGGAGATAGCGGATGAACGCGTCGAGCAGCCCGCGCAGCCCGATCCCTTTTGCTGCGCTGCCCACGAGGACCGGGGCGAGGACCGACTCCTTGACCCCCTTGCGGAGGCACGCCTCGAGCTCGGGGTCGCTGATCTCCTCACCCTCGAGGTACTTGGTCAGGACGTCGTCGTCGGCCTCGGCGGCGGCCTCGAGGAGCTGGTCGCGCCGCCGGGCGACCTCGGACTCGAGCTCGGCCGGGATCGGGATCTCGACCTCCTGCTTGCCGTCCCAGTGCCAGGCCTTGCGATGGACGAGGTCCACGTAACCGCTGAACGACTCGGCCGCCCCGATTGCGACCTGGATCGGCGCGATCTTGGGCCCGAACGTGGCGCGCAGCGCGTCGAGGACCGCCGCGGGATCGGCGTTCTCGCGGTCGCTCTTGTTGATGAAGAAGCAGGCCGCCCGGCCCCACGACCGGGCCTGGGCCACGGCCGTCTCGAGCCCGGCCTCGACCCCGCCCGAGGCGTCGACGACGAGGAGCGCGCCGTCGCAGGCGGCCATCCCCGAGATGACCTCGGCGACGAAGTCCGGGTAGCCCGGCGTGTCGACCAGGGTGACGACCGTGCCGTCGTCGTCGAACGTGGCAACCGCGGCACTCAGCGACTCGCGGCGCTTCTGCTCCTCCGGCTCGAAGTCGAGCGCGGCGGTGCCGTCGTCGACCCTGCCGAGCCGGGCCTGCGCCCCCGTCCGGAACAGGAGGTGCTCGGCCAGCGTGGTCTTTCCGGAGCCGGCGTGGCCGGCCAGCACGACGCTCCGCAAGTGGGCCAGGTCAACGGTCTTCGTCGGCATGGGCGGGTCCTCTGATGGTTCGATGACGGACGCTTCGACCGGGCGGCGGGGGCGCCGCGCCGAGCCCGATCTGGAGGGCCGGGAGGCGGTCCGGCCATGATAGTCCGCTATACTCCGCCGCGATGTCCGGTCACTCCAAATGGTCCACGATCAAGCGTCAGAAGGGCGCCAACGACGCCAAGCGCGGGGCCCTTTTCACCAAGGTCGCACGCGAGATCTCGGTTGCCGCCAGGCAGGGCGGCGGCGATCCCGACGCGAACTACCGGCTTCGCCTCGCGATCGAGAAGGCGCGCTCGGTCAACATGCCCGCCGACAACATCAAGCGGACGATCGAGAAGGCGACCGGCGGGGGCGAGGGCGAGCAGTACGAGGAGATCGTCTACGAGGGCTACGGCCCGGGCGGCGTGGCGATCCTCGTCGAGGCTGCCACCGACAACCGGAACCGCACGGCCGCCGAGGTCCGCTCGATCTTCACCAAGGCGGGCGGCCAGCTCGCCGGATCCGGCGCCGTCGCCTGGCAGTTCGAGCCCCGCGGGCTGATCACGGTGGCCTCGGGCGACCCGGACGAGGTCGCCCTGGTCGCCATCGACGCGGGCGCCAGCGACGTCGACACGACCGTCGAGCCGGTCGAGATCTACACCGAGCCGGCCGACCTGGAGGCCGTTCGCAAGGCGATCGAGGGCGGCGGCAGCACGGTCGAGGACGCCGAGATCGCGATGATCGCCAAGCAGACCGTGGAGCTAGACGAGGCCAGGGCGCGCCAGGCCCTCCGCCTGGTCGAGCTGCTCGAGGACCTCGACGACGTCCAGCGGGTAACGGCCAACTTCGACATTCCCGAGAACGTCTTCGCCGAAGTCGCCGGATGATCGTCCTCGGGATCGATCCGGGGACCGCGGCACTCGGCTACGGGGTCGTGGAGCGGAACGGCGGGCTGCGCGCGGTCGACGTTGGCTGCGTCACGACCTCGCCCGACCTGCCCCTCGGCGAGCGCCTTCGAGCGATCCACGACGCGCTGACCGAGCTCATCGAGACCCACCGCCCGACGCTCCTCGGCGTCGAGCGCCTGTTCTTCAGCAAGAACGCCCAGACCGCGTTCGCCGTCGGCCAGGCCCGTGGGGTCGTCCTGCTGGCCGCCGCCCAGCACGGCGTCCCGGTTCGCGAGGCGACGCCGAACGAGGTCAAGGTCGCCGTCGCCGGCTACGGGGCAGCCGACAAGGAGCAGGTCGGCCGGATGGTCGCCACGATCCTCGGGCTCGAGGCGGTCCCGACGCCCGACGACGCAGCCGACGCGCTCGCCGTGGCGATCTGCGTGGCCAACCGCGAGCGGGCCGGTGAGACGATGAACGCCGGGGTCCTCGACCGGTCCGCGATCGCCCCGATCGAGCGTCGCGAGAGCGCCTACGACCGGGCGGTCCGCGAGGCTCTGGCCCGGGAGCGCGCCGAGGGCACCGGAGCCGGGGCGAAGCCGGGCCGGTGATCGCGTCGATCGAGGGGGTGGTCGGCGCGATCGCGACCGATTCGCTCGTCCTCGAGGTCGGCGGCATCGGCTACCGGGTGTTCGTCTCGCCCGACGTCCTGGCCGCGACCGCGACGGGCGCCCGGCTCAAGCTCCACACCCATCACCTCGTCCGCGAGGACCTCCAGGCGCTGTACGGGTTCCCGACGGCCGATGAGCTCGGCTTCTTCGAGCTGCTCCTGACGGTGACCGGCGTCGGGCCCAAGGTGGCCCTCGCGATCGTCGGCAGCCGTCCGGTGGCCGACCTCCAGCTGGCGATCATCGAGCAGGACCAGGCACTCCTCGTCAGCATCCCGGGGATCGGCAAGAAGCTCGCCGAGCGGATCATCTTCGAGCTCAAGGAGAAGGTCACCGCGGCCGGCGTCGCGGCCCGCGCGGCGGCCGGTGCCGGCGGAGTGGGGGAGGGCGAGGTCGTGGCCGCGCTCCAGGCACTCGGCTACTCGCTCGGCGAGGCCCGGGACGCGTCGCGGGCGGCCCTCGCCGAGCCGGGCGCCGCCGACGCGTCGCTCGAGGAGCGGGTGAAGGCCGCCCTCCGGACGCTGCTCGTCGACTGAGAGCCGGCTAGGGCGCCGGCCCGTAGTCCTGTTGCTTGTCGACGACCCAGTCGCCCTTTCCGCCGGCCGCCGACGGCTCGACGCGGTAGAACGTCACGAACTGCTGGAGCGAATCGCCGTTCTTGTCGAAGCCGACCGTCCCGATCGCGGTCTGATACGCGTGGCTCGGGTCGACCGCGTAGGCGCGCACCGCCTCGCGGAGCTGGTCGGCCGCGGGGGCGGTGGCGGCCACCCCCTTGAGCGCGTCGAGGATGACCTGGGCACAGGCGTAGGCGGTGTCGGCGAAGCCCGGGGGCTCGGTCCCGTAGGCCGCCCGATATCGGTCGGCGAAGTCGGCCTTCTGAGGAGCGCTCGATGCACGCGAGTGGTACGACCCGGCGGCGGCAGCCCCGGCGGTCTGGATGAACGACCCGTCGTCGGCTCCCGACCCGTCGTCGATCCCGTCCCAGCTCACGAACGGCACATCGCCATGGCCCTCGACAGCCATTGCCTTTCGGACTTGCGGAGCGCCCGTCTCGGTGAAGCCGCCGAAGAACAGCGCGCCGATGGGCTGGCTCGTGTCGGACAGGGCCTGGAGGACGGTCGCCGGGTCGGCGCCCTTGTTCAGGGCCTGACGGACGACCTGGCCGCCGAGCTTCTGGTAGGCCGCAGTGAACTGGTCGGCGATGGCGCGTCCGACATCGGCGTCGTCAACGACGAGCGTTCGCCTCGCTGCCAGGTCGTTGTAGATGAACGAGGCGACGGCCGTGGCCTGGATGTCGTCCGACGGGAACGTCCGGATGTAGTTGATGCGGTCCGGGTGGGCGGACCGGAGGTCGAGCGCACCATAGCGAGGCTTGGTCAGTCCCGGTTCGCTGTTCGAACCGCTGCATTGGAGCAGCCCGGCGGCGTTCAAGACGGGGACCTCCTTCAAGGCGACGTTCGAGCCCCATGGTCCGACCATCGCGAGGACACTCGGGTCGGCGGCCAGCTTCTGGGTGTTGGCGGCGCCGACAGCGGGATCCTGAACGTCGTCGGCCGTTCCGCCGTTGTCGTCCATCGGCTCGAGGGCGATCGCGCTCCCGTCGATCCCGCCGGCCGCGTTCACCTCGTCGACGGCGAGCTTGACGCTGTTGAGGACCCGCTGGCCGCGTTCGCGGATGGTGCCGGTCAGCGGCGCCTCGATCCCGATCTTCCAGGTCCCGGCCGGCAGGCCGGCCGCCGGGTGGAGCCGAACCCAGGCGAGAGCTCCCACCACGGCGACGACGGCCACGAGGACGATGACGCCGCCCGCGAGGGCGAGGCGTCGGGACCGCCTCGTCGTGCCAGCGGCCCAGGCATCGGTGGAGGCGGTGACGGCGTAGACGGCGACCGGCTCGCTGACGCCCTTCAGCGACTTGCGGCCGCGGGGCGTGAAGGTCACCGGCAGGACGGTCTGGGTCAGGGCACGGACGGTCTCGCTGACGAGGACCTCGCCCGGCTTTGCCACGGCACAGATGCGGGCGGCGATGTTGACCGCCGAGCCGACGAAGCCGTCCGGCGTCTCGACGGTCTCGCCGGCGTGGATCCCGATCCCGACCGGGATCGGCGGCGGGGCCGGGTCTCCGGTGGGGTGGCTGGCTGCCTCGGCGATGGCCAGGCCGCACTGGACGGCGGCACTGACCGCGGCGAACACCACGTAGAAGCTGTCGCCCTCGGTCTTGATCTCGGACCCGTCGTAGCGCGCGACGGCCTCACGGACGACCGAGCGGTAGCGGAGGAGGAGATCGGCCGCAGCAGCCGCGCCGTTGGACTCGACGTAGAGCGTGTAGTCACGCAGGTCGGCGAACAGGAAGCCGCGGGTGGGCGAGCCGCCCGATGGCGCGCGACCGGAAGCGGAGACCTGGGGCTCGCCGGCGCGACCCTCAACCTCCGCCATCGTGGCCCGCATTGTCGGCCCTCAGGAGGGGCCAAACAAGGGTCTCAGCGAGGTGCGCCGCGATCGTAGAACATCCGTGCGAAATGGACGGCCGCCATGGTAGACTCGGCGGGATGACCGACGACGCCACGCGGATCCTGGCGGCGGACCTGCTCGACGAGGCCGATCGGGCCGTCGAGGGGACCCTCCGACCGCGGAGCCTCGACGAGTACGTCGGCCAGCGCGAGGTCAAGGCCAACCTGTCGGTCCTGCTCGAGGCGGCCCGGGGCAGGGGAGAGGCGGCCGACCACGTCCTCCTCTATGGCCCGCCCGGGCTCGGCAAGACGACCCTGGCGACGATCATCGCCCGCGAGCTCGGCGTCAACGTCCGCTACACGAGCGGGCCGGCGATCGAGCGGGCCGGCGACCTGGCCGCGATCCTGACCGCGCTCGACGAGCACGACGTGCTGTTCATCGACGAGGTCCACCGGCTCAACCGGGCGGTCGAGGAGATCCTCTACCCGGCGATGGAGGACTACGCCCTCGACGTGCTGATCGGCAAGGGTCCCTCGGCGCGGTCGCTCCGGCTGACCCTCAAGCCGTTCACGATCGTCGGGGCGACGACCCGCGCGGGCCGGATCTCGAGCCCGCTGCGCGACCGGTTCGGGGCGACCTACCGGCTCGACTTCTACGACGAGGCGGACCTCACGGCGATCGTGGAGCGCTCGGCCGGAATCCTCGACGTCGAGCTGACCCGGGGCGCGGCCGAGGCGATCGCCCGGCGCGGGCGGGGCACGCCACGGGTGGTCAACCGGCTCCTGAAGCGGACCCGCGACTACGCCCAGGTCCACGGCGACGGACGGGTCGACGAGGCGGCCGCCGACGAGGCCCTCCGGGCGATGGAGATCGACGAGGCCGGGCTCGATTCGACCGATCGCAAGCTCATGGCGGCGATCGCCCAGAAGTTTGGCAGCGGACCGGTCGGGGTGGCGGCGCTCGCGGCGGTCCTGTCCGAGGAGGTCGAGACGATCGAGGACGTGTACGAGCCGTACCTGTTGCGGCTCGG